>Ga0224553_1000329_pt1 | contig 22147 bp, 13 predicted proteins | sample 714S21014metaG_FD_179897 | JGI IMG/M metagenome (GOLD analysis project Ga0224553, IMG submission 179897) | Peat soil microbial communities from Stordalen Mire, Sweden - 717 S2 10-14 | ecosystem: Environmental > Terrestrial > Soil > Wetlands > Peat | place: Sweden: Norrbotten County, Stordalen... | reverse complement strand
CCTGTGGTCTATCGGGCCGAAGCTGGATTCGATTCGATCGCTCAGGCTGCCGGCCGCTGCAACAGGGAGGGATTGCAGGCGTTAGGGTTGACGTATGTGTTTGAAGGCGAAGAACAGCCACCTCCAGGTTTGCTTCGTGCAGCAGCGCAGACCAGAAAGGAACTGTTCTCTCGTTATCCCGACCCCCTTGCGCCAGAGGCGATTGAAGCTTACTTCCGGCTCTTCTACTGGAGCCAGAAGGATAACTGGGACAAGCATAAGGTCATGGAGAAAATGACGTTCGATTCTGCTCGCGGACGCGCTCTTCTACAGTTCCGTGAAGTATCCGATGCATTTCAAATGATACGAGACGACCAGTTGCCGATTCTGGTCCCCTACAATGCAAATGCCGTTATTTTGAGGGACAGGTTGATGGGCGGCAAGGTACCATTTGTACCGCAGCGCGAGCTACAGCCATACCTCGTCTCTGTCAGGAAAGAAGCCATGCGGCAGATGAACGAGCGTGGGTTTGTCGAGGAGCATGAGTCAGGAGTGTGGCTTCTGCTCAACCGTTCGTTATACAGCGACAACAAGGGGCTGGACCCGGCGTCAACCAGGCTGGACCCGGCTTATTGGGGCACTTATTAGGAGGCGCGAGTGGCATACGGCATCAAGCTGCACTGCTGGGGCGAGTGGGCTTGCTTTACTCGCCCGGAGATGAAGGTCGAGCGCGTCAGTTATGACGTGATGACCCCCTCGGCGGCGCGCGGCGTCGTGGAGGCGATCTATTGGAAGCCGGAGATACGCTGGCACATCGACCGCATCACAGTACTCAATCCGATCAAGTTCACGTCGGTTCGCCGCAATGAGGTAAAAGACAGGATCGCCGCGGGCACGGTGGCCAAGGCAATGAAGGACGGCGCAGGCAATCTAGCGTTCTACGTGGATGATCCTAACAAGCCGGACAATCGGCAGCAGCGCGCGACGCTGATGTTGCGAGATGTGGGCTACGTCGTCGAGGCTCACTTCGAACTCCTAAGCGGTCTGGACAACATCGCCAAGCATCTGGATCAGTTCAACCGGCGCGCCCGCAAGGGCAGTTGCTATACCCGGCCTTACCTCGGATGCCGCGAGTTTGCAGCGGACTTCGCCTTGATCGAAGCGGAGAGCGCCCTGCCCGCGGTCGATGCCAGTCTTCTTGGAGAACGCGACCTCGGCTATATGCTGCACGACATCGACTTTGCCGGCGAAATGCAAGCGCGGTTTTTTCGCGCAACGATGCGTGATGGTGTGATCGAAGTGCCGAAGTTTGCGGAGGCGCTGGCATGATTCTGCAACGACTCGCCGAACATTATGATCGCATCGCCGCTTCAAACAAGGATGAAATGCAGCTTGCGCCGCCTGGATTCTCACGCCAGAAGATAAGCTTCTGCGTTGTGCTGGAGCCGGACGGACGCTTGACCTCTATTCAGTCCTTGCAGCAACAAGATGGTAAGAAGCTTGTCGCCACATCGATGAATGTTCCGGGGCAGAACAAGCCCCCTGGTCAAGGCATCAATCCGTGTTTTCTCTGGGACAACGCCTCTTATCTGCTCGGCTGGTCGTCGGACGCCGATGCCGACAAAGCAGCGAGAGCAGCACTGGCGTTTGAGGCCTTCCGCAAGAAGCACCTGGAATTGGAAGACCGGATTGCACATCCGGCCTTCACTGCGGTCTGTTCGTTTCTTCGGACATGGTCGCCGGAGAAGGCACGAGATCATGCTGAGATACTCAAAGAAATTGCTGCAAATTTCGGCGTATTCCGCATTGCCGGACAGATGCAGTACGTCCACGATCTGATTTCTCTCCCAGCGGAAACCGAGGAGCAATCGGCGGCTTCGGAAGCTGGTACGATGCGCACCATGTGCCTTGTTTCTGGAGCCATCGATGAGATAGCCCGCCTGCATGAACCCAAGATCAAGGGTGTTGCCGACGCGCAACCGGGCGGTGCGCTGCTGGTCTCGTTCAATGCTTCGGCTTATGAGTCTTATGGCAAGTCGCAGAGCTATAACGCTCCTGTAGGCGCCGCGATTACGGACAAATACACCAAGGCGCTTAATCATCTGCTGGAACAGCGAAACCGGCGCGTCTCGCTCGGAGATAGCACAGTTGTTTTCTGGGCCGACCATCCAAACAATGTGCTGGAAGTCGCAATGAGTGCGATGTTCTCCGAGCCGCTTCCGAACGAAGGGCCCATCATCGAAGAGGACCAGGAGCGCGTTCGGCAGGCAAGCCTATTGCTGACTCAACTGCGCGATGGTGCGGCGCAGTCACTTGAGAAATCTGACGAATCTAAAGACAGTCAGCCGACCAAATTCTTCATACTGGGCCTCTCACCCAACGCTTCGCGCATCTCCGTTCGGCTCTGGGTGGAAGCAGATGCAGCGGAACTACAGGATCGACTGAGCAAGCACCTCCGCGACATCGCACTGGACGGCGACAGAGATGACCGCCTGCTGACTCTGCGGCGCATCGTTGCCACAACCGGGCGCTGGGATGGCAAAAAATCGAAGTTCGATACTGACAACGTCTTGCCCCAGTTAGCCGGCGATCTTGCGCGCTCCGTTCTGACCGGCGCAGCCTATCCGCAATCCTTGCTGACTACGATGATTCGCCGCATTCACAGCGACGGCGAAGTCGCCTATGCGCGCGTGGCCGCCATCAAGGCCTGCCTGAATCGTAACTCCCGCTCGCGCGGCAATCCATTGGAGGTGTCCAGAATGCTCGATAAGAACAACGACGATGCCGCATACTGCTGCGGACGCGCCTTTGCGCTGCTGGAGATGATCCAGAAAGACAGCGTTGAAGGAGAACTCAACAGGACTATCAAAGACAGCTACTTTACCGCAGCAAGCACCACTCCATCGCTGGTCTTTCCCCGCTTGTGCCGATTGAGCCAGCATCATTTGGCCAAGTTGGACACAGGCCTGAGAATCCATCGCGAAAGAGAGTTTGGGGAGGTCATCAATAAGCTGCGCAATACATTCCCTCGTCTTCTTTCTCTCGACGATCAGGGTAAATTTGTTATCGGCTATTTCCATCAGCGCCAAGAACTTTACACCAGCAAGAAGGACAAGGAAGAAGGAGCCAACGCATGAGCACGCCCATCCAGAACCGCTACGATTTTGTGTATTTCTTCGACATCACCGACGGCAATCCGAACGGCGATCCGGATGCCGGTAACCTCCCGCGCATCGACCCGGAGACCAACCAGGGCCTGGTCACCGATGTCTGCCTCAAGCGCAAGATTCGTAACTTTGTCTGCCTCACAAAGGGAGATGAACCGCCAAAGGAAGGTGAGCCGCGCCACGAAATCTTTGTGAAAGAAAAGTCCGTTCTCAATCAACAAATTGAGCGAGCTTATGAAACGAGTGAAACTGTGAAAGCAGGCGTTGCTGCCTGGGAACGCTGGAAAAAAGACAAGAAGAAAAATGCCAAGCCGGAAAGGCATTATGAAGACCTTGCGCAAGATTGGATGTGTTTCAACTTTTTTGACATCCGCACCTTTGGCGCTGTCATGTCTACCGGTGATGACAAGGATACCGAATCAGGTGAAAGCAAATTGAAGCAGAGAGCAGGTCAGGTGCGCGGCCCCTTGCAACTCACCTTCGCGCGCAGCATCGATCCGGTGGTCTCCGCAGAGTTCGCCATCACCCGCTGCGCCGTCACTAACGAGAAAGACATTGACAAGGAACGCACCATGGGCCGCAAGTTCAATGTCCCCTACGGCCTCTATCGCTGCCACGGCTTCCTCAACGCTTCGCTCGCCGAGAAGACCGGATTCACGAACGACGACCTCACGCTTCTCAAGCAAGCCCTGAATTTCATGTTCGAGACCGACCGGTCCGCCGCGCGCGGCCTGATGGCTCCAGTCCGGTGCATCGCCTTCCGCCACGAAGGCAAGCTCGGTGACGCACGAGCCGACGAGCTCTTCTCCATGGTCACCGCGAAGCTGCGTCCGGAGTTGAAGGCGGAAAACCGTCCCGCGCGTTCCCGCTCCGACTATGTTATTGAGTTAACTGGTGCCGTCCCTGCGGGCATTTCTGTGGAAGAATGGGTTCCATCCTTCCCCGCCGCGGTTTGATGGGAGGTCTGTATGGCCGATTCCGGTTCTGAAGACGACGACGCGCTGCCGCTCAGCGGCTTGCAGCATCTGGCTTTCTGTCCGCGGCAATGGGCGTTGATTCACCTGGAGCAGGTTTGGGTGGAGAACGGACGCACAGCCGAAGGACGGTTGCTTCACGAGCGCGCCGATCTGCCCGGTGAGAGCCGGCGCGGCGACCTCCGAACTGTACGTGGCATGTGGCTGCGGTCGGAGAGGCTCCGGTTGACCGGACGCGCCGACGTCGTCGAGTTTCGTCCGGAGCCTTATCCAGTCGAGTACAAGCGCGGCAAGAGCAAGCCGACTGACTGCGATACTGTGCAGCTGTGCGCGCAGGCGCTTTGTTTGGAGGAGATGCTCGCGACGGTCATTGCGCGTGGGGCTATCTTCTATGGCAATCCACGCCGTCGCCAAGAGGTAGTATTTACGCCGGAGCTTCGCGCTCGGACCGAAGATCTGACCGCCACGATGCACCGCCTGTACCGCAATCGGGAGACGCCGCCGGCGAAGCCAGGTCCTTACTGCGCTAATTGCTCACTGGTTCACGTCTGCCTCCCCCAGGCTACTGCGTATCAAGACGGCGTGGCGCGCTGGTTGGAGCGCCAGGTGCGTTCGCTCAATCAAGAGGTCTAGCTCGCCATGCGAAAGCTGCTCAATACTCTGCACGTGATGACGCAAGGCTCCTATCTGCACCGCGACGGCGAGACCATTGCCATCAAGGTCGGGCAGGAGCTCAAGCTGCGCGTGCCAGTGCATACGTTAGAAGGTCTGGTGTGCTGGGGCCAGGTTGCGTGCAGCCCTCCGCTGCTGGGTCTGTGCTGCGAACGTGGCGTCGGCGTGTCCTTCTTGACAGAGCAGGGCAAGTTTCTGGCGCGTGTAACCGGACCCGTCTCAGGCAATGTGCTCTTGCGGCGTCAGCAGTACCGGATGGCCGATGGCGCGGACGGCGCTCTCCCTGCGGTGCAGGCGATTGTCGCGGCGAAGATCGCAAACAGCCGGGTGATTCTGTTGCGAGCGGCGCGAGAGATTTCCGATGAGGCTCGGCAAGAACCACTGCGCGAGGCGGCAAACCAGCTTTCTTGGGCGGGTTTGGAGGCTGCGCGCGCACCCTCCATTGACCAGGCGCGCGGCCATGAAGGGTCGGCCGGACAGACGTACTTTTCGGTCTTCGACCACATGATCGTGGGCGACCGCGAGGCATTCCATTTCGACGGCCGTTCTCGCCGGCCACCTCTGGACCGCGTCAATGCGCTGTTGTCCTTCGTCTACGCGCTGCTTCGGCATGACATCGAATCTGCGCTCGAAAGCGTCGGGCTGGACCCAGCAGTCGGCTTCCTGCATACGGACCGGCCTGGGCGACCGAGTCTCGCTCTCGATCTGATGGAGGAGTTGCGCTCCGCGCTGGCTGATCGCCTGGTGCTGACGCTCGTCAACCGCCGTCAGGTACAGGGTTCTGGGTTCACCGAGCAGGATGGCGGGGGCATTCTAATGGACGATGCGACTCGCAAGGAGGTGGTCTCTGCATGGCAACTGCGCAAGCAGGACGAAATCGAGCACCCCTTTCTGAAAGAGCGCATTCCGCTCGGACTCGTGCCCTATGTGCAGGCACTGTTGATGGCGCGTTACATTCGCGGCGGTCTGGACGCGTATCCGGCCTTCTTCTGGAGATAACCCAATTATGATGGTCCTGGTCAGTTACGACGTGAGCACCCGCGATGATGCCGGGCGCCGCAGACTGCGCCGAGTGGCCCGATTGTGCGAGAATCATGGCCAACGGGTGCAGAACTCGGTCTTTGAATGTCCTGTGGACGCAGCCCAATGGGTGATGCTTCGGGCAAGTCTTATCTCAGAAGCCGATCCAACAGAAGATAGCCTGCGCTTCTACTTTCTTGGGACCGAATGGAAGCGGCGAGTCGAGCACGTCGGCGCGAAGATTGCCTACGATCCTGAAGGTCCGCTCATTCTATGACGCCTCTGCCGGGAGAGCGTGGCCTCTCTTGCGCGGACCTCAAGCGAGCATAGATTCTCAAGTACATCCGCGCAGCCCCTAATCAGCTTCGTTTCAAAGAGATGCCCATTGCTTAGGTAGGCAACCCGCTTCATGAAAATCCGCGCACGGTCAGTCCGCAGTTGTGGCAAGATATGTCTAGCGCATGGAGTCTGTTACGCTATGCGCCGTCGCCCCCCGCGCGGGGGGCGTGGATTGAAACCTCGTCCTTTTGCTCGGCAACCTGCTTGCTGGTCGTCGCCCCCCGCGCGGGGGGCGTGGATTGAAACGTGATAAGTGGGATCGTAGTTGCGCACCACGCGAGTCGCCCCCCGCGCGGGGGGCGTGGATTGAAACGCTATAAAAAGCAGAATCGGAGATCGCAGATCAGGTCGCCCCCCGCGCGGGGGGCGTGGATTGAAACCAGATCGAACTGCCAGACGGGCATGGGAGCCTTCGTCGCCCCCCGCGCGGGGGGCGTGGATTGAAACATCACCGCCGCGTTGGATCCGGCCAGGTCGTTGGTCGCCCCCCGCGCGGGGGGCGTGGATTGAAACTCAGCTTCGCGGCGTTAACCGGCGGGCGGTTAGGTCGCCCCCCGCGCGGGGGGCGTGGATTGAAACGCTTTCCAGAGCGACATGGCCTCGATCAATGCCAGTCGCCCCCCGCGCGGGGGGCGTGGATTGAAACACATCAGCCTCTTCCAGGTGCGCACCATGCTCCGTCGCCCCCCGCGCGGGGGGCGTGGATTGAAACAGCTTGGGCAGTGGGCCAACTACATCAACTTCTCGGGTCGCCCCCCGCGCGGGGGGCGTGGATTGAAACCACCCTGACCCGATCTCTATCGGGACGGCAGTCGTCGCCCCCCGCGCGGGGGGCGTGGATTGAAACCCGGAAAGACTCTGATGACTGACAAGCGCAAGCCGGTCGCCCCCCGCGCGGGGGGCGTGGATTGAAACTAGTTGTTTCTCTGTATCAAGTAGAGGGGCTTCGTCGCCCCCAGCTGGGGGGCGTGGACTGAAACACAGTCGTGCGCTCCGCGGTCTCTGGCCGGTTCTCTTTTCTCCATCCCTCTTCACGGTTCGATTTGTTGTGATTCATTCGGCTTCATACCCTCGCCTTCATGCAATGAATCCACTACTCCCCTGGCGTTCCCTTCACGAGAACTCCTTTGGTAACTATCGGTTGCCGCATGGTCTTCCACACTCATACACGAGTGCTGTAAGATACATCACAACAAGGAGACCACATGCCAACTGCGAAGAAGGCCACAACCCGACCGAAGCGCAGGGTCGTTTCTCCCGCAGAGAAGCGCACTCAACTCCGGCTTACCATCGATTCCAAATTCACCAAGAGCCATTTCAACCAACTTTTTGCCGTGCTCAAAATCCGGAGAAAGAACGCCCTCGCCGAGCACATCATCATGAGTTTCAAAACCAAGGCCGCACAGTCGCAGCTTGTTGCGTTTTATAACAACCAGTGGCTGAACATTCCATTTCAGAGTATCGACACCGCTTTCGTGTTTCCTCTGACGTTCGAAATCGCCGATGAGCTGGAAAGAGTTGGCGGGGAGATTCTCGGCGGGGTGAATCGCTCCAAGGCATTTCGCGTGATGGTGGCCTATTTAGCCTTCGTCCATAAACTGAAGAATCAAACACAGACGACTCCCGCGTAGCCTCTTCAGCGCATCTTCCAAGCGAGAGGGCGCTGGCACTTTCGAGCAGCATTCGTACCCGAATGCCGATATTCGGACACGTGCGGCAGGTGTCTGGAAAAACGTCGCCGTGACGGAAGATTGAGCTGTTGGATGGCCTTCCTGCTGGCTATATAGATCCTCGAACGCAGTGCGAACAATCTTCGATCATCTTCGAACACTGTTCGACGTTGTCCGAATGTCGTTCGATCTTTGCGGATTACGTCACCATCGCTAAGCCGTCAGGCTTAGGGATGGTGTCTTCCTTCAAAGCGAGCGCAGCGAGAGTGTTTTTCTGCGTATTTTCTCCAATTGATGCTCGCAGAATCTGGCGGATTTGTCTGCAATGCGGGAAGATTACGATGTTGGATTGGCCTTTACTTCATCTTCACATTCAGCCCGAATGCCATGAGGATTTGCATGATGCGCTCTCCTGGTTTCTGCATTGGGGTGTTCCTCAGCAGGGTATGATGACTCCGGCTGTTGCATTCGGATTTCGAACAGGGTTAGCGTGGGGTTGTGCTGACTTTGCGGGCCATGACGGGTGGTGCTGGATATGCTCAACGGCATCTGGAACACAGCGACTATTACGATGAAGGCCGTCGTGTTCAAGGTGAATGGCATGGCCAGGGCGCGGAGTTGCTGGGTCTGCGTGGCGAGGTAACGCGGGAGCAATTTGAAGCAGTTCGAGAGGGGTTGCATCCAGAGACAGGGGAATTCCTCCGGCCTCGCCACAGTGCTGATCGTATTGATGCAAATGGAAGCGAACAGAGCAAAGGCAGGTCTCTGTACGATCTGACCTTCTCCGCGCCGAAGTCGATTTCGATTCAGGCCCTCGTCGGCGGCGATGAGCGGTTGATTGCCGCCCATGACAAAGCTGTTCGTGAGGCACTCGCTGAGTCAGAGAACTATGCCGCCGCGCGCGTCCGGCTGAATGGTGCGAACGAGGATAGGGCAACGGCAAACTGGATTGTGGCCGCATACCGGCACGACACCAGCCGTGAACTCGATCCGCAACTGCACACCCATGCTGTCACGGCCAATTTGACCTTTGATGGGGTGGAGGGGCGCTGGAAGGCATTGCAAGCATCGGGACTGTATGAGCGCCGTGCATATCTGACGGAGATTTACCGGAACGCATTGGCGCGTGAGGTGTGTGGCCTGGGATATGAGATTGAGACGCGCCGCGATTCCAAGGGCAGAGATCACGGCTTCGAGATTCGCGGCGTCTCGGACCAGTTGCTCGAAAAGTACAGCGTGCGTAGCGCGCAGCGGGATGCCGCTATCGAACGATTCATCCGGGAGCATGGCTGCAAGCCGACTAACAACGAAGTCGCCGTGCTGGTCCGTGAATCCCGCGCCGACAAATTGGCCGAAATTTCCACGGAGAGATTGAGGAAACAACAGCATGCAAGGCTGTTGCCTGACGAACGCCATGCGCTGAAGCATCTGCATGAAGAGTCTGTTGATCGTGTCGGAGTAATTCCGCATGAACTCTTGCAGGCAGCGGAGTCGCTTCAACACGCAAAAGAGCACCTCTTTGAGCGCAGCTCAGTTGTGCGCGAGCACGAGTTGATGACGGAGGCCCTGCGGTACGGGCGCGGAAAGATTGATCGTCGTCAACTGCGCGGTGCTCTGGAACTGGAACAGTTGCAGGGTTCTCTTATCCGGGCCGGGAACAATCTGGCCACACGCGAAAGTCTGGAACGCGAACAGCGCATGATTGCAACGGTGGACGGTGGCATCGGGCGCTATGAACGCTTGGGTAGAGAGCGCGACTTCAGACCTTCAGAGCGACTGAGAGATGAGCAGTTGAGGGCCGTTCATCAAATCCTTAACTCGCAGGATTTTGCCGTCAATCTGCGCGGAGCCGCCGGTACCGGCAAGACCGCAACACTTACAGAAATCGCCTGTGGTTTACGCGGGGCTGGCCGGGAAGTATTGGCGGTTGCGCCAACGCGCGGCGCGGTCGAGGAGTTGCAGAAGGTCGGCTTTCGCGATGCGATGACGATCTCGCGATTGCTGGATGATCCAAAGGCGCAGACCGCGCTGCACGGCAGAGTACTGGTTGTGGATGAAGCGGGCATGGTCTCAGGGCGTCAGATGGAAGGCCTTCTCAAACTGGCGGAGCGCGAAGAAGCGCGGATTCTGTTCTCCGGGGACACGCGGCAACTTCAGAGTGTCGAGGCATCGGATGCCCTGCGCATTTTGGAGAAGGAATCGCAAATGAAGAGCGTGTCGCTTATGGCTGTGCAGCGGCAGACACAGGCTCAATATCGGGATGCGATACAGACACTGCGTCATTCGCCAGAGCAGGGGTTTGAAAAGCTGGAGAAGCTTGGTGCCGTCCGAGAGGTTCCATACATGGAGCGGGCGCAGGCGGTGGCATCTGCATATCGGACACTCACGTCGGATGCAAACCGTTCGGTTCTAGTTGTTGCAGGTACGCATGATGAGATCGGCAAGATTACCGATGCCATCCGTAAGGATATGAAGCAGCACGGCGAACTGGATCGCGGCATTGTCGCCGAGCGTTATGTGCCGCTGCAATGGACCGAGGCGCAAAAGAAGGACCTGGTGAACTACAAGTCAGGACAACTTTTGCTCTTCCATCGCTCTTCGCATGGGATCGAAAAACATGAGGCGCTCACCGTCGAGCGAATGGAAGAATCGGGCATCATTGCCAAGGACCAACATGGCATGGAGCGCACAGTGAGTCCAACACAGGCTCGCTCTTTCTCGGTACATGAACGTCAACAGATTGAGGTGGCTCCCGGAGACAGATTGCTGCTGACGGGCAATCGCGGCGGCGCGGCCTTCCGAGCCACTAACGGCGAACTGGTAAAAGTACGCGATGTCGATGGCGATGGCGGCCGCATTTACCTTGAAGATGGCCGGACGCTTCCGACGAATTACCACGAGTTCGATCACGGCTATGCGGTTACCGCGCATCGCAGTCAGGGAAAAACTGTAGATGCGGTAATCCTTTCCGCCGATGCGATGAAGCAGGAGTTGTTCTACGTCGGTGCTTCGCGTGGCCGCCAGGAGATCGTCGTGGTCACCAGTGACCGCGAACAACTGCGCAACATGCTCGGCGTCTCCACGGCGCGGCCATCGGCGACTGAACTGGCGAGAGAACAAGCGCCGCCTCACCCCGCGCCATTGCTTAGCCCTGAGCGGCCGCTATTGCAGACCATAGAACCGTTGGTACCGCGGCAAAGGGATCGCTATAAGCACGATTTGGGCATGAGCCGATGATGAGAACCAACGTATCGAGTACTACCGTCACCGAATGATGGTATTACAGTTGACCCCACATACTGACTTGAGAGGCGGGACATTATCCGGACTGGCCCAATTTCCGAGATTATGCGAAATATACGATGTAATCGCATATTCTGCACGGGTTTGGAAGTTTGGGGGCTCGGCATGGCAGAAAGGCAACGCAGGGATGAGAATCTCCAACCGCGATCACCATGAACTGAGACGGTAAATGTTCCGATGAGGACGACGCAGGAAACACTGCATAGCTAATGGAACGGCGATGGCGTTGGTCTCGCCTCCTTCGTCGGTGAGCGCATTGGCGATTTATCACTCGTCGAGCCCCAAAGCCATCCCGGTCTTGATCTACCGGACAACACGAACTGGACGATCAATCTGGTCCCACCGATTGCCGGTGAGCATAGCGCGAACGCCTTCGCTACGAAGCCGTTCCTGCGGGTAGCCAAGGGGGATAGCGCTCGCCTTGTCGAGGCGCGCAATCTGCTCAGCGTCGAGTCGGATCAAAGAAGCTCCAAGGTTCGCCTCGAGTTGCAAGCGAGTGTTCGCCCCGAGGATGGGAATGACTCCTTTGGCGCACACCCATGCGATCGCGACCTTTGCGGGGTCGCTCTGAAGCTCAGCGGCAACAGCAATCACGACGTCAAGCAGGGCTTCGTGGTCAACCCCCGCCTGGGGCACACCTGCTTTGAATTCGGTCGCGCGTCCCTTCTCTCCCTTGCGGTACTTCCCTGTGAGGATTCCGGCCGCAAGAGGCGAGTAGCCGAGGACCCCTAATCCCATCGCCTCTGCCATAGGCAAGAGTTCGCGCTCCGGCGTCCGCTCAATCAAGCTATATTCCAACTGGACTGCAGCAATCGGCAACCAGCCTCTCAAGTCGGCCATCGTTACAGCAGTGGCAACTCTCCATGCCGGGAAGTTGCACAAGCCTCCATAGACGATCTTGCCTGCGCGTGCCAAATCGTCGAAACCTCGCACAATTTCTTCTATGGGTGTCACGCCATCATCCAGATGCGCGAGATAGATGTCGATATGGTCGGTCTTCAGCCGCTTCAAACTTTCTTCGACAGCTTGCACCATGACTTTCCGGCTGTTTCCCAAAACACCGAGCGATGGGCTAGCCTGCGCACTCCGGGTGTATTTGGAGATGAGGACGAAGTCGTTGCGTTTGTTCCCAACGAACGTTCCGATGAGCCGTTCGGACTCTCCTCCCTGGTACGCGTCAGACAAATCGATCAGGTTGCCACCCGCTTCTGCATAGCCTTCGAGAATCTTTAAGGCTTCGTCGGGCTCAGTTCCATATCCATAGGCCTTACCCAGCATCCCTGTACCCAGGGCGAACTCTGAAACCTTCAGACCTGTTCGATCTCCAAAAACTTTATAGCGCATTGAGATTCCTCGTTCCGCCTCCGAAGAGGGCTGTGTATGTCAACCCTATGCGCTATGCTGATGAAATGACAAGAACCCACAAAAAGGTGGGGTACCCACTAAAAAGTAAGCCATCTGCCACAACCGATGCCCGGGACTGCTCTCCCGAAGCCGCGGCAGAGGCGTTCAAACTTCTGGAAGGACGATGGAAGCTGGTGATTATTCACAATCTCGGTGGCCCCGAAGGAGCCAAAATGCCCATCAAGCGCTTCTCGGAACTGGAGCGGGCGATCCCAAACGTGTCACAGAAGATGCTGATTCAGCAACTGCGATGCCTTGAGCGTGATGGCATCGTGCAGCGCACCATCCATCCTCAGGTTCCACCTAAAGTTGAATACCAGCTCACTGAAATCGGAGAGGCGCTTCGTCCAACTTTGCGCGCACTTCTCGATTGGGCCGACCTGAGAAAACGGCACATCACCCATGCTTCTAAGGGCTGATTATCCGCGAAGACGGCGCACTGTGACCACACAACGGAATAAGCTAGGATCGCTGGCAAGACAAGGCTCGGTCTCGGTTGGCGATATCAGCCCTGTGCGCTCAGGGAGCATCCCTCGGCGGCGGGTGGCCGTCGCCGAGCGCACCGGCGATTTTGCATCAAACGAGAATTGCTCCCGCAACGACGGCGTTTTCGAAGACTTATCCCGTGTTGAGTTGGTCAGGCGAGAGGGCAAATGCTTTCTGCCTGGTACTCGACCGCCCCGGAGATCCGACCACAGGGAAGATCGAGGACTCGCAAGGCTTGGTTGCCAGCCATCCGCCTGGAATTGGCCTGTAGCTTCCCAAAAGCCTGACTCTGAACTCCATGGCATGATGTGTTGGAGCTTAACAGGTGAACACCTTGGAGCATCAGGCACGGCATCAAATTCTGCAATTGTATTGCACCCCAGGAACAGGCGCATGGTCCAAACGGGCAGTAGGCCGGCCGATCAGAGCTACCGCGGCTGCCCGTTCTATCGCGGGATCATTTGGCGGTGACGGTGACAGTGACCGCTGTTGAAGTTGCCGTGATGTAGTTCCCATCGCCGCCATAGCTTGCCGTGATGCTTTGCTTCCCAACCGCAAGCGTGGTGGTCGCGAAGGTGGCCACTCCGCTGCCGTTCAGTGTGCCAGTACCCAGTTTCGTTGTGCCATCAAGGAAGGTCACCGTGCCGGTGGGCTTGACTCCGCTGCCTGTCAATGTTGCCGTAAAGGTCACCGATGTGCCGGAGGTTACGGAACTGGCGGAAGACGTCAGCTTCACTGTCGGGGTTGCCTTATTCACCGTCAGCTTTACACTGTCCGCGGCCGTCGTGTAGTTGGTGGCATTGGTTGGCGCGAAGGTGACGGATAACGTTTGTGAACCGGCAGTCAGCACCGTACCGGTTGCTGGAGAATAGGTGAAGGTTCCAGCCACTGTCGAGCTGGCATTCAGTTGCGTTGCGCTCAACGCCGTGCCGTAGGTGATGGCCGCCGGCGTCGCCCAGGTGATCGCCGGCACAGCCTTGTTCACTGTTAGCGTCACGCTGGCGGTGGCATTTGTGTAGTTGGTGGTATTGGTCGGGGCGAAGGTGACTGACAAAGTTTGCGCGCCGGCACTTAGCACCGTTTTGGCTGCCGGTGAGTAGGTAAAGGTTCCCGCCACCGTCGAGCTGGCATCCAGCTGCGTTGCGCTCAGCGCCGTGCCATAGGTGATAGCTGCGGGCGTGGGCCAGGTAATCGTCGGCGTAGCCTTGTTCACCATTAGTGTTACCGTGGCGGTTGCCGTTGCTGTCGTGTAGTTGGCCGCATTGGTTGGAGTCAGGGTCACAGTCAACACGTGGCTTCCAACCGACAGCACCGTCCCCGCCGTTGGTGAATAGGCGAAGGTTCCGGCCGCCGTCGAGCTGGCATCTAGCTGCGTTGCGCTCAGCGCCGTGCCGTATGTGATAGGCGCGGGCGTGGCCCAGGAAATCGTCAACACCGCTTTGTTCACCGTAAGTGTGACGCTGGTGGAAGCCGTTTTATAGTCGGTAGTGTCGGTTGGCGCGAAGCTCACTGCCAGCGTCTGCGTGCCCGCATTCAGCACCGTCCCTGCCGCCGGAGAATAGGTGAAGGTTCCGGCCACCGTCGAGCTCGCGTTCAATTGCGTCCCGCTCAGCGGCGTGCCGTAGGTGATTGCCGCGGGCGTTGACCATGTCACTGTTGGAGTAGCCCGGTTCACCGTCAGCGTTACAGTCGCCGTCGCCGTCGTGTAGTCTGTCGTGTCAGTCGGCGTGAAAGTCGCCGTCAGTGTCTGCCCTCCGGCTCCCAGCACAGTCCCGGCTGCCGGCGAATAGGTAAAGCTCCCAGCCACCGTCGAACTCGCATTCAACTGCGTACCGCTTAGGGCCGATCCGTAGGTGATTGCCGCGGGCGTTGCCCATGTCACTGTTGGAGTAGCCCGGGTCACCGTCAGCGTCACAGTCGACGTCGCCGTCGTGTAGTCTGTCGTGTCAGTCGGCGTGAAAGTCGCCGTCAGTGTCTGCGCTCCGGCTCCCAGCACAGTCCCGGCTGCCGGCGAATAGGTAAAGCTCCCAGCCACCGTCGAGCTGGCGTTCAATTGCGTCCCGCTCAGCGGCGTGCCGTAGGTGATTGCCGCGGGCGTTGCCCATGTCACTGTTGGAGTAGCCCGGTTCACCGTCAGCGTCACAGTCGCCGTCGCCGTCGTGTAGTCTGTCGTGTCAGTCGGCGTGAAAGTCGCCGTCAGTGTCTGCCCTCCGGCTCCCAGCACAATCCAGGCTGCCGGCGAATAGGCGAAGCTTCCGGCCACCGTCGAACTCGCATTCAACTGCGTTCCGCTTAGGGCCGATCCGTAGGTGATTGCCGCGGGTGTTGCCCACGTCACTGTTGGAGTAGCCCGGTTCACCGTGAGCGTCACGCTAGTCGTTGCCGTCGTGTAGTCCACTGTATCGGTTGGCGTGAAGTTCACGGTCAGAGTCTGCGCTCCTGAGGCCAGCACAGCCCCTGTTGCCGGCGAATATGTAAAGCTCCCAGCCACCGTCGAACTGGCATTCAACTGCGCCCCGCTCAGCGCCGTGCCGTAAGTGATGGCCGCCGGCGTCGCCCAGGTGATTGGCGGTGTCGCCTGGTTCACAGTCAGCGTCACGCTTGCCGTCGCGGTCGTGTAGTCGGCGGTATCGGTCGGCGTGAAGGTCACGGTCAGCGTCTGCTGTCCGGCTCCCAGCACCGCCCCGGCTGCCGGCGAATACGTGAAGTTTCCGGCCACCGTCGAGCTGGCATCAAGCTGAGTTGCGCTCAGCGCCGTGCCGTAGGTGATCGCCGCGGGCATAGCCCAGGCGATCGTTGGCGTAGCCTGAGTGCCTGTGCCGCTCAACGCGATGCTCTGCGTGGCGTAGCCCGGCGCGGCAGCATTTAGGTTGTTATCCGTCAGCACCAGCGAGCCGCTGAGAGCGCCCGCCGTTGTTGGCGTAAAGCTGATGGGCAATTGGCAGGATGCGCCTGCGGCCAGTGTCCCTGCCTTTGAGGAGCCGACGTTGACCAGGGGGCAAGCCGATGAGCCGCTGCTATTCAGCGTAAAGTTCGCCGTAATGTTTGGATTGTTGCCTGTTGACGGAATTGGGAAAGTCAACGCGGCATTACCGACGTTCTCAACCGTGACCATCTGCGGGCTGTCGGGGCTCGTTGACCCATTCGCTGTTGTGGCAAAGTCAAGGCTAGGAGGATCAGCGAAATCTTCCATTGCAATGAGGTTATTCCCAGAATTCGCAACGTACAGGTTTCCATTGCCGCTGATAGCGAGACCATTCGGTGCGTCATAGATCCCCGACATCGTAGTTACCGTCTTGTACCCACTCGCCTTCGTTATCTCGAGTACTCGATTGTTGCCAGTGTCTGAAACGTAGAGGTTGCCCTCTCCATCCAGTGCCAGTCCTGCAGGGCTTGAGAGTCCGCTAAGCAATGTAGTCGTTGTACCAGAGCCCGATATCTCCTTCACCGCGTTGTTGCCAGTGTCGGCAATGAAGATATTCCCGCTGCCGTCCACCGCTAGACCTGAAGGATTACTGAAGCCATTCCCCCACTGGGAGAATTCGTGGTAGCCGCCGTCATTAGCGACTTCGTAAACAGTACTATAGTTCGCGAAGTAGACATCTCCGCCGCCATCGACCGCAATTGCTAAGGGGTATCCAAGCCCTGTTTTGATCACGCTTTCGGCATAGCCTGTTAGAACAGGGCTTTCCTTAAGCACCCGGTTGTTCTTAGTGTCCGCGATGTAGATGTTTCCGGCACCATCCACAGCTACTCCTGTGGGGAGTTGTAAATCACTGGAAACCGTGCTCTCGGAGTAACCTCCAGCCGTCGGGGTCTCCCTCAACACGCGATTATTGTTCGTATCCGCAATGTAGATGTTCCCGCCGCTGTCTACTGCGACACCGGCCGGTCCCGTTAGGTTGCTTGTGGGAACTGTTGTCTGTGTTCCGGAAGAGAAATTCAGTTGTGGGCCCACCCCCGTTCCGAGGATGTAGTCAGTCGCAATCACGTTTCCGCTTGTATCCTTAAGAACCACGGCACCGTAGCGAGATCCCGGAATCTTCGGCGAAAAAGATACATTGATCGTGCAGGTCTGTCCTTGGCTATACGCGGTGTTCACGGCACAGGAGCCCGTCCCCGCGTCTATGAAATCCTGTCCGGTCGCTCCTTGCGTGACGACAGACGCTGCACCCAGTGTGACTGGTGAGCTGAAGCCAAATATGAAGGGGATCGCGGGGGCCGTGGAGCCGACATTCACGGAGCCAAAGCTCGGGGCCTGCAATACATTCAGCTGGATCGAAGCAGCTTGAGGATGAAGGATACCTCCACCGGCGCCGCTGATGAAAATCGTATAAGTGCCTGGTTGAACAAACGGCGCTGCGCCAATGGTCATCGTGGAGCTACCGGAGCCCGGCGCTGGTAGGGACTCGGGAGCAAAGCTAGGGCTGATGCCATACACCGGAGCACCGGAAGTATTCAAGGAAATTGCGGCGTTGAAACCGCCAGTAACAGCGCTCGTGATGGTGGAGGTGGTACTCGTTCCCTGATAGACGGTGAGGGCTGCGGGCGAAGCTGAGAGCGAAAAATCCGGAGGCACACTCACGGTCAAGCTCGTCGTTACATAGTGGGTAACGCCTCCCCCTGAGGCAATGACCGTGATCGGATAAGTGCCGGCAACTGTGGTCGAGGCTATGGACAGATTGATGTTTCCCTCTCCGCTTCCGGGAGCGGGGAACGAGAGAGGAGTGAAGCTAACACCTGCCGGCTGACCGCTTAGGGAAAAGGAAATCGGCGAATTGAAACCATTGGAGCTAACGGACTGAATAAAGAAGGAAGTGTTCCCGCCCTGAAACACATATTGCGGACCAGAAGGGCCAAAAAAGCTGAAATCGGGTGTTGGTATGGTTAGTGTGTAAGTGACGTAGTGCGTGATGCCTCCCCCGATACCCGTTATCGTGATTGGATAAACCCCGGGGGCGGTGTTTGCGCCCACAACCACCGTCGCAGTCGAGGTCCCGTATCCTGGTGCAGGGATAATAGTTGCCGGACTGAAGCTGATTGAGTCGCCGGCAGGCAGGCCGGACGCCGATAATGCAATCGCCGAGTTGAACCCGTTGAAGTAGTCCAGGGAAACCGAGAAGCTACCGAAACTCCCCTCGATGGTTTGTCCACTCGTATAGTTTAACTGGATGCCGAAGTCAGCAGGCGGATACACCGTCAACAGAATGGTGGTTGACACCGTCTGAGCGCCAGAAGTACCGGTAATGGACACGTTGTAGTTTCCGGTGGCGGCAGTGCTGCTCGCGGTCAGCGTGAGTACGCTGGTTCCACTTGTGGGGTTTGGGCTGAACGATGCTGTTACACCGCTGGGTAGAGAGGGCGCAGCAAGATTTACACTACCGGTGAAGCCGTTCTCATCGTATACCGTGACCAAAGCTGTGGCGGAAGATCCTTGATTCAAGATCAGGGGAGACGGGAGATAACTCAGAGTGAAGTTCGCGGGATTCACAGTCAGCAGAAGTGTGGTTGTTTCGGTCAGTGAGCCAGATGTGCCAGTGATTGTAATGACGACGGAGGATGCGAGTGAAGAGGTGCTGCTCGCTGTAATAGTGAGAATGCTGCTTCCGGTTGTGGGGTTGGGACTGAACGACGCGGTTACGCCACTGGGTAGCCCGGAGGCGGTTAAATTTACACTGCCGGTGAATCCGTTTTGGCCGGTCACCGTGATGGTCGATGTTCCGGAACCGCCCTGGTTTATGGTCAGAGAAGTCACCGAGCTTCCCAGGGTGAAGCTGCCAGTTCCGGTACCGTTCAGCAGAATGCTCTGTGAGGCGTAACCCGGCGCGGCGACATTCAGATCGTTATCCGTCAGCACCAGCGAACCACTGAAGGCTCCCACTCCCGTCGGAACAAAGCTGATGGGCAACTGGCACGACGCGCCAGCCGCCAGCGTCGCCGGCTCCGAAGATTCACTGCTGAGCAGCGGGCAATCCGAGGAGCCGCTGCTATTGAGAGTAAAGTTCGCCGCGATGCTCGGATTGTTTCCGGTGGATGGAATCGGAAAGGTCAATGCGGCATTGCCTGCGTTCTCGATCGTGATCGTCTTCGGGCTATCGGAGCTGGTTGAGCCTACAGCCGTACTGGCAAAAGCCAGGCTTGGCGGGTCGGCGAAGTCCAGCTTCACGACTCTGTTGTTCCCATAATCGGCGACGAAGACATTCCCGCCGCCATCCACCGCCACGCCACCGGGCTCATCAAAACCGCTGCCAAGCGTCTTGATAGTCGGCGAGGCGGGAATGCTGCCATTGACCGCCAGTATCTCTTTTACCGCATTGTTGCCGTAATCGGCGACGTAGATGTTGCTGTTGCCGTCCAACGCCAGGCCATACGGCTCATAGTAGCCGCTGCCAAGCGTCTTGATGGTCGGCGAGGCGGGAATGCTGCCGTTGACCGCCACGATCTCCTTTACGGCGTTGTTGCCCGAGTCCGCAACATAGACATTCCCACTTGCATCCACCGCTATTCCATACGGCTCGCGGAAGCTACTAGCCAGCGTCCTGATGACGGGCGAGGCTGGAATGCTGCCATTGACCGCTACAATCTCTTTCACGGTGTTGTCGGCCCCACCGGTGACGTATACGTTTCCGTTGCCGTCCACCGCTACGTCGGTGGGAACACTGAAACCGCTGCCCAGGGTCTTGATCGTGGGCGAAGCCGGGATGCTGCCATTGACCGCCAGGATCTCTTTCACCGCATTGTTGAAGGCATCGGCTATGTAGAGGTTGCCGGCGCCATCAACCGTTAGAATAGTTACGCTGCCGAAGCCGCTGCCAATGGTTCTAATCACAGGCGAGGCCGGGACAGCGCCGTTGACCGCGAGCATCTCATGCAACACACTGCTTCCTACTTCGGTGAAGTAGATGTTGCCGTTGCCGTCAACGGCGACGCTTGCAGGTTCGCTCAACCCGCTCCCCAGCGTGCTTTGGATTCCGGGCTGAAAGATGATCTGTGGCCCCACTCCCGTTCCTTGAAGGCGGCCGGTGGCAATTGTGTTTCCAGAACTATCCTCCAATACAACCGCGCCCAAGCGGGTTCCTGCAAACCTGGGAGTGAAGGTCACGTTCACGGTGCAGGTTTGGCCGGCGGTATAAGCAGTATTCGCCGTGCAAGTATCCGAACCGGCATCGGAAAAGTCCAGCCCTGGCGCGCCCTGCGTCAACACAGCGGTCGCGCCTATTGTTCCCGGCGTCCCAAAAGTAATGACAACTGGGAGAACAGAGCTTGTGGTTCCAATATTCACCGCTCCGAAGTTTCCGGAAATGGTCTGGGCAGGCGCGATGCTCCCTGCGCCGCATAGCAGCACAGCCAGAACAGCGCACAGGGCTCCCAGCTTGCTCCACGTCCGTGGGCGGCTGGAAACACGACCAGAAGCAACGGCGAGAATCGCCGAATAGACTGACCGGAACATTGAGATCATGGCTGAATCACTCCTGTGTAAATGTGAGTTGGAACTCCTGTCTTCGACAAACACTGACCCACAATGAAGCCCCGATGCTGCGCAATCGGCGCAGAACCCCAGATATTCTCTTTGTTGAGATACGCGTAATGTTTATCACACTGCACCAGTCAAGTCAATTAAAAATTATGACCTGCTATGGCGCTGCAGACTCATCAAAGTACAACCCATCATTCGCGACTCATTCCGGACAACACGGACATGGGGTTCCTTGAGGAAAATATCCTTCTCGAAAACTGAGGGCTGAGAGGTGTCGAAATGTTGCCAAGTATTTAGAAATGTGAAAATGGGCCGTTCTCAACTAGCGAGATCACCCAGTGTGCACACAGCACTTCCCTCGGCGATAGGTAACCGCCGGCGAGTTCGATGACCATTTCACGGAACGGCTGCCGCACACGATTCGTTTGTTGTTACCTGAATGCCAATACTCTGATCTCATCGGGCAATATCAGGTTCTCCTGATGTCGGAGGATCCGCGCTTATACAGCGGTCCGAATCGGTCATTGACTGGTTCCTCCAGATTCTGCTTGGAACCAAGATAACGCTCCGTAGTTAAAACAGATGCATGGCCCAGGAGAAATTGGATTTGCTCAAGTTCTCCTCCGTTGGAGTGGCACAGCTTGGCGCACGTGCGACGAAGATCGTGCGGCGCAATGTGCTCAAGGCCAAGACGCTTTGCACATTCGCGCACAACGTACCAGACAACGTTCTCGGAGATTCCTCGACCCCAGCACGTGCCGTGTCGGCTCACTGCGCGGAATATACGGCCATGCTTTAGGTCAGCAGCGGCTAGCCATTGGTCCACTGAATCCTTCACCCATGCCGGCATCGGGACCGTTCGGACATGGCCGCCTTTGCCAACCAGATCGACGATCACCCAGTGTCCCTGACGAATCTGAATGTCGTCGATGTTTAAGGCGGCGAGTTCCGCCCGTCTCAAACCACAGCCAAGAAGAATGGAAATCATCGCAAAGTCACGCTTGTTTCTAAGCCCATCGCCGTCGGATTTGTCGACGAGTAATTTGGCCTGATCAATAGTCAACCAGTTGCCAGATCGCTGGCCCAGATGCTTGACTCCCTTCACACGCCGGATGCTTGCCGCCAATTCAGGGCTCAGCAGACCGGAATCTGCCGCTTCATAGGCAAGGCGTCGCACAGCAGCGAGCCTCTGGTTGATAGTTGCGGATGCCAATCCGAGGCTCTCCAAATAGAGTCGAAATCTGAGCACAACGGTACGATTGAGCGCGAGGCGTGGCTCCGAGCAGTACCAGGCGATGAATTGGTCCATCGCAAAGCGATAGTTGCGTCGTGATTGTGGAGAGCTCAGGCTGTTGAGTACGGATGCTTTTGCGTGGTCGAGATCCGGCAGGCGGAGGACGATCTTCCGATAGTTTGGCTTTGTTTTCTTTCTGCGCATACAAGCGGCCTCCTTGCCGCAAGTATGGCAGCCTTTTCAAAGTCAAATCCGCGCAGTAATCGACTCAGCCCGATGGTTGATTCCAAACAGCTTAGAGCATATCACTAATAGGTGTACACTGTAATTGCTCTGGCCTTCGCGATAAAGAAGATGGCAAAGGCCTATTCAAATGATCTTCGATGCAAGCTTTTGACGGCCTATGATTGCGGGCAGGGATC
>Ga0224553_1000328_pt1 | contig 22161 bp, 20 predicted proteins | sample 714S21014metaG_FD_179897 | JGI IMG/M metagenome (GOLD analysis project Ga0224553, IMG submission 179897) | Peat soil microbial communities from Stordalen Mire, Sweden - 717 S2 10-14 | ecosystem: Environmental > Terrestrial > Soil > Wetlands > Peat | place: Sweden: Norrbotten County, Stordalen... | reverse complement strand
CCGCGTTCCATTGGCCAATCCCCGCTCGTACAAAGGTGCGCTGAAGCAGAAAGGCGATCGCCATGGCTACGATCAGCGTGCTGGACCGAACCACTGTGAAGGAGAAGCCGAAGAGCTTGACAAACAATGCCCCAAGATAGAGCTGCCAGCCCAGCATCGCCGTTGCCCAGCCGTTATAGACGATGTGGCCGGACTGCGCCAGCACCTGAACTGTCTTGATATAAGACCAGTCGTCGCTGATTCCCGTCTCCACGCCGGGGCGGATCACGAGGGCACACAGGGCAGGCGTCAGCGCGCAAAGGATTGCCGGCAAATAAGTTTTGACTCTAGTTCGCAAGTCAGGCGTTTGGCTTCAGGTCGGCGATTTGACTCATGATGGAAAGATCATACAGCCTGGTCTACTCCCGCGCAATCTCCGTCAATTTCTTCCATCCCGCATCGCGCCGGCCACAATCGAAACCGGCTACAATCGAGCCATGAGAGTAACCGTGGGCGTCTCCGGCGGAATTGCCGCCTACAAGGCGGCGGAACTGGTGCGCGCCCTGCAGCGCCAGGCCCTTGAAGTCCACGTGGTCATGACCGCGTCGGCCGCCAGGTTTGTCCAGCCCCTCACCTTCGCCGCGCTCACCGGCCACAAGGTCATCACTAGCCTCTGGGACGACTCGGGCGCCGTCGATGGCTGCTGTGAAGCCGCAAGCGAAAAGAATGGCATTGAGCACATCGGCGAGGCGCAGTGGGCCGATGCGCTGGTCGTTGCTCCTGCCACGGCCAACATCCTGGCCAAATTCGCCCACGGCATCGCCGACGACTTCCTCACCACAATGTACCTGGCCACACAGGCGCCGGTCCTGGTGGCTCCCGCGATGAACGTGAATATGTGGGACCACCCAGCCACGCAGGCCAACCTTGAAACGCTGCGTCAGCGCGGCGTCCGCGTTGTTGAACCAGGCACAGGCGATCTGGCCTGCGGCATGGTCGGCGCAGGCCGCATGGCCGAGCCTGAGGCCATTGCCGACGCGGTGCTCAATGCGCTCGGCCGCCGTCATGACCTGGCAGGAGAAATTGTTCTCGTCACCGCCGGCGGCACGCGCGAGGCCCTTGACCCCGTTCGTTTCCTCGGCAACCGCTCCAGCGGCAAAATGGGTTACGCGCTGGCCGAAGCCGCGCAGAGCCGCGGCGCAAAAGTCATTCTCATCAGCGGCCCTTCGGCCTTGCATCCGCCCGCACACTGTGAACTCATCAAGATCGTGACCGCCGACCAGATGCGCCAGGCTGTGCTCGAGCGAATGACCGAAGCCACTCTGGTGATTAAAGCCGCTGCGGTGGCTGACTACCGCCCCATCAACGTCTCCGAGCAGAAGTTGAAGCGCACCGGTCACCTCGTCCTCGAGCTCGCCCCCACTGAAGACATTCTGGCTGAGGTAGTGCGCCGCCGCCGCCCCGGTCAGCTCATCGTGGGCTTTGCCGCGGAAACAGACAACCTGATGGAAAACGGTCGCGCCAAGCTGCTGCGCAAGGGCGCGGATGCGATTGTAGTCAACGATGTTTCAGGCGATGGGGTGGGCATTGACGCGGATCGGAACGCGGCCACGTTTCTCACCCTCACCACCTCGATCGAGCTGCCTGAGATGCCCAAGCGCAAGCTCGCCGACCGCATTCTCGACGAGATCGTCACCCTGCGCCGTCCCCGTTCGATGGTTCTGGAAATGGATGAGCATCAGGATCAAAAATCGAGACAGGATATAGTCCGGGACGAAGCCGCTCCCATCCCGGCTGCTCGCCGGCAACTGATTGTGGAGTAAAGGAAAGTGGCGCGAACGCTCGACCCCGAAACTCGCGAAGCCCTTGTGGCGCGCGTCCGCTTCTATCGCGATCTCGGCCTCACCGAGTTCTACCGCCGCCCTGTGGATTCCACTTCGGGTGCCCCAGAGCCTGCCCTGAGCTTGTCGAAGGGTCTCGCGTCTGAGACCTGGGAGTCGATCCCCCAGCCAGACTCCCAGCCCATTTCATCTCAGGAGGACCAGCCAATTCCCCCCCGCAAGCCCATCTCCGCGCCCCCGCAAATCGCCGCCGCCGTTTCCCCCGCCGATCGCGCCTCCGCCCTCCAACTCATCCGCGACGAAATCGGCGACTGCACTCGCTGCGCGCTCCACACAGGCCGCAACAAGCTCGTCTTCGGCGACGGCTCACCCTCTGCCCGCCTGATGTTTGTCGGCGAGGGCCCCGGCGCCGACGAGGACGCGCAGGGACTGCCCTTCGTCGGCAAGGCCGGGCAACTTCTGAATAACATGATCGCCGCCATGGGCCTCAAGCGCGAAGAAGTCTACATTGCCAACGTGGTCAAGTGCAGGCCGCCCGGCAACCGGACTCCTGAACCTGAGGAAGCCAACACCTGCTCCCCATTCCTCTTCCGCCAGATCGATGTCGTGCGACCCCAGGTCCTCGTAGCTCTCGGAGCAACCGCGGCCACCTATCTTCTTGGCCAGCGACAGCCCCTTGCCGGGCTTCGCGGACGGGTACACGCGTTCCGCGGTATGCAGCTCATCGTTACCTATCATCCGGCCTATCTGCTGCGCGATCCGCGGCAGAAGAAAGAAGCGTGGGCCGACCTCCAGATCGCCATGCGCGAACTCGGCCTCAAGCCGCCCGCGAAGGGCTGAAGAGAGCCGGATCACCTGCAGCCGGCCATTGCAATCCTCCGAATTCCCCAACGATTCGCCCACAATTGACGCACGTATCGCGACGCCGGCGACTATGATCAGGACTCCGGAGGAACCCAACCCGAATGGAAAAGGACGCCGCAATCCCGCATTTTGGCCAGAAACAGCAAAGAACTGACCTGATGCGCCCCATGTATGCCCGCAAGTCGCTGCTCGGCCCAACCCCGCGCCACTCCATCCCCGATGAAGGCATGGCGCCGAGTACCGCATACAACCTGATCCACGACGAGTTGATCCTCGATGGCAGCTCGCGCTTCAACCTCGCCACATTCTGCGGCACGTGGATGGAGCCCGAGGCCCACCGCCTCATGTCCGAGACCTTCGACAAGAACATGATCGACAAGGACGAGTATCCGCAGACGGCTGAACTGGAGATGCGCTGCGTCCACATGCTGGCCGAGCTCTGGCACTCTCCCCAGCCTGAGCGCACCATCGGGACATCGACAATTGGATCGAGCGAAGCCTGCATGTTAGGCGGCCTTGCACTCAAGTGGCGCTGGCGTCAGAAGATGCGCAAGGTGGGCAAGCCGACAGACAAGCCGAACCTGGTCACGGGCTCCAATACCCAGGTCTGCTGGCACAAATTCGCCCGCTATTGGGACGTCGAGCCCAGGGAGGTTGCCCTCGAAGCAAACGAGGTTGTCACCGACCCTGAGCGCGTCGCCGCGGCCTGTGACGAGAACACCATTGGCGTTGTCTCCGTGCTGGGCAGCACCTTTACCGGACACTATGAGAACGTGCTTGCGCTCAGCGCCGCTCTCGACCAGCTTCAGGAAAAGACCGGCCTCGACATCCCCATTCATGTCGATGGCGCCAGCGGCGGCTTTGTCGCGCCTTTCCTGCAGCCGGACCTGCTCTGGGACTTTCGCCTGCCGCGCGTCAAATCCATCAACACCTCCGGCCACAAATACGGGCTCGTCTATCCAGGTGTGGGCTGGATCGTCTGGCGGGAGTTGGCTGATCTCGACCCCGACCTGATCTTCAACGTCGATTACCTCGGCGGCGCCATGCCGACTCTGGCCATCAACTTCTCCCGCCCCGCCAGCCAGATTGTGGCCCAGTATTACAACCTCATCCGGCTCGGCAAGTCGGGCTATCGCGCCATCCACGAGGCTTGTCAGGAAGTGGCCGTCGAACTCGCCGGCCAGATCGCCGAACTCGGTCCCTTCAAGATGCTCTCCACCGGCCACGATCTCCCCGTCATCGCCTGGACCCTGAAGGACCCAACGCTGAACTGGTCGCTGTATGACTTGTCGGACAGGTTGCGCGATCGCGGCTGGCAGGTGCCAACCTACAGGATGCCCGCCAACCGGCAGGACGCGATCATTCAGCGCGTTGTGGTCCGCAACGGCTTCACCCATGACCTGGCCAGTATGTTGCTCCGGGACATCCGCCGCCATCTCGACTGGTTCGCCACCCAGCCCGGTTTCCATCCCACATTGGATGGCGCTGGCTACCACCACTAGACGAGCCTGGGCCGCCCGAAGCTCGCCATGCGCGAGTTGGGGCTGAACAGGCGGCGAAAAAACTCGATTCGGAGGGAGGCGGGGGTTTCAACCCCCGCATAAAGCCAACAGAATCAATGCTGGCTTTAGCCCCGGCGGGACGCTTTCCGCCAATTTCACCCGAAATACCGAGTTTTTCCGCAGCCTGTGAAGCCGCAGAGCTAGGGAAAGGGAGGGTTCTGCGAACGCCTACTGCGACTCCCAGGCGGAAAGAAATTGCTTGATTCGCTGGGCGCTATAGCCGTTTGCACCGTTTTCCAGTTCGTCTGTATTCTCTGATTTGAGCAGCTTGCCGTCTGAATCCAGCACGAACAACCAGGGGTATCCAGGAATATTGGGATACTGGCTGAGAAATGCGTAGTTTTCGTTCATTGCGCTCATGTTGACCTTCATCAGCACATAGTTCTCATCCCGCAGCTCCCGGATATCCGCGTGGTCGGCAAAGAAGTTGTCCAGATACTTGCACCAGATGCACCAATCGCCGCCCACGTCCAGCAGGATTCGCTTTTTTCCCGGCCGGGCCTGCGCCTCTGCCATCGCCAGATCCTTCTTCGGATCCCGTTTGGGGTCGTAAGCGCTGGAGAAGTCTTCCGGACTGGTGGTTACCGGGGTTGGCTTGGGACGATCATAGGAGGGAACAAACGGCTTTCCGTTCAGGATGTAGGGGATGATTATCGCTACTTCAACCGGCTGACCGTCAACCATGTACGGCTTGTACTTCCATTTGGAAATAGCCAGTTCAAGCGCATCGGAGAGAGCCCTGAGCGCGAAGGAAACCCCCTCAGGGTTGGCCTTGACGCTGCCGTCCTTATGTATCAACACTGGGAACGGGAACACTCCGCTATAGGGAAGGCCGTCCGGCCTGATCGGAAGGGAGGCTCCAACTTCATACACCGATTCAGGTCTGGGACTACCCGGCTCGATGGTATACGGCTCTGCAGCCGCGCCCTTATCCGGCTTGACACCCGCCGCATCTGTAGCGGCCAATGGCTCAAGCAGCGACACCTTCATCTCCGCGATCAGGTTGCCTTTCACAATGACCTTCACATCCCTGGCGACAGCGCGGTTCTGGAAGATCTGGATGTCGTCGAACTGCACTGTCGTATCGGAGGCTGAAACCAGCCTCAGGTGCATGTCGCCGTCAAAACACATCGTTGGGAAAAGCCAATCGGGGTCAGTCTGGTCTGCATAGCGGGAGGGATCGGCAACCGAGACGCAATTCAGAACCAGCCCGCCAGTGTTGACCCGCTGGATATTCATGTCGAAATCGCGTTTGATATTGGCCGCCTGGTAGAGAGGGGCGATCACCGGCCGCGTGACGCGCAGGTTGAGCCATGCTGTTTGAAAACCGCTTTGGCCTGGTTTGGTGCGGTAGCGCTCTGTCTGCGAGACGCTCCACTCGATGCCGTTGAACTGTGGAAGCGCGCCTATATAGGCGCGCTTCCACTGGTAGCGGCCCGTGGACCATACTTCCAGTGTTCCGGCCGCCGGCTTCGGCGTTCCTGCCAGGACAACTTGGAAATCCGCCTTCAAATGCCACGGTTGGAGATCGTCGCCGTCCAGAGCATTCGCCTTCAGTCCGGCATTCAGCACCCGGTGAGCCAGTGCGGAGATCTTGGCGGTAACGGGCGGCGTGTGAGAAGGCGGTTGATCTGTCTGCGTAGGCGGTGCGTCTTGCCCAAGCGAAGAAGTGGCCAGGGAAACTCCTGTCAGAAGCAGGAGATGAGCAACCATTCTGAACAGCCGCGAAGGGGCAGCTGAGTAATTCAACAAGCGTCCCATTTTGAGCCTATCCCTGATCCCGCCACAGCGCCACCCCGCCCAGCAGGCCGCTCTCGTTCGAGACGATGCTGACGTTCTTCCCGAGCACGAAGTCGATCTTCTTCGTATTCCCGCCGCCCAGGTAGAGATGGTCCCAGTTGAACGTGGCCGAGGTCTGCGCGATTGCCGACTGGAGATACTTGTTCCAGATCTTCTTGCCGAATTTGTCCAGCCCGCGCCGGCCCAGGTAGTCCTCGTAGCACATGCCCTTCTTGCGCCAGGGGTGGTGGCCCAGTTCCAGTCCGGGGCAAAGCCGGCCATCGGTAAACAGAGACGACCCCAGTCCCGTGCCCAGCGTCAACGCCAGTTCCACGCCGACGCCCTTGATGGCGCCGTAACCTTGCACCGCGGCGTCGTTGCATACGCGCGCCGGCTTCTTCCAGCGCTTTTCAAGCTCCGCCGCCAGTGGGAAGCCGACCCATCCTGGATTCAGGTTCGCCGCCGTCCATGTGGTTCCGCGCTTGATGACTCCAGGGAATCCAACCGACACGCGATCGAATTTGGGCAGCAGCTTGCGCAGCTCTTCCAGCCCGGCCAGCACCGCATCCGGCGTGGGAACGGCCGGAGTGACTACACGCTGCCGCTCGCTCACCGGCTTGCCGCTCGGGTCAAGAAGCATGGCCTTCAGCCCGGAGCCGCCAATGTCGATCGACATGGTGACGGGCGAAACGGTTTTGGGCGAAGCGCTCGGCGACTTACCGGGCGCGGCAGAGGCGGGCATAGCAGGGGCGGGCGTTTCGGTCTTGGGAGTCATCAGAAATGAATTGTACTGCGCTCGACCCCATTTGCAACGGACGGAAAAAGCGTCCCCTATTTGCCTCCGTCCGCCGCGGGCTGAAACTCCTCATTCATCCAGCTCTTCAGCGCGTCCATGCTTTGCGGACGCCCCAGGAAGTCCTTCACCAATTCGGCTGCCGGCTTGCTCGCTCCCGGCTCCAGCACCGCACGCCGGTAGCGCATGGCTGTCGGCCCATCCAGCAGGTTGCGCTTGTCGAACTGCGCAAAGAAGTCGATGGCAATCACCTTGTCCAGCACATAGGTGTAGTAGTTGGAAGTGTAGCCGACGAGGTGAGTGAAGGAGGCATAGAAGCGGTCGCCCTCGAGCGGCGTATAGGGGTCGAAGCGCGCGTCGTCGGCTTTTAGCAGGGCATCGAAATCGACGCTGGCCGGGGCCATGTCATGGACCTCAAGAGCATAGGTCGCGGCCCAAAGCTGACCCTGGAGCCAGCGTCCGCGTCCATAGGCGCTGGCCGCGTTCATCTTCGCAATCAGGCTGGCTGGAATCGTCTCCCCCGTCTGGTATTGCTTGCCGAACGACTGCAGAATCGCCGTGTCGTGGAACATCTCCTCCAACATCTGCGACGGGGATTCGATGAAGTCTCCCTCCACGCTGAAGCCGCCTTCTCCGGACCACTCGCCCTGTCCGCCAAGAATGTGGTGCATCAGGTGGCCGAACTCGTGGAAGAAGACAACTACCTCGCTGTACTGCATCAGTCCAGGGTCACCCGCCTTGCCGCCGGAGAAGTTGCACACCAGCATGCCTTCAGGAAGTTGACGGCCGCGAATGCCAGGAAGAATGGGCGCGCTCGAGAACCATTTGTCCTTGCCCTCGCGGGGGTGCATATCGAGATAGATGCGGCCGAGCAGCTTGCCCTTGGAGCCTTCGGCAGCGTCGAAGACATCGAATGTGTCTACCGAGGGGTCCCAGACGATAGCGTCCTTAACCTGCTTGAATTCGACGTGGAAAAGGCGGGCCGCGGTTTTGAGGATTCCGGCCTGAACCGCTGCGTAGGGGAAGTAAGGACGGACGCTCTGCGCGTCGAAGTTGTACTTCGCGCGGCGGTACTGCTCGGACCAGTAGTTTCCATCCGATTGACTGATGTTCTTCAGGCCCGGCTCCTTCGATTGCGCAAAGGCCAGCAACTGGGCGTACTCGCGGGCCGCAGCCGGACGGGATGCGTCGTCGACCTGCTGAATGAGCTGCTCCATATTGGCCGCGGAGCCAATCATCTGGTCGGCCGTTGCCAGGTCAGCCCAGTGGGCGTAGCCGAGGATGGTTGCCAGATCCTGGCGTGCCGTGAGCAGGTCTTTGAGCACCTGCACGTTTTGCGGATAGGCGCGCGCGTTGTAGGCAAGATACATCCTGCGGCGCAGGTCCGGGCTCTTGGAAAAGCTCATGACAGGCTGCACATCCGGCTGCTCGGTGGTCAGCGTATAGGCGCCGTCGGCGGATGGCTTGTGCAGTGCAATATAGTCGGCGGGCAAGCCGTCGAGCTCAGCTTTTGTAGCAGTAATTTTCAGGGTGCCGTCGGCCACGTTGCGGCCAAACTTCAGCCCCAGGTCGGTGATTTTATCCTGGAGTGCGCGAATCTTGACGCGCGTGGCTTCGTCCTTGTCCACGCCGCTCAATCGGTACTCCAGCAGCGTCCGCTCCAGGTAGTGCCGAGTCGCCGGATTGTTGGTCGGCAAGGGAACCGCCGCCAGTGCGCTATACACCTTTTGGTTCAGGCTCAGATCGGTATTCGCGGAGGAGATCTTCGCCGTAAGCGCCTGCCCCTTGTCCCGCAAAGCCGCAGCGTCTGCCAGCGAGTAAGCCATGTACGCGTTGTTGTTGGCTACCGCGAGCTGATTCTGGGCGTCGTCGAAGGGACGCAGTGTGTTTTCGACCGTCCGCGGACCGGTGACCACAAGCAGTTTGGCTATGTCGGCGGCTTCCTCGGCCAGGCGCTGATTGACCCAGGACTCAAGCGCTGCGGAGTCTTTGGCGGACACCCAGGAATGAAGAGGGTCCACGGCAGGCTGTTGTGCGGCCATCTCCAGCGCAGTGGTTTGAAACGCCGTGAAGCACAGGGCAAAAATGCAGGCAAATCTCCCGGAAAATCTCATTTCGAAAGTATTTCACCTTCCTGCGAATTGGGATAGGACTGGATGCCCGTTGAAATGGCGCTCATTGCAAAGCCATCCGCGAAGTGTATTCTCGGGCGTTCTTCCATCCGCCGCTCACTTCGCCCAGTCTAAAGGGCAGTTCCAATACACTGGGAGTTGCCTCCCATGCCCGCCTACTGCGAAGTCGCGTTGCCCGTCCCGCTCGACCGCACCTTCACCTACGCGGTCCGTGAGAGCCAGCTTCCGCAGCGGGGCGCCAGGGTCATCGCGCCTTTTCGCAATGAGAAGCTTATCGGCGTGGTCACCGCGCTCAGCACCACGGCCCCAGCGGACTTTGAGGTCCGTTTCCTTGAGGCGGTGCTGGACGACCAACCCCTGCTGAGCGACGACCTGCTGGCCCTGGCCGAGTGGATGGCGCAGTACTATCTGGCCCCGCTGGGCGAGGTGCTGCGCGGCATGTTGCCGCTGATGGCCGAGGTCCGCCGCACCGTCTACTACCGCATTACCGACCTGGGCCGCGATGTGCTGGCCGGAGCGCTGGACGGGGACTCCCAGGCCTCAGGATCGAGCGGCGGCGGGAAGCGGCGCGGAAAGCTGTCCGCCGAAGAGCAGGATATGGAGCACCGCGTTCTGACTCGCCTGGCCGCGGGCGAGCCGGTAAAGGTCTCCACGCTGCGCACGGCCACTGCGGCCACGCTGCCGGTCCTCGCCGCCCTCCTGCGCAAAAAATGGATAGCCCGCGAGACCACCGCCGTGGAGCGCGATGCGCGCCGTACGGAGCGTTTCGCCGTGCTGATTCCCGAGCCGCGTCTTCCCGCTCTCACTCAGAAGCAGCAGGCCATTCTGGCCGAGCTGGCGGCCTGCGGCGGCGAACTGCCCTTGGCCGAACTGCGCCGCCGCGATCTGCCTTCCTCCACGCTGCAAACCCTCGTCCGCCGCGGCCTTGTCCGCATCGACGAGCGCCCCGCCGCCTTTCGCCTGGGCGGCCTACAGCCCGCCGCATCTCCATTCCTCCTCAACGAGCCTCAGACCGCCGCGCTGGCCGACCTGGCCACGGCTCTGGGGGCATTCCATCCCTTTTTACTGCACGGAGTGACGGGTTCAGGGAAGACAGCCGTCTACCTGGCCGCCATGCAGCGCGCCCTCGATCGCGGCCTCTCCTCCATCCTGCTGGTTCCGGAAATTGGCCTCACGCCACAAACTGCCGGCCTGCTCGACCAGGCGTTCGGGCAACGCGTCGCCCTGCTCCACTCCGCGCTCACGCCAGAGGAGCGCAGCGAGCAGTGGCGCCGCATCCGGCGGGGCGAAGCGCCCATCGTCGTCGGCACACGCTCGGCCATCTTTGCACCCGCGCCTAATCTCGGCCTCATCCTCGTTGACGAGGAGCACGACCAGAGTTACAAGCAGGAGGAGACGCCGCGCTACAACGCCCGCGATGTGGCCGTGATGCGCGCCAAGCTCCTCGGCGCAGTGGTTGTCCTCGGCTCCGCGACGCCGTCGCTTGAAAGCTGGCAGAACTCGGCTACGGGCAAGTACGCGCGCATTGAAATGCGTGACCGCGTCATGAACCGCCCGCTGCCTGAAGTCGAGCTGATCGACATGCGCCAGGAGTTTCAGCAAACCGGTCAGGACCAGCTCTTCTCCCGTGCCCTGGTCGAACAAACGCGCGAGGCCCTCGATCGCGGCGAGCAGGCGCTCATCCTGCTCAACCGCCGAGGCTACTCCTTCGCTGTGATCTGCCGCGCCTGCGGAGAAAAGCTCGAATGCCAGAACTGCGCCATCTCGCTGACTCACCACAAGCCGCCGGCTGAAGATGCGGGCCTGGCGCGGGCAGGCCAGCGCCTCGAATGCCACTACTGCGGATTCCGCCGCGCCGTCCCCGCCCGCTGCCCCAAATGCGACAGCGAGCACCTCTACTACCTCGGCGCAGGATCGGAACAAGGCGAAGCCCGGTTGGGCGAGATCTTTCCCGAGGCGCGCATCGGCCGCATGGACCGCGACACCGTCCGCGGCCGTTACGACCTTGAACGATTGCTAGCCCGCCTCCACTCCGGCGAGATCAACCTGCTCGTTGGCACGCAGATGATCGCCAAGGGCCACGACATCCACGGCATTACGCTGGTGGGCGTCGTTGGCTGCGACCATGCGCTGTCCATGCCCGACTTCCGCGCCGCCGAGCGCGTCTTCCAATTGATGACCCAGGTCTCAGGCCGCGCCGGCCGTGGCGATCTCCCCGGCCGCGTCGTGGTGCAAACCTACTATCCCGACCACTACGCCATCGTTGCCGCCAGCAAGCACGACTACGCCAGCTTCGTCGAACGCGAGTTGAAATATCGCCGCTGGATGCACTATCCGCCCTTCGGCGTGCTCGCCAACGTGCTGGTGCAGTCGCAAAAGCTGGAAGAAGCCGCCGGCTGGTCGGCGGAGTTGGGCAAGTGGTTTCAAAAGGCCTCTCCCGCAGGCGTGCGTGTGCTTGGCCCCTGCACCGCGCCCATCGCCCGCATCAAAGGCACGTACCGCTTTCACCTGATTCTCAAAGCCTCCTCACGCCGCGTTCTCAATGCAGCGCTGCGTGGGATGTTGGTCCACGCCGAAGCCGCCCAGGTTCCCCGCCGCAATCTGGTTGTCGATGTCGATGCGCTGCGCTTGATGTAAGAATGTGGATGGGGTATGAAGTGCTGATTACCACTAGGAGAAACGATATGCGCATGCACAACCCGCCACACCCAGGCAAAGTGCTTCGGGAATTCCTGGGCGACGTGGACGTAACAACTGCCGCAAGGCATTTGCAGGTTTCCCGCGCAACGCTTTCCCGCATCCTCAATGGCAAGGCCGGCATTTCTGCCGACATGTCGCTGCGTCTTTCCGCCGCGTTCGGCACCCACGCTGAAATCTGGTATGAGTTGCAGTCCGACTACGATATGTGGCAGGCATCCATAAAGAAACAGCCAAAGATCGAGCCTTTCAATCGGGCTGCTTAGGAACGCACGCTGGCAGGCAGTTCTGAATCCCACCCATCGCAAAGTACGCGATGGATGGGGCACCCGGCTAATCACGCAGCCTTCTTTCAAGACATGAGTGCTTTTTTCGATTTCCCCGGCGGCAGATAGTTCTCGCCGGTGACGACCTTGCGGCCAGTCTTGCTTTCGAGCTCGACACGTGCACGCTGGGCGATCTTGCCGCCTGACTGCGCGGCCTTCTTGTTAGCGGGCAGGCCCACCGCCACTTCCGTCTCCGCGATCTGACGGGTGGAAAGCTCGGCCAGGGCCGTGAAGATAAGTTCGGCCTCGCTCATGTGATCGCGAAGATTCTGGCTTTCCAACCCTTTCAGGTTCTTATGCTCCTTGACCGATACACCGGACCATTCCTCGTGAATGAGATTGGTGAGGATGGCGAACTCCTCCCCCTGCTTGACCTCGTGGGCGACCCAGTAGTCGGTCAGTTTGTTGCGCGTCTCTTGCCCAGTCATGCGCTGGGTGATCCATTTTTCGCTGCGTCCCAGCTTGCGCCAGTTTTCCCTCGTCCTCTCCAACCCCAAGGCCGGATCGGCGATCTCCCGCAGCCGCTCATAGCCCACCTTCGCAAGCCAGAGTTTGATGGGTTCGGCCTTGGGGCTGGGAACAGATTGAACCAGCCGTAGCAGCGTCTCCGCATTGGCGACATCGGTGAGATAACTCTTGCCGTCGGAGGCTGGCAGCTTCAGTTGGTGACAATTTGTCACCAACTGACTTCCCTCCTCATGCAGCCGCTGTTTAAGCTTGTTCCAGTATTTCCGGGCAACGGTGGCATCCGCTTGCTGCGTGAGGACACGGACGATGTCGACGACCGAGAAAAACCATGTATCCGTGGATTCGTCGTACACACGGCGTATCGGCTGACTCTCAAACAGAGCGGAAGGAGCAAACCTGGTTTTGGTCATCGATTATTCTCAATTTGCAGCCGCTTCAAGTCGCGCTGAAACCGGCTTGACCAGCCCGGCTCGCTCATCTCCATCCTAACTCGCATCAGATGCCCAGCTTATGGAGGAGATCGGCGGCATTCAAAAAAGATTCACATGCAGGATTTGCAGCAGCGAGTTGTCATAGAACGGCGCAAGCGTGAATGTGAGCACAAAAATCACGATCCCGGCAATGCCCAGCAGAACACGGCCTCGATGCAGTCCACCTTGCAAAGGAACCTTCGGGTGGCGCATCGCAGGCAGCAGCAAGATCAGTCCCCATAGAATCCAGCCCACCCAGAACAGCGTTCCGGCGATCAACAGCAGCGGAGGCAGTATCCACGTAAAAGCCCGGTGCAGTTTCGGCGAGAGTGCATAGAGCAAGTGGCCGCCGTCCAACTGTCCGCCGGGGATCAGGTTCAGCGAGGTCATGAACAGGCCAATCCAGCCAGCCACCAGCACCGGGTGCGGCGTGAGGTGCTCGAATGAGGGAAGGCTTGGGTTCCAGTGCGCCAGAAGCGCGTGCACCATGCGCAGGGTCAGCGGTTCGCCTCCAAAGCGGACGAGGGCCTCTGGCGCGTTGGCCGGAGCAGGATGGCTGAGCGCAAAACCCAGCCCCACGACCAGCACTGAAGCCACGTAACCGGCTAGCGGGCCATACACGCCCACATCCATCAGCGCGTCGCGGCTGGGAATGTGGGAGCGGATTCTGATGATGGCGCCGGCCGTGCCGCTGAGCGTGGGCGCCGGCAGCACCCACGGCAGCGTTGCCCGGATTCGATGCCAGCGGCACGCAAAGTAATGGCCAAACTCGTGGATCAGAAGAATGCCCAGCAGGGACACAGAAAAGGCCCAGCCCGTCTTGAAGAGTGCTGGATGGCCGGCTAGCCAACCCCAGGGCCACAGGTCGCTGTCGCGCACCACCGGCGGCAGGCCTTGAACAAAATTCTGCATGAACCGGGCGCCGTTTGCGGTTGTCGTAACCACGCTGGCCGCCAGTAGCAGCAAGGGCAGGCCATAGTCCCTGAAGGTTGAGCGCACCGAACTCCTCTTGCGTTAGCCAGCCTCTGAATCAATCATTGGGATCGGCCCGCTTCAGAAAGGGCAAAGCGCATCCGGGGTCCCCATCGACAGGTCTTCGTCGATGGCGTGGAACTTCAGCCGTGCCGCAAGAAGGCCAAACGGGGATACGGCTTTAGCCGCCTCGGGAATGTCGCCGCATGAATTGGGACCGAATCGGAGACTCCCTTAACTCTTCTGCGCTCCGCCCGACTCGATCGAATGCAGTTCCTTGCCTGGTTTAAAGCGCACCGCCTTGCCGGGAGTGATGCTGACCTCGGTGCCGGTTCGGGGGTTGCGGCCAATGCCGGTTTTGCGGGCGCGGACGCTGAATACGCCAAATCCGCGCAGTTCGATGCGCTCACCGGCGGTAAGTGCCTGTTTCAGGCCCTCGAATACCGTATCCACCGCGGCCTCTGCCTTGGTGCGGGGCAGGCCCGTGCGCTCGATTACATGATGGACGATGTCCTGCTTAATCAATGGGGTAACCTCGCTGGCAAGTTTGACTTTACTACGACCGATGGGAATGACGCTACAAGTTTTAATGCGATTGTGAAACAACCGAAGCCTGCCGGCGGGACTTTCATCCCAGGAAAGCTGCCGAAATACCCGTTGAATGCGCCTGCGCAGCCCATCCAAATGCGCCGATCGTTGTTTTCCACAGGCCGGCAGGCAAATCTTCAAGAAACCATTGTGCATTCCCAGCGCATTTTCGTACTATGAGGTATTGCGACTCGGGCAACGAACCATCTTATTTTTTGTCCGGAGAGGAAAATGCTCCGGAACGGGAGAACCATGTCGATTCAAAGTGACCGTTGGATACGCGAACAGGCCACCAAACACCGCATGATTGAGCCATTCAGCGAGAAGCAGGTGGCCCAAGGCGTCATCTCCTACGGGCTTTCTTCCTATGGTTATGACCTCCGCGTCTCCGATGAATTCAAAATCTTTACCAATGTAAACAGTGCAATCATCGATCCCAAGGCCTTTGACGAGCGGTCATTTGTCTCCGTCCAGGCCGGCTCAGTGATTATCCCTCCTAATTCGTTTGCATTGGCCCGCTCCATCGAATACTTTCGTATCCCCAGGGATGTACTCACGATCTGCGTTGGAAAATCCACCTATGCGCGTTGCGGAATCATTGTGAACGTAACGCCATTCGAGCCGGAGTGGGAGGGATTCGTAACACTCGAAATCTCCAACACTACCCCGCTACCGGCAAAGGTATATGCCAACGAAGGGCTGTGCCAAATCCTGTTTTTCCGCTCCGATGAAGCCTGCGAGGTCAGCTATGCCGATCGCAAGGGCAAATACCAGAAGCAGCAAGGAATTGTGCTGCCCAAGCTTTAAGGGTGGCCGCAAGCAATCTGGTTGGGGTGGTTGGATAAGTACGTAATGTGCGGCGATGGGGGCCCAAGCTCGCTCCCCGACCGCACTGGGCCCAGCTCTCCTTCTGTTTTACCGGGAGAGCAAGATGTTTTCGATCCGTAACATTGATCCAATTTATATTGGCTTGGTTTCAGATGAACCTATCCGCCTTGAGGGGCTCGCCAGCATTTTCGAGCAGCCTCCTCTGCCAGGGAAGCCCCGTCTGCTTCCGATTTTGGGGAGCGTCGAAGAGTTGCTGGCCCGCTCTACGCTCGAGTATCTGCTCGTGGACTTGCATTCTTCGTCCAAGGGGTTGGAGATCATCGAGGCCGTTCGCCGCGCGCGTCCCTCCATCCGGCTGATTGTCATCGGCCCGGATGGGAACGATGAACTGGTCCTGGAATCCATCGTTGCCGGGGCCAGGGGCTACCTGGATTTGACCGCCGATGCGGACATGGTGCTCCAAGCCCTCGATGCGGTCACCGCCGGCTCGATTTGGGCGCCCCGCCGCCTGCTTTCCAAACTCATTGACCGCCTGCTGAAGGGGACAGATACCAGCCTCACCAACGGCAGCCCCCACCTGACCGACCGGGAGCACCAGGTGCTGGAATTCATCATGCAGGCCTGTTCCAATCGCGAGATCGCCCGCCAGTTGGGCATTGAGGAGCGCACCGTAAAGGCCCATGTGGGCCGCCTCATGCGCAAGACCGGAACCGAAAACCGGACGGAGCTCTCCATGCGCGAAATGAACCATCCCATCAAGCCCAGTGCCGTGACCATCGAGCGCCGCCGCGGCGAGCGCCGCCAGAGCGCGGAAGCGCGCCGTCTCGGTTAGTTCCTTAGAACCTGTCTAAGAACTCGGCTGGAACATGGGACAACGGTAGGTCAGGGCCTCAGCCCTGACTGACATTCAGGTCGCTAAAAATGGCGGCCTTTGCAGGTTGCGGAAAAACTCGTTCGGGCGGTAGGCCGGGGATTTATCCCCGGCACAAAGGCAGCAGAATCAACGCGGGCTTTAGCCCCTGAGGCATGCTTTGGCTTCGAAGAGCTCAACCTCAGTGGCTAAAGCTTCGTTCATTATGCACAGTTTAGGCTCTGGCTAAAGCCCGGACCCGCCTCACACACGCCATGTCACCGATGGCTACACTCCTTCCGTACTCTTGCAGCATGTCCGCGTTTCCCACACACTTGTTTACAGAAACAACGCAGATCTGGGGAAAGGAGTTCTCAGGCATCGTGTTTTCCATGATGCCTGGGAACTCCTCTTTTTTTGTTTTTTTCGTCTCTCGTCCCGAAAACCCGCTCTGCTCTCCACGAGTCCCGCCGGCCATTTATCAACCATTAAACTTTCCGATTACTTAGCGCCACACTCCTTCCGTACTCTTGCAACATGTCCACGTTTCCCACACACTTGTTTATAGAAACAACGCAGATCTGGGGAAAGGAGTTCCTAGACAGCATGTTTTCCATGATGCCTGGGAACTCCTCTTTTTTCGTCTTTTCGTCTCCCACCACGAAAACCCGCTTTGCGATCCTCGGGCCCCCTTCTCAGTCCATTTACCAATTAGTAAAATATGCGGTTACTTACGGCCATGCGACTTCCGTAATCCAAAGACTGAGCAATATTGACCACCATTGAGGATTAGTTTCCCACAGACTTATTCGCAGAACCAAAGCAGATCTGGGGAATGGAGTTCCCAGGCGCCTTCTTCTCTGCGCCGCGACGTCTGGGAACTCCTCTTTTTGGGTTGGCTTTCTATGGTTCATCACCGAAAACCGCGCTGCTTTCCGCGAACCCCCGCTCTCTTTTCAGCCCATTTACCAACTAGTAAACATTGTGGTTACTTAGCGCCACGCTCCTTCCGTACCCTTGCAACATGTCCACGTTTCCCACAGACTGGTTTACAGAAACAACGCAGATCTGGGGAAAGGAGTTTCTAGACAGCATGTTTTCCATGATGTCTGGGAACTCCTCTTTTTTTGCTTTTTCTCTCTAACCAGTGAAAACCGCCTCTGCGCCTCACTCATTCAGCCCTCCCCAACGCCTATCCGTGCATCCCAGCATTCAGGGCGGTTCATTTCGCTGTGCATGTGTGTGCCTTCCAAGGCCCGGCCTTGGTGGCCGATGCACTCGCATGTACGCTCGCATGATTTAGGCTGTTGTGGAAAGGATACGGATATGAACAAAACCATTGCCTCCGTCTGCCTCTGTTTCATCCTCACATGCACCGCCTTTGCCGCCTCCACGCGCGACGACTTGCAGGCCCGCATCGACGAAGCCAAGCTCGTCCTGGACCACATCATGGCCGCCAAGGACAGCACCATCCCCATGAATATTCTTCAGCAGGCCACCTGTCTCGGCGTCGTCCCCGGAATGCTCAAGGGCGCCATCCTGGTGGGTGCGCAATACGGCCAGGGCGTGGTGACCTGCCGCACCGGCCACGGCTGGAGCGCGCCGGTCTTTATTCGCATGGCCGGCGGGTCTTTTGGATTTCAAATAGGCGGCCAGTCGACCGATCTGGTCCTGGTTGCGGTCAATGACCGCGGCTTCCAGGACCTGCTGAAGAGCAAGTTCAAGATCGGCGGCGATGCCTCCGCGGCAGCCGGTCCGGTGGGCCGCGCCGGCCAGGCCGCCACCGACTGGAAGTTGAACGCCGAGCTGCTCAGCTACTCGCGCGCCAAGGGCCTCTTTGCCGGGGTTGACCTGGACGGCACCAGCGTCACTCAGAACTCCGAGGATACTGAGCTTTACTACGGCCAGCCGCACACCTTTCAGGACATCCTCAAGGGCAATGTCGATGTCCCGCCCGGAGCCGTCGCGTTTGTCCGCGACGTGGCCCAGTACTTCGTCAAGGCCAAATACCACCAGTAGGCGAGAAAACAAGCCGCATCGAAAGGTAAACTGATCTTTGCCTTCAACCATGCGGGAGAATTTCGAGTATTGGCTTGTCGTAGCTGTGGCGCGCACGCTGGGGCGTCTACCGCGCGCCTTGGCGCGTCTGCTGGCCAGCCTCATCGCCATCGCCGTCTATTGGGCGCTGGGCCGGCTTCGCCGCGTGGGCGTGCGCAACCTCAAACTCGCCCTCCCCGAGCTTTCAACCGCCGAGCGAAACCGCATCCTGCGCGGCGTCTATGTCCATCTGGCCTGGCAACTGGTCGAGTTCTGCCGCATGACCCGTTACACCCCGCAAAACACCAGCGCATGGCTCCGCACCGAGGGCCTTGACCGCTATCTCGCCGCACAGGCCCGCGGCAAGGGTGTTCTGGTCGTCACCGGCCACCTGGGCGCATGGGAACTCTCCAGCTTCTACCACTCCCTCATGGGCCATCCCATGGGCATGGTCATCCGACGGCTCGATAACCGCCGCCTCGACGACTTTGTGAATGGCATCCGCTGCCTTCACGGTAACAAGGTCATTCACAAAGACGACTTCGGCCGCGGACTGCTGCTCGCCATGCGCTCCGGCCAGACCGTCGGCATTCTGATGGATACGAATATGACCCCGCCCCAAGGCTCGTTTGTAAAATTCTTCGGCCTTGAAGCCTGCACCGCAACCGGCCTGGCCCATGTGGCTCGCAAGACCGGCGCCGCCGTGCTGCCGGGGTTCATGCTTTGGGAGCCCTCCGAGCGCCGCTACGTCCTCCACTTCGGCCCTGAAATCCAAATTCCCCACACCGGCAACCCAGCCGAGGACATCCTCGCCGCCACGCAACTGTGTACGCAAGCCATCGAATCCTGGATTCGGCGTTATCCTGACCAGTGGCTCTGGATTCACCGCCGCTGGAAGACCAGGCCGGCGGGTGAGCCGGGACTGTATTGAAACTCCGCGCTCGAGGAGAAACGCATGAAGCTTGGCGAAGTGGTCGAAATCCTGGGCGGCAAACTGGTGCAGGGAAGCCCTGCGATCGTTCTCACCGGTGTGAACTCCTCTCCGCTCGCCGGTCACTCTGAGTTGGCTTTTGCCGAAGACGCAGCTTCCACTGCCGAAGCCCTGGCAGGCAACGCGGGCGTCCTCGTCGTGCGCACGGGAAGCTCTGAACTCCGCACAGGGAGCGAGGAAACGCAATCGACCGACAAGTGCATCGTCGAGACTGCCCAGCCCCGCCTGTGGTTTGCGCGCGCCGCCAAACTCCTCAAGGCTGCCCCGCTCGCAGCCGGAATCGACCCAACCGCTGTTCTCGGTGATCCTGTCGAACTTGGGGAGGGCGTGACCGTAAGCCCCTGTGCGATCGTCGGCGACCATGTGTCCATCGGCGCAGGAACCCGCATCGAAGCCGGCGCAGTGGTAGGCGACGGCGTCCGCATCGGAGAGCAATGCCGCATCTACCCGCGCGCCGTCCTCTATCCCGGAACCACCCTCGGCAATCGCGTTGTCGTCCACGCCGGCGCTGTTCTCGGGGCTGATGGATTCGGGTATGTCCGCGACAACGCCACGGGTGCGTACACCCAGTTTCCACAGCAGGGAACCCTGATGATCGAAGACGACGTCGAGATCGGCGCAAACTCCACCATCGATCGCGGAGCACTGGCCGAGACCCGCATCCGCCGCGGCACAAAGATCGACAACCTCGTGCACGTGGGCCACAACTGCGACATCGGCGAAGACGTCATCCTGGTCGCCCTCACCGGCATCTCCGGCTCCTCGACTGTCGGCAAGGGCGCCGTCATCGCCGGACAGGTAGGCATCGGCGACCACGCCCACATTGGCCCCGGCGTGATTCTCGGAGGGCAGGCCGGCGTCCTCAGCGGCAAGACGCTCACCAATGAAGGCCTCAAGCCCGGAACCGTCCTCTGGGGAACTCCAGCGCGTCCGCTGAAACAAGTCCTTCGCGAGCAAGTCGTCCTCGCCCGCCTCGCGAAGGCTTCCCGCAAGTCGCGAGACATTGAATAGGAAATAGGGAATAGGAAGAACGCTGATGGCCATCATCGTTGTAGGCGGCAGCAGCCGGGGCGTCGGCAAGACCCCGCTGGTCTGCGGCCTTATCGCGGCTCTGCCCGAGTTCCGCTGGACCGCCGTCAAGATCACCACCCACGATCACGGCCAACCCAAACCCATATGGGAAGAAACCACCGCAGGGAAGGGAACCGACACCGCCCGCTATCTGGCTGCCGGAGCGGTGCGCGCCTTCCTGGCCACGCCGCCGATGCGCAATCACCCGCCAACACGCGATCTCCCGCCGATGCTCGACGAACTCTGGCCCCACTTCGGCCCTGGCACAAACCTTATCTTCGAGTCCAACAGCATCCTCGAACACTTGCAACCCAATCTTTGTCTCCTCGTCCAGGGAGCATCGGATCATGATCGTCGTAAACCATCCTTCACGGCGGCTCTGCGGCACGCGGACGCTCTGGTGGCTCATACTCCCTTGAATCGCGTAATTTCAGATGGATTTTGCCCGCGAGGCCAGGAGTCCAGCTCAGTTGCAAAGCCTGTCTTCAACCTCACAGCCCTTGAGCACATTTCTCCGGAGATGTTATTTTGGCTTCGTGACCGCTTGCATGGCCGGGCTTTATTGTAGATGCAATGAAGAGATAGACCGAAGCTTCTGCGCGGCGATGCGAAAAGCCTGAAAACTTTCGTCCGCGGATCGGGAGGGATCATGGAACGGCGAGATTTCTTGAAGACGGCGACGACGGCGGCAGGCGCAGCCGCCACAGAGCAATTCCTCGCGCCTATGCTGCGCGCGGACGAGAAGGCTCCGGACAGCGGGGCCGGCGGAATGATCTATCGAACCCTTGGCCGCACCGGCGAACGCGTTTCGGCCATCGGGCTGGGCGGCTACCACATCGGCAAACCACCGCTCCAGGAGCAGGATGCCATTCAGCTCGTCCGCCAGGCCATCGATCGCGGCATCACCTTCATGGACAACTGCTGGGATTACAACGGCGGCGTCAGCGAAATCCGCATGGGCAAGGCCCTCGAGGGCGGCTACCGCAACAAAGTTTTTCTCATGACCAAGATCGACGGCCGCACCAGGGCAGCCGCCGCGCAGCAGATCGACGAGTCGCTCCGCCGCCTGCAAACCGATCGCGTCGACCTGATGCAGTTCCACGAGGTGATCCGCCTGGAAGACCCCGACCGCATCTTTGCCGACGGTGGCGCAATGGAGGCCATGCTCGATGCAAAGAAGGCGGGCAAGGTGCGCTATATCGGCTTCACCGGCCACAAGGATCCGTATGTCCACCTGCGCATGTTGGATCACGCACGCGCGCGCCAGTTCCACTTCGATACCGTGCAAATGCCGCTCAACGTGATGGACGCGCATTTCCGCAGCTTTGCCAAAGGCGTATTGCCGGTGCTGAATCGCGAAGAGATCGGCGCGCTGGGCATGAAGGCGTTTGCCGACCACGTCATCCTCGACAGCAACACCGTCAAGCCCATCGAGTGCCTGCACTATTGCCTGAACCTGCCCATCTGCGTGCAGATTACCGGCATCGACACGCAGGCAGTTCTCGATCAGGCGCTGGAGGCGGCGCGAACCTTCCGCCCGCTCACCTCAGATCAGGTTGCCAGCCTGCTGGAACGCACCCGCCCCGTGGCCCAGGAAGGCCGCTACGAGCTGTACAAGACAACCAACCACAATGACGGCACGGCCCGCAAGCCTGAGGAACTCGGCTAGGCCACCGTTCCGGGCTTCCTTGCCAATGTTGCACTAACGCATCCTTCCTCGGGCGATGCAGAGGCGATGCAGAGCTGGCTGCGTCTAAGAACCTGTTCAAGAACTGGAGGGGCCGTTCCCGCACGGAAACAGAGGGCCGGCATCGCCAGGAAAGCGCCGGGCAGTGTGGGGCAGTGGCTCTGTTAACGCATGAGTACCCTCCCCACCCCCACCCCGTCTCTGTAAAGAAATTCCTTATTTTCAA
>Ga0224553_1000323_pt1 | contig 22403 bp, 18 predicted proteins | sample 714S21014metaG_FD_179897 | JGI IMG/M metagenome (GOLD analysis project Ga0224553, IMG submission 179897) | Peat soil microbial communities from Stordalen Mire, Sweden - 717 S2 10-14 | ecosystem: Environmental > Terrestrial > Soil > Wetlands > Peat | place: Sweden: Norrbotten County, Stordalen... | reverse complement strand
GCTGAGCGATCTCAGCGACCAACTCCTTGTAGGAGTTGGGTTCTCCGCCCGAAGATGTGATGCGCGCCGGAATTCCCAACAATACGTTCAGGGTCTGCTCAGGTGGTGGACCCCGCTATCCAAGTACGTTCGCACCATCTCTTCTTTCCATTCGAGAAGGCCACGCTCGATTCTCCCAAGGAGCTCATCGATTTGGTCAGACTGAAGAAGGACACATTGACCAGCGATAAATGACAGTCCGTCCATATCAAAATAGTGTTGGACGCCGTAGTCTTATTTGACCTTCTGTGGCAGAGGGCGGTGGTTAGCACGGTGTCGAACTCAGTTGCGTCGAGTCAGTGGCGGAGTCTGAGAGGAGCTGGCCATGGTGTCTCGCACCTTTGAGGGCCCTCCTCGGGAGGAGATTGACCAGGCCGTCTTCACACTTAACCGCGAGCTGCGCTACACGGCGTTCAATCGGGTTCACGCTGCCAACATGAAAGAGGCTTACGGCACCGAGATCGTCCTCGGTGGCCGGATTGTCGATTACCAGAGCGTCGCAGTTGATCGCGAAACCATGCAGGCCGACCTCAAACGTGCGCTCGCCGGCGAGCGTCGCGTCTTCGGCGTCTGTCGCGGAAAGCCGGGACATGAGCTTAAGTTCGGTGTCGTGTATGAGCCGCTACTAGATGCGAAAGCCGCAATCGTCGGTGTTACTGGGTACGGCTGCGACCTCACAGCGCAGCAGGCCACCAAAGACAATCTGTCTGCAAGTGAGGAGTGGTATCGAGACCTATTCAATAACGCAATCGAGGGCATTTATCAGGCCTCCCTCGGGGGCAAGATACTTGCAGCAAATGAGGCTTTTGCCGCAATGCTCGGATACAGCTCGGCAACGGAGGTTCTCGGTAAAACAGCCGACTCGGCTCATCAGGTCTGGGTGGACCCGGATGAACGGCGCCGCTTCGGAGAAGTGCTCCTGGATCTTGGGACAGTCCGCGACTACGAGTGCCGATTCTTTCGCAGAGATGGAAGTTCGGTGTGGGTATCGGTCAGCAGTCATCTCGTCCTTGGACCAGACGGAGAGGGACTTCGCTACGAGGGATTTGTGGAGGACATCACCGAGCGCAAGCTTGCCGAAGCAGCCTTACGCGAGAGCGAGGCCGCTCGTGACGTGACCGAGCGGGTCGCGCGCGTCGGCAGCTGGCGCGTCGATGTTGTGACGAATCAGGTCCGCTGGTCGAAAGGGATGTTCGCACTCTTCGATATCGACCCCGGTGAGTTGGACGCCGATGAGACGTCCATCTTGACGACGCGCATTCGTACCGATGACCAGGACTCAGTCCTGTTGGCGCGTGCCACCGCTTTAGAAACTGGTGAGTTGTCAGCGGTCGAGTTCCGCGTCGTGCACAGAGACGGTAGTGAGCACATCCTTTTCGGCGAGGTCGCAACTGAGCGCGACGAGACTGGCAAAGCGGTCGCGTTGACCGGCTATTACCAGGACGTCACCGACGAGCGGGAAGCAGCGTCGCGGCTCGAAGCGGTCGTCGCCGAGTGGCGCGAGACCTTCGACGCGATGGGAAGCTCGGTCGTCATTTTCGACCGCGACGGCCTGATCGTGCGCTGCAACACTGCCACTTCGAGACTGACAGGCCGCGACTTCGAGGACATCATCGGGCATCGCTGTGACGACGTATTTCATGATGACGGAGGTTCTGACTACCCGCGAGAGCCCTCGTTCAGGACGGGAGCAGTCGAGACATCGGTCGTGAGACATGGTGGCCGTTGGCTGAGGCTCACCTTCACCTCGCGTCCAGACGACGCTGGCCAGGTCAGCGGAGGCATCGGCGTCGTCACCGACATCACCCAGCTACTGGAGGGTAAGCAGGCCGCTGTAGAGCGCACGCACTTCCTCGAGGAGCTCCTGGAGGCCGTCCCGCTGCCCATGTTCTTCCTGGATGCCTCTTTGCATTACGTGGGCTGCAACAACGCCTACGCTGCCTCCTTCGGTCGCTCCAAGGAAGATGTCATCGGCATGACAGTGTTCGAGGTCACCTCAGCTGAGTATGCGCAGCGCTTCGATGCCTCCGACCGCGACCTGCTTGCTCACCCAGACCTGCCCGCTGAAGAACAGTTCGAGTGGCCTGGCCCGGACGGCAGTCCCCTTCAAACACTGACACACAAGGCAGTCTTCACTGACGTCGCAGGAAAGCCAGCAGGAATCGTCGGCGTCAATCTCGATGTCACCGAAATCCGCCGTGCCGAACAGGAACTAGCGTCCAGCGCCGAGCGACTAGCGCTTACCCTCGAGGGGGCGGTAACTGCTCTCGGTGCTACCACCGAGCTGCGCGACCCTTACACGGCGGGTCACCAGCGACGAGTGGCCGAATTCGCGTGCGCGATAGCCCGTGAGCTTGGCTGGAATGAGCAAAGCGTCGCGTCGCTGCGCATTGCTGCCGTCCTGCACGACATCGGAAAGACCGTCGTGCCGGCCGAGATCCTCTCAAAGCCGGGACGCCTCAGCGAGATAGAGATGCAGCTCATCCGCCAGCACGCCGCCGCCGGAGCCGAGATCGTCGGTTCCATTGGCTTCGAGCGAAACGTGGCGGAGATCATCCACCAGCACCACGAGCGCCTCGACGGCTCCGGCTACCCGGATGGGCTCCGAGACGGAGAGATCCTCATGGGGGCGCGCATCCTGGCTGTTGCCGACGTCGTAGAGGCCATGGTCAGTCACCGGCCCTACCGGCCAGCGCTGCCCATCGAGGTGGCCCTGGCCGAGCTCAAGAACGGTTGCGGCACGCTCTACGACGCGGAAAGTTGTGAGATTGCCACCAAGCTCATCCGCGAGAGGAGGTTTACATTCACAAAGTAGCTTCTCGTAGTCACAGGGCCAGCGGTAGCGAAGTGGAACGCCGTTTGCCCAGTCAGGTTTGGTGTTGCCCCCATTTGGGTGCCTCGCCCTGACACACACCGAGGTCCGGTCTCAGACCATCGGCCCGGTTCTCGGGCGGTAGCAGCGGTAGACGTTCATCAAGGCGCAGCGCGAACGTGAGCGCCCAGGCTCACGAGGAGTAGACATGCATCAAGGCGCAGCGCGAACGTGAGCGACCAGGCTCACGAATGGAACGTCCGGACAGAGCTCACAGTGCTTGCTGCTACCGCCCGGGGCTCACGAAGTCACGCAGAGTCCCAATGGCCTGGCCTCTTGGGGACATTGCCGCCGAGACTTGAGGGCTGGGATGTCCCTCGCCGGTGGCGGGTACGCGACGCCCTCGGCGAACTGGTCAGCGCGGGTTCGCCTGGTCGAGGAATCGGAGGCGATCTACCGTGGCGATTCGACCTCGCCATTGGCGATCGGGATCATGATGAACCGGATAGTGGCTCGCTGACCACCCGCCACCTCTGCGCAAAGAAGATCCACGGTGATCGGTAGGCGCGCGCTGATCGGTCGTCTCACGGCTTCCTACTGGGGATCGGTCCGGTCGCGGATGGCGCCTTCTCAAGAAGCCGAGCTTGTTGGCGGGAAAGTAGAGGTCGCGGGTCAGTCTCCGAAACTCAGTCGGGCTCCGATGCCCGCTCTTGCGATCGCAGTCTCCGACGTCGGCATGTAAATGCCAACGGTCCGGCACAGCCATTCTGCTGCCGGCGTTCTTTAGCGCGACTGCGAGGTAGGTCGCTTCGTCTGTGGCATCTGCGGCTTCCCGACCGCCGCCGATGACGATGCGGTGGCGAAGATGAGGCCCACCTTCTCTCGGGGGTCCTGCGGACGGGAGAGGATGACGAGCGGTCGAATGCCGGCAAGAAGTCATCGCTCAGCCGCGCGCGCGGCTCGGTTGGGACGACCTTACGCAAGCGAATGTCGCGATGGCCAACACGAGGCTGTTTCCGCCGGCGGCGGGATTTGAGATCGTCCCTACGTCGGTCACCCCCGGGGGGCGACGGTCCAAGCCACGCCGTGTCAGCGGAGCCCGCCGCCATCAGGTGGGGCGAGCCAGGCCAGACTGCGCTGCACAATCATCTTTGGTGTCATTTGGCGCAGCAGCTGTTTGTCCCTGGCGCGCCGGCGGCGTCATGTCGTGACACCAAAGCGCCACTTGCTCGGAGCTGGCCGTCGAGTTGCGCTCACCAGTTGCTAGCATCTAGAGGCTTACAAGGGGGGGATATCTATGACGCTCATGCTCGGACGCAAGCCGGCAGTTCGCCCAATCGGACTCTCGGACCTCAGGTTCTACACTGCGTCGGACTCGTTTCCGCCGCCACCTCCAACCTTCAATGCACCATCTGGCGTCGACTGGGGGATGGATGGCAACGACACACTCGGTGACTGCACCATTGCTGGGGTCGATCACCTCATTGCTGCGTGGGACGTGCTGTTCGGAGCTAGCGATCCGCGGCCTTCGCCCGCCGTGCTCGAGGCTGAGTACCACGTACTGTCACCGGACGACCAGGGCTGCGTCGAGTCCGCTGTGCTTGCGGACTGGCAGAACCCAGGGCTGTTCGGGCAGACAATTGCTGCCTACGCGCCGCTCAACCACCGTGATGACGTCGAGCTGAAGCAAGGCGTCGCATTCCTCGGTGGTGCATACCTCGGGATCGCCTGTCCGAATTCGGCGCAGCAACAGTTCTCGCAGCAGCAGCAGACCGGGAACACGGTGCCCTGGACGGTCGTTGCCGGCTCCCATATCGAGGGCGGTCACTGCATAGTCGCGGTTGGTTACACAGCGGCAGGGCTGCTTTGTGTGACCTGGGGGAGCATCGTCGAGGTGACCTGGGCGTTCCTCCGCAAGTACTTGGAAGAGGCTTGGGCGATCGTTAGCCACGAGCTTGCCGAGAAGGGGGCCGATACCCTCGGCCTCAACGTCGCAGCGATCCAGGCTGATCTCGCCGGGATCGCCTCCTAGTTGCAGCGAGCGGACCGTCGTGAGGTCCACGACGTCATGTCATGTCTCGGCCGGGAGCCGGGGCGAGTCAAAGCCCGATCGCGAGTCGGGCTAGGTCGCTGAATGGAGCGGGATCTGTCTCTATAGGGGGAAGCAGTGACTGAGGTTACGCAGCAGCAGCCAGTCGAGCGGACCGATGTGGTCATCGACAATGCAAGTCCGCTCGGCTATCGGCGGTCGCAGTTCCTTCAACAGCAGTTCGAAACCGCAGTCGCTGACCTGCGAAAGGTCGACCTTTGGACCGATCCCAAGGGTGAAGAGCGGCTCGTGGCCGACCTCGTGCTCGAAGGCGGAGGTGTCAAGGGCATCGGCTTGGTCGGCGCCGTACTCGCATTGAGCGAAGCCGGCTACTCGTTTCCTCGCGTGGCTGGAACCAGTGCGGGAGCAATCGCGGCGACCCTCATTGCGTCGATTGGCAAGGCTGGCAAGCCGATGGTGTCGCTGAGAACCTATCTCAGCAACCTCGACTTCAAACAGTTCATGCAGACAGGCCGCGTTGCGCACTGGATATCCGCAATCGGTTCAATCGGAGCGGACGCCGTCGACGCATCCGCGTTGATGCGTCGGATGGGTATCTATTCAGGTGACTACCTAGCCGAGTGGCTAGCTCCGATCCTCACCAACGACCTCGGCGTGACGACGTTCGACGATCTCAAGATCAGCGAAGCGGACGACCCGGGGATGAGCCTTCCGCCGGAGCGTCGATATCGAGTGGTCGTCCACACGTCCGACATCACTCGGGCTGAGTTGGTCAGGCTGCCCTGGGACTTCGCCTACTACGGGCTCGAGCGCGATAACGAGCAGGTAGTTAGGGCAGTTCGGGCGTCGATGTCCATCCCGTTCTTCTTCGAGCCAGTGGTCGTGCAGGCAAGCTCTGCCGACGTAACGATTCCCGGGCCAGGGAACACCTCGATAGTCCAGCATTACGGTGGCGGATCGGTGACCTGGGTCGATGGTGGCATGCTCGCCAACTTCCCGATCGACGCCTTTGATCGTGTCGACGGCCAGCCCCCGCGCTGGCCAACCATCGGTATCAAGCTGTCGTCGCAGGCGCTCGAGATGCCAACCACCGTTGCCTGCCACGAAAGCTCGCAAGAGGCGATGCGTTGTCTCCGAACCATGATGAACGAGTGGGACCGATACCACGTCGATCAAGCGACAGCGGCACGCACAATCTTTGTTGACAACCTAGGTTTGAGCGCCACCCAGTTCGATCTGACGCCCCAGCAGCAGGACCAGCTCTTCCTGAGCGGCGTGCGGGCCGCCACGTCGTTCCTGATCGAGATGTCGACAGTGGGAGGCGTCCCGCGCACGGTCGAGCAGGCGCGCCGCCTCGCCGTCCGACCGCAGCACTGAAGAATCGCGTCTTTCGAAAAGGCACCGGCCTTCGATTGTGCACTGCCCAATGACGGCGCGATCGGCAGGTCAACCGGAACCAAGTCCGGGGAGGGAAGTGGCCCACGCTCAGCCCGGTCGGACCGACAGTGGAGGCTTCCTCGGGATGTCACGTTTGTGGCGCGATGGTCACCCCGATCGCCATCGGGCGGTGGTGGGCTGGGAGCCGGTGATCGCGCCAGGTGGACTTCCTCAGCCGGAGGTTGGGCTAGAGGCTCCCCGGAGGGCGTCGGCGACGACCCGGCGTGCCTCGTCTTGGATGCGGGCCAAGTGGTCGGCTCCTCGGAACGACTCGGCGTAGATCTTGTACACGTCCTCGGTTCCCGAAGGCCGGGCTGCGAACCAACCGGAGGCCGTCGTCACCTTGAGCCCTCCGATCGGGGCGCCGTTGCCGGGGGCAGTGGTCAGCTTGGCAGTGATCGGCTCGCCGCCAAGCTCGCTCGCGGTCACCTGTTCGGGTCGCAGCGCGGCGAGCACAACCTTCTCTTCCCGTGTGGCGGGCGCGTCGATGCGAGCGTAAGCAGGGCTGCCAAAACGGTCGGTGAGGGTCCGGTAGCGCTGACTTGGTGTACTCCCTGTAGCTGCGGTGATCTCCGAGGCGAGCAGACACAGCAGGATGCCGTCCTTGTCGGTCGTCCACACCGAGCCGTCCCGGCGCAGGAACGACGCCCCAGCACTTTCCTCCCCACCGAAGCCGATCGTCCCGTCGAGCAAGCCAGCCACGAACCACTTGAACCCGACGGGTACCTCGGTGAGGCGACGACCGAGGCTGGCGGCGACCCGGTCGATCATGCTCGACGACACGAGCGTCTTGCCGACAGCGGCATCGGCTGGCCATTGCGGGCGGTGATCGAAGAGGTAGTCGACGGCCACCGCTAGAAAGTGGTTCGGGTTCATCAACCCGTCGTCGGGCGTGACAATGCCATGGCGGTCCGCGTCGGCGTCGTTGCCGGTCGCGACCTGGAACTGGTTCCGTGCCTTGATCAGCGAAGCCATCGCGTAAGGCGACGAGCAGTCCATGCGAATCTTCCCGTCCCAGTCGAGAGTCATGAACCGCCATGTCGCGTCGACCTCGGGGTTCACGACGGTCAGATCAAGGCCGTAGCGGTCACCGATGACGCCCCAGTAGGCAACGCTCGCCCCACCAAGCGGGTCAGCTCCGATGCGCACGCTGGCACCTGCGATGGCCGCCAGGTCGACAGCCGAGGGGAGGTCGGACACATAGGCGTCGAGGAAGTCATAGACATGGGTCGTGGCCGCGGTCCGGGCCCGGGCAATGGGGATCCGTCGAACCTCGCGCAGACCGTTCCCAAGCAGGGCATTGGCCCGATCCTGGATCGCCGAGGTCACCTCATTTCCGGCCGGACCGCCGTCGGGCGGGTTGTACTTGAACCCGCCATCAGATGGCGGATTGTGGGACGGAGTGACGACGATCCCATCAGCGACTCCGCTTTTGCGCACTGGGGCGCGGTTGTGGGCCAGCACGGCGTGGGAGAGCGCCGGTGTCGGTGTGAACCCGTCGCGAGAGTCGACGAGGACTGTCACGTCGTTAGCGGCCAGCACCTCCAAAGCGGTCACCCACGCCGGCTCCGACAGAGCATGAGTGTCCCGGGCTAGGAACAAAGGACCGTCGGTGCCGGCCCGGGCCCGATAGTCGCAGATCGCCTGGGTGGTGGCGGCAATGTGGTCGTCGTTGAAGCTAGTTCGCAGACTCGACCCTCGGTGCCCGGAGGTGCCGAACGACACCCGTTGGTCAGGAACCGACGGGTCGGGATGCTCGCTGTAGTAAGCGGTGACGAGGCGAGCGATGTCGACGAGGTCGGACGGCTCGGCGGGCTGTCCGGCACGGGAATCAGTTGGCACGGCGAGGTCTCCTTGGTGTCGGCCTGGCAGGTCGATGATCGCAGACACCGCGCGGTCGCTGCCGGCGGTGACAGTCCTCCGAAGCTAATGCCGGTCGTGGCGATCATCCAGCGCGCAGACAAGCGAGGCGGCGTTGCTTGGGGAGCTGTCGCGGTGGGCGCGATGCCGGTGCCAAGCCCGGTCCATCGTTTGTGGAGAGCCCGGGTTCTTCGTCGTTACTTCAAGTCATTGCCCTTGTGTCGACTCCAGTACCGGGTTGTGCCAGGACCCGGGATGTGCGACGAGGGCGTCCGCTTGCTTGGGTCCCCAGCTGCCAGGCGTGTACAGGTGGGCGCGGTCGTGGTTCTCGAGAACAGGATCGACTACTGCCCAGGCGGCCTCGACAGCGTCCTCGCGGGTGAACAGAGCTCCGGAGCCTTCCAGAGCGTCGGCCAGCAGGCGCTCGTAGGGTTGTTCCGCGTCTGCTTGCGCGTTGAGCAACATGAGCTCGCGCTGATCGCCGACGAACTCCTCGCCCGGATGCTTGACCCGGGCTGCGAGCGCGATCTCCGGGTTGGGCGAGAGCCGGAAACGCAGATAGTTGGCCCGGCCGTCTGCGGGCGCGGAGTCGGTGAACAGAGCCTGTGGAGGCGGCTTCAGCTCCACCAGCACCTCCGCAGCGGTCTCGGCCAGGCACTTGCCGGACCGCAGGTACCACGGGACGCCCGCCCAACGCCACGAGTCGATGAACAGCCGGAGAGCGCAGAATGTCTCCACGTCCGAATCCTTCGCCACGCCCGCTTCGTCGCGGTAGCCGGTGAACTGACCGCGGACGACGTCGTGGGTGCCCAGGGGTCGCATGGCCCTGAACACGTTGAACTTCTCGTTTTGCACCGCGCTCATGCCCTGGTACGCCGGGGGCTCCATCGCGAGCAGCGCGACAACCTGGAACAAATGGTTCTCAACAACGTCCCTCAGACAGCCAGCGGTCTCGTAGAAGGCACCCCGGCCTTGCACCCCGATCCGCTCGGCCAGGGTGATCTGCACCGACGCGACATAGTTCCGGTTCCAGATCGGTTCGAGAAACGAGTTGGCGAAACGGAAGTAGAGGAGGTTCATGATCTCCTCTTTGCCGAGGAAGTGATCGATGCGGAAGATCGCGGACTCGGCGAACGCGGAGCGAACAACGCGGTTCAGCTCCCGCGCCGAGGCGAGGTCGCGCCCGAACGGCTTCTCGACGATGACCCGTGCGTCGTGAGTCAGTCCCGCGCCACGCAGTCCCTGGATCACCGTCGCGAACAGCGAGGGCGGAATGGCGAGGTAGTAGGCAGGGCGGCGCGAACCGCCCAGTTCCTGCTTGAGAGCCATGAACGTGTTGGGGTCGGCGTAATCGCCATCGACGTATCCCAGTAGCGATAGAAGTCGATCAAGGGCGACGGCGTCACCGGCACCCATGTCGGCCACCTGAATGCTGTCCCGCGCGTAGTCGCGAAGCTGTGGCAGGCCCCACTTGGAGGATGCCACGCCGATCACAGGGACGTCCAAGGTGCCGTGCTTCACCATCTGGTGGAGAGCAGGAAAGATCATTTTGTGAGCGAGATCGCCCGTCGCGCCGAAGAACACAAACGCGTCGGCCGCGGCCAGACCTCCATCGATATCGTCCATCATTACCCCTAGCATCACCGGTTGCGTTGCGTGCACGAGTCTCGCACGCTGTTTTGGCACGGGCGGGTCGCGGAGGCGATCGGAGGGGCCCTCGCGAGGATAGGGCGCCGCAGAAATGCTCTGCTCTTGTCAGTCCTGGTGCTGGCGGCCGCGGCTTGGATAGGCCCCGACTCGCCATCGTCCGGGCACGTGGTGATCTCGGAGTCACAAGTCCCGGTGTCATCCGGCAGCTCCGGTCCAGGATCTCGGCGTTGCGGAGCGGCCGAGATTCCAAGCATCTCGACGAGGCGCTCATAGGTCATAGCCGTCTCTGACGGTCGGACTCAGTACTCCCTCCCATGCACACAGCGTCCTGGCGGTGCCCGCCCGTCTAGGTTGCTCTCATGGGCATTCCACCTCGCTGGTTCACCGACAAGGGCCCCGAACACTCGAGGTGGTACATCGACCGGTTCCGACAGATGGCCGCTGACGGGGTCGATCTCGCAGGGGAGGCCCGTTTGTTGGACGCGATCGTGGCACCTCGTTCGCGAATTCTTGACGCCGGTTGCGGGCCGGGCCGGGTCGGCGCTGAGCTGGCGACCCGTGGTCATACCGTGGTTGGCGTCGACGTCGACCCGGAGCTGATCGCGGCGGCGGAGTCCGACCATCCGGGGCCTACATGGCTAGTAGCCGACCTCGCAGAGCTCGACCTGAGTGCTGCGGGCCATTGCGAGCCCTTCGAGGCGGCCGTACTGGCCGGCAACGTGATGACCTTTGTCGGCCTTGGAACCGAACGGGCCGTTCTGACTCGTGTCGGGGCCCACGTTCGCGCGGGCGGCATCGTTGCCGTCGGCTTTGGTACCGACCGTGGCTACCCGATGGCCGATTTCGACGAGGACGTGAGCGCCGCCGGGCTCATGGTTGAGCACCGCTTCGCGACCTGGGATCTGAGGCCGTGGTCAGCGGATGCCACTTTTGCCGTCAGTCTGCTACGAAAACCTCGCGGGGGCTCTGACACGGACCGAACGCGGCCAGAAGCGGCAGAGATTGCACGCTGCGGGGTTAGACAGGAGAATAGAGCTGCCCTATCTGCGAACCTCTGTCCAAGTGCCGCCGAGTCTGAGCGGCGCGGCGTTGTCAGACATCCCGGGTCACTATCCGCCACGCCCTGAGGGCACAGAACGCCCCAAGTGAGGGACGTGCGTCTGATGGCGCCATGTCCAGCCTCCTCAGTGCGGAGACGATGCCGGCCAGCCAGCCCGCAATCTGAGAGGCGACGTACGCCCAGTCGTCGTGCGGAGCCTCGAGGCTGTACGCATCTTCTGGCATGGCCGAGACAGCACTTCGGCTAATTGACCGCTGCCAGCGCCGGCGAACCAATCTCTCGGAGGTCCGTTGGGCCTAGCACGCAACGAAAGTGTCAGATAATGTCGCGTCACTGTAGCTCGAGGATGCCGGATGGAGGGGGGCGATGGCAGACTTCTTCAGTTGTTTGCCGGACAGCTACTGTGGTTGCCCGCCTAAGCCGGCGGATGCCGCAACGCCTGAGGGACTGGTGGGTGGCCTCCTCCCGGACTGTCCCAGCCACAACTACCGTCGGACAGTCTCTTGCCCGGCCGGCTCCCGTATCCCGGGCAGGGGACGAAATGACTGACGGCGCGGAGAATCGCCTCCGTTCCAGGGGTGTGTTCATCAGCTATCGGCGCGGTGAGACGAGTGGTCAGGCGCGGGCCCTGCATGATCGTCTGTCGCAGCGTTTTGGAACCGAGCGGGTCTTCATGGACGTGGACTCCATAGCCCCCGGTGCGGACTTCGTTCAAAAGATCGAGGAGGCGATCGACTCGAGCGGTGTCGCGCTCGTCCTGATCGGCCGGGACTGGCTCAGCCGAGAACCGAACCAGCACCTTCTCGACGATCCTTCGGACTTCGTCCGTCTGGAGACGGACGCCGCTTTGCGGAGCGGTGTTCCGGTGATCCCCATACTCGTCGAGCGTGCCCGAATGCCGACGCCCGAGGAACTGCCGGAATCGTTGCGGCCGCTGACGCGCCGGAACGCCTTGGAGCTGGAGAATCAGCGTTGGGAGTACGACGTAGGACGCCTAGTAAGCGCGGTCGAGCAGCTGGTCGACCCCCCTCAGGCGACAAGCAGTCCCGATCCCGATGCAGTCAGGACCGGCCCCGAGGTGATCGACAAGACGCCCAAGGATGGCGCCCGGCGCTCGCGTTCGCGTCGGTTTGTCGTCGCGGGGCTTGGCGTCCTCGTCGTTGTGATTGCGGTCGTTGTCTATCTGCTGCTTCGTCCGGGGCCCAAGCCGGCCACCCCATCGGTCTCAGCTGGCCATGCCATTGCGGCGGTCTCCTCAGATCGGATTGCGGGGGTGCTGCTCGAAAGTCGGCTCGGCTCCGCCGAAATACCCGGCAACATCTCGGCTTCCAAACCGGAACTGGTTTCGTTCAGGGCATACGGGCTTGTGGATGCTGTCTATGTCCCCCTCTTTGGCCCGGGTTCGGTCCTTTCGCTCAACTACTTCGTCTTCGACAACTCCGGCGACGCCAGCTCGTATTACGCCAACGGCCGCCCGCTTCCGGACCACTACACCCTCACCGGGCACTTCGTCCCGAGGGGAATAGGTGATTCGAAGAAGTGCGACACAGGGCTTGAAGAGGCAACCTCGACTCTGGTTGCGCATTGGGAATCGAGCTGTGAAACGCTGAGCGCAAAGGTAGTCAGCTTCATTGTGGTCACGAGCCTGACCGACAGCACCTCCGCAGACAAGCGAATCTCGGCGACGCTGACGGTGGACGCGATCCGCCATCTTGCACTCGTTGCGGACGCCGCCTCCCGGTCCCGCGTCGCTCCACCGCCTGCTTCCGTTACCCCGCCGAACCTGATTGACCAGATCTACTCGTCGCCGGAGATCAACGACCTGTTGCCGGCAAACATCACGCTCGTGAGCCTTCAGAAGTTCAATTTGGGATCGAACTCTCCGCCTGGTTTGGTCGCAGGAACGTACCTTCGTGCCACAGTGTCCGGCGGTGGCTACCGCGATTCGGTGTTGTTTTACGTGTTCGGTACCCCGCGGCAGGCACAAGGGTTCTACAAGACCCGACCGCGTCCGACCGGCTACACATCGATCGGGTCCATCGACTCCTCGGGCTTCTCCCAGCCGACGAGCTGTGGCCGGTACCGAGAGGCCACGTCTTCCAGTTCTCCGGCGTCGTACATATCCGGGTGCGCTGTCCTGTGGGGCGATGTCATCGCGTTCAGCGAGGCAGGACCGTCATCAAGCGCGACCGAATATGCAGATGTCCTCGCGGTGACCTTGGCGAGGATGGCTATTCTAGAGCTCAATCGCTTGGACGCAAACTGACGAAGGACAGGACCCCTCGCGAAGACGAGCCGCGCGAGGTCACAGCCGTCGACCGCGGTCGGAGCCGACTCCTCGGCGACACCGAGCTGCTCGCCAAGGCGATCCATGAGGACTTCGTCCGGCGCCGCACCTTTGAGCGTTCGCTGCCTGCGGACGATCCCGCCCTGCTGGACTGGGAGGAGCTGGCCGAATCGCTTCGAGAGTCGAACAGGGACCAGGCGACAGACATCACTCGCAAGCTCGCGTCCGTCGGATGCGAGGCGGTGTTGAGCCAGGACGGCCGAAGCGAGACGACAGAGCTCGAACCGGAAGAGATCGAGATGCTCGCGCGCGCGGAACACGACCGTTGGATTGAAGATCGGCTCCGGCAGGGCTGGCGCTTTGGGCTGCGTCGCGACGTAGCCGCCAAGCTCTCGCCGTATCTCGTGGCATGGGAGGAGCTTGCTGAGGGAGTGCGCGACCTCGACCGGGACAGCGTCAGGGCGATTCCTCATCTGCTCGCGGAATCGGGCCTCAAGATCGTCCGACGGCCCAGGGAACCGGAATGACCGACGTCTTCGTCTGTTACTCGCGGCGCGACCTCGACTTCGTCCGCCGTCTTGCAGAGTCCCTGCGGGAACGTGGCAGAGACATGTTCGTGGACCTCGGCCAATGGTGGCATGACGACGGGGACCCACGCCATGGCGTGAGTGCCGACCGAGAACAGGCGACCAGATCCTCTGATGCCACAGGGACGCACTCGGAGGTGAGCGCCGACGTCGGGATGATCGATGACACAGAACCGGATGCGACCGGTACCTCACGCGCCGGCGAACGCGCGGACGATGTCCATACCGCTATCACCGGCGCGACCGCTGTGCTTGTCGTGGTGTCGCCCGCGCTGGCGGCCTCTGCGAGGTGCCGCAACGAGATTGAGCGAAGCGTTGCACTGCGCAAACGGATCGTTGTCGTACGCGCCCAGGAGACCCCCGTCGAGAGCTTGCCTGAGCAGTTGACGTCACTCGAAGTCGTTCCGTTCGGCGCCGAGGACTTTGATACCGGAGTAAGGCGCGTCCTTGAGCAGCTTGAGGCTGATTCAAGGCGGATCAGCACTTGGGCGGCGCTGCACCGCCGGCGTTGGTCGCTGCTTGGCACCATGGCTCTCGCCTGTCTCGGGCTCGGCCTGTGGGGGTACACAGAGCTGTATCCGACGCTCCCATTCGTCGACCGCCTTTACGCCGCTTTGGCCCTGTTCAGAGACAACACGACCATCTATTCGGGGACTGGAGCGGTTCCGGTGGTGGCCCCACCGTTTCCCTGGCCACTCGAGGCAGCGCGTTGGTTCGCTCCGCTGACGCTCGTGCTCGCCGGCCTCTCGGCGATCTTTGCGGTGTTGGAGGAGCCGTTCACCCGGCTGCGCATCCGCGGTCTGTACCGCAGGCATCTCGTCGTCTGCGGGTTGGGCCATCTCGGCCTGCGTTTGGCCTCCGCCTTCCACGCTCGTGGTGAGCGGGTCGTCGTTGTGGACTGGAATCCACCCTCCGTCGCGCTTTCGCGCTGCCGGGAGCTTTCAATTCCAGTGCTGGCGGGTGATGCCACAGACCCGGAGGTGCTCCGGCAGGCAGGTGTCGAACGAGCAACTCGAGTCGTGGCTGTGTGCGGCGACAACAGTGTCAACGACCGAATCGGCGTTGCCGTGAAGAACGTCGTGCTGGCCAAGAAGCCGTTCAGGAATCGTAGGCGCCCACTCGATTGCTTCTTGCACGTCGATGACGACCAGATGTGCGAGCGTCTCGAGCAGTCGAGCTTCGCCGACACGAGCAAGAGGGCTGTGACGCTCAACTACGTCAACGTGTTCCGCTCTGGCGGTCTTGCGCTCTTGGGAGAATTCCCGAGCTCGTTCACCGAAGTTGACGGCCGCTCGCCGCACGTCATTGTTGTCGGGCCCGACCGGGTCGGACTGTTGCTTGTCGTCGGCGCGGTCCGGGAGTGGTGGTTCGATCACCATGAAGACGGTCTTCGGCTCGAGCTCACGCTGGTTGCCGCGGACGCCGCGAAGAGGATTCGCGCGCTGCACCGCCGGTACCCGCATTTTGCGGAGGCCTGCCAGCTTGCCGCTGTCAGTTGCGATCCCGCTGATCCGGAGTCGCCGGACTTGCCGGTACTGGTGCGTGAAGAGGACTGCGGCCGGACAACGGTGTTCGTCAGTTACGCGGATGAGCGCGCCAGCCTTGAAGCTGTCATGCAATTAGCGGCCAGCTCTCCGTCCGGGGTGCCGATCGTGGCGCTCACCACGGGCCAGACTGGTCCCGTAACCCTCCTCGACAGGGCGGCAACCCAATTGCATCTCTTGAACGTTACGACGTTCCCGCTCCTCGACCGGTTGTGCCGGCCGGAGGTGTTCGTGAACAGCGTCACCGAGCAGATGGCGAAGGCCTTGCATGGCAAATATCTGCGCCATCGCCGGCTTGACGGCACCTTCGATCCCGGGAGGGAGTCCCACAAACAGTGGGAAGTCCTCAAGGAGACTTTCCGCGAGTCGAATCGCGATGCCGCCACGCATCTGAGCGAGCGTCTCGACAAGGCCGGATACTCGGTCCAGGTTTCCGACGACTGGGCCGTGGCGTTGCCCGTGTTCAGCGAGAAGGAAGTCAATGATCTGGCCGAGTCCGAGCATCAGCGCTGGTGTGAAGAGCGACGCGCGGACGGATGGACTCATGCCGTGGAGACCGACCTCCAGCTAAAGCACCACACCGACCTTGTTCCGTGGAGCGAGCTGGGCGAGTCCAGACGGGAGTTGGATCTTGAGGCGCAGCGCGAGCTTGCGGCCCTGCTGGCGAGATATGGGCTGGCAATCGTCCGCAAGCGCCGAATCCGCGAGTGAGTCGCCGCGAACTAGGTGCAGCACTCACGAGCGTGCGCCGGAAGACGCTGCTCGCCCGCATCGCTTCGGACGATGTGAGAAAGCAATTCGCCCGGATGTCGAGGAGGCGGCGTCGGCAACCCGGACATCCATCGGTCGCATCTGTCTTTGGAACTGCCGACCGCACGGCAAGATCGGCTCGCGACAGCGGTGCCGGTGCAGACGGTCAGGCTGGAACAAACTTGTCTGAGACAATGTTTGAAGGCGTACAAGTCAACATCTCACGGGTGGGTCTCACAGCTCCTTCCCCGATGGGATCGACGGGCAGGGCCCAGCCCGACGGACAACCGTCGCGGTTGGGCCTTGTCGTGTCCAGCCCCACACGTAGATCGAGAACCTCCGGGTCTGCAGCTATCGCGAAGATGTCCAATCCGGCGGTAAGAGCTGGGGACATTGGCGTACGAACCGCGGACAGACCGGCGCCAACTTCTCAATCGACAAGGGTGCGAAGCTTGTGACACTCCGGGCCCCTGTGCCGCGCTGGTAGCCGCGCGACAGTGGCAACCCGCTACTAGAAAGACTCGTGCAGGGCTGGCAGCGACGATCGCAACAAGGATGCGAGGCGTTACAGCGACAGAGCTCACCAGAATCTTGGTTTGCCGATTCGCCCACGCGCGAAAGCTCGTGAGGCACAACGTCCAATGCTCTCAAGATCACAGCGTCGAAAGTGTCAAGCTTTGGCGGACGCTGAGCTGGTCCGGCCGTGGGATTCACCGATACCCGACCCCTCCGGTGTTGCTCGAATTAGCCTCATTCCGAGCAGGCGCTCTGCTTGGGTTAGGTTAGGTTGGCTGAGCTCACCAGCACGGGGCGAAGCCGCCGCGTGATGCACTACAGGAGACAAGTCATGGACGCGGACAGCATTCGGCGCGCATACGTGCCTTTCGTGGCGGCGTTGCGGGAAGGCGGTTTCGCAGTGCCGACCGAGGGTTGGCCGGTGGCACTCGTGGCGGCGCACGTGAGCCGTAACAACGATCTCATCTCCGATGCAGCAGAGCGGGTCGTCGCTGGCGAAAGGCCCTCCTACGACAACAGCGCAGCCGTGGACGACGCCGAACTCCGTTCCTACGCGGACCTCGTCGGTAGTCTCGCCGCTCTGGGCGATGCCGTCGAGGCCTCCGCCCGGCGACTGGCCACCGCGTGGGAGGCCCTCGGCGAGACGAACGGGAGCTATCTGCTGCCGGCTCTCATCCGAGACGGGGACACCGTCGTGAACGACGGGCCCATACCCATCCGCAGGTTCATCGATGGGAACGCCTCATTTCACCTCGACCTACACTTCGCGCAGTTACGGGCGCTGAGTCAATGAACACCGAAGGGCCCGATGCCCCACCGACAGCGGTGCCGCCAGCCGAATTCGACACCTACCAGCTGGTGATGCTGTACAGGCCTGAGGGCAGGCCGGAGATCGACGACGAGACGGCCGACCGCTTGCAGGCACAGCACCTCGGCCACTTGGCCGCCATGAGAGAAGTCGGGCACCTGAAGGTCGCCGGCCCTCTCGAAGGCCAGCCCGACGACAGTTGGCGGGGAGTGTGCCTGTACCAGGTGGCATCTTTGCGCGAAGCGCGCCGGCTCGCCGAACTGGATCCTGCCGTTCGCGTCGGGGCGTTGGCAGTTGCCGCAATGACCTGGTACACGCCGAAGGGCGTCCTCGACTTTCCGCAGTGAGCCGCACAACACCAATGCGTTGCAGGCGCGAACCGTTGGCTTCGTCTCACCGAAGTGCTCCGCTCGGCGACGTGACGATCGCGACCTTCGCTCCGACCCGCGAGATCACGGAGCCGAAGCGATGATCTCCCCGGCTCTCTTGTCCAGGAACTGAGTCACCGCCTGTTGGCCCGCTCCGAACACGATCGCCACTCCGAGCAGCGACTGGAGCGACGCGAAGCCGCTGGCAACTCCGGTGTTTCCGATCACGACTACGCCGACGAGCGCGCTCAGACTTCCGACGAACATCTTGACGAACGACTGTTGAAGGGGGAAGTTGTACGGCCCCGACACCCGCGGTATGGCGGCCATCGACGGGATGGTCGTGATGAGAGCACCGAGGGTGCCGAACACGATGACGAGCAACATGACGGCCCATCTGGACAGGTCTGTTGTCCCTGCGGGAAGGGGGATGATCTTTGCTGTCGGCAGCCGCCATTGGATGATCACGAGAGATACCGCGACGACGAGCGTCACGATAATCGTGATGACCAGCCGATTGCGGAACGCTCGTGCAGCGCGGTGGTACGCATCGCTTTGTTGGAACGATCTTTGGAGAACTGCCTGCATGGAGACTTGAGGACTGGTTGCCGGCAGTGGGGACGAGATCGTCGTGGACCCGATTCGTCCGGTCAGATAGCGGTGCCCCTCATCCTCGAGGCGTTGTCGAACCGGGTCGTCGGCCGACAGCCGCGATGCGTGGCTAAAGGCATTCTCCATCATCGTCTGGAGAACGCGCCCTTCCACGGCCTCGCCGGTCAGGAGGAGCTCGGCTTCATGCAGATTCATCCAGGCGTCCTCTACGCGACCACCGAACCACCAGTCGGCGAGTCGCCGCCAAGAGAGGAAGGGCACCTCGTGGGTAGCTATCGAGTCTGCCTCGGTGATCAGGCGAGCGATCTCGTTGGTCACCTTCACCTGCGAATCGCTCGGATGTGGGGCTCCCTTAAGCAAGGCAAGCAGCTCGTACAACGAGAGCGCCTTGGCAACGACGTCCTGCATCCAGAACTGTCGCGTTTGTGTAGGCGAGCGCGGGCCAGGCTCGAATCTCCGCGGGACCGGAGGCTGATCCGCTGACAAGGCCCCGCCATTTGTCACGTCCGCGATTATGGTGGCTGGTCGGTGTCGCGTCTAGTGCATGCGGACGAAGCCGGCGAGTTCGGTCGGACTTACGAAGCGACGACGCGTCCGCGTTTTCGGACGAGCCACGAGATCGGCGTCGGCGACTCTGAACTGGCTTCGCGGATCGGTCGTGGTCGAGGTGGGACCCTTTGTCGTGAGGGCCGGAGCTCCGACGGTTGATTGTCGCATACGGTGGAACGAAGGCTCGTAGGTGACTGAAACTGGTCCCGTCCCGGACACGGCACGTCACCATTGAGTGCCCTCTCCACTCGAGGGCCACAGAACGAGTCTCAGGAGTGCCGATAGCGCTGCAGTCCTAAGGAAGCCCGCCGCCGAGCGACGGACACGAGGAGATCGCTGGCTAGGGCCCTGTTGGCGTACCAGGTGGAGGACCGCCTTGCGGCCCAGAATGCGGACGGCGTCCCGAGGGCGGCGGTATCGACTCGATCCCTGGAGGCTCGTCCGGCCACACCAGCAGCACTGAGCAAGGGGCGTGGTCGACTACGAAGCGGGTCACGTGGCCGAGGCTGTGAGGACCGAGACGCGAGCGATCGCCGTCGCGGGCGACAACCAAGAGGTCGACCCCCTCGGCGACGGCGCCCAGGACCTCGCGCTCTACTCGTCCGTGACGACGAAGAAGCTCCGTGTCCTCTCGTCCCAGCCGCGCGGCCGCGGCCTCCAAGATTTCGGATGCCACGTTGTCCGCGACCTCTTCGAAACTGCCAGAGGGCTTGTGTCCCTGAAAGGCGCGACCGAGGAGTCCCGCGGTTGCCGCCGTGGCGAGCTCGCTGACATCGGAGGGCGATACGTGGAGCAGCGCGACCCGCGCGTCGGGGGGGACGATGTCGGCAGCGGCATCGAGGCACCCTTGCCACGTGCCCTCGACCAACCAGACGACGACCCTCACCGGACTCAATCATCCCACCAATTTCAGCGATAGCCACAGGGCAAGAGTCGACGCCAGGAGCACAGGAGCAACGCTCACGGCACCCAGGCGGAGGAACTCGGAGGTTTGCAGTTCCTCTCCGCGTTGGTGCAAAACGCGCCGCCAAAGCAGGGTCGCGAGAGAGCCCACGTAGGTGAGGTTGGGTCCGGCATTGACACCGATGAGCACCGCGAGCACGACCCCTGGTCCCGCGGCCGCTGCAGCCGGCAGCAGGAGGAGCACGGCCGGGAGGTTGTTGATGAGGTTTGCCAGTACAGCGGAGACCGCGGCGGCGACGAGAAGCGATCCGAGCGATGTCCCGTTCGGGACGAGGTGGACGACCATTGAGCTCAGACCGTGGAGCGAGACGGCCTTCACTACGAGCCCGAGGGCTAGCACGAAGGCGAGGAACGGGACATCAACGGCAACGCCGATCTCGTGGACAGTTGCACGACGGCGCACCAGGGCCGGCACAGCGAGCACCACAGCGCCGCCGAGTGCCGCGAACGCCGGGTTGACATGCAAGATCGAGGCCACGAAGAACCCGACGAGGGTGAGCGCCACTACGGTGCACGCGAAGACCGGTACCGGCAGCGGAGTTGTGGCCTCGGTCTCGCTGCGCCCGATGAGATCGGTCGCGAAGAACCGGCGCAGTACGACCCACTCGACGGCGATGGCCGCCAACCATGGCAGTGCCATGGTTGCCCCGAAATGGGCGAAGCTCAGCCCGCTGGCGCGGAACGCCAACAGGTTCGTGAGGTTCGAAACGGGCAGCAGGAGCGAGGCCGAGTTCGCCAAGTGAGTGCACGCGTAGGCCTGTGGTTTGGCCCGTAGCCGGAGCCGTGTGACGGTGACGAGCACGGCTGGGGTGAGCAGCACGACGGTCGCGTCGAGGCTCAAGACGGCGGTCACGATGCTTGCAGCAGCGAATACCAGCGCCATGAGTCTCACGGGCCGGCCACGAGAGCCCGCGGCCATCCAGGATCCCGCGGCCTCGAACAGGCCGTAGCGGTCACACATCGCCGCGAGGACGAGGACGGCGGCGAGAAAGCCGATAGTCGGGGCGAGGCTCCTAGCTTCGGCCCGGCCCTGGTCCAAGGGAAGGACACCTACCAGCATGAGCAAGGCGGCCGCCGGGATGGCGATTACGGCCTCAGGTAATCCGCTCGGTCTGGCGACGGCGAACGCGAGCGTAGTGATGAGGAGCGCGATCGCAAGCGCCTCGGCAAGATAGCTCGGCACGATCATTCAGATAGTAGGGCCACCACCTTGGTGGGACAGTGCCTTCGGCCAGCTCGCCGAGCGTTCCTTGCGAGAGGTGGACCATGGGACCGAAGTCGTCGTGCCACTTGACGGCGTTATCCACCGGCGTGACGGGCCGGGGCGGGCCTGGTCCGCGCCTAACACTTTGGAAGGGGAGCGCCACTGGCGCCCCCCTTCCCTGGTCCACTCTTGAGGACAAGTGGAGGAGCACTTCACACCGGTGGCCAAGGTGCCTCGCCAAGGTGTCGAACCGATGTCACCTTCCTTGCCGACTGCCGACTGCCGACTGCCGCCTCCGGCCGTCGCCAACGTCCGAGTGATGCTTGTGCGAGTGCCTGCTTAGCGTGCCGGGCGAGGCCGGCCTAGTAGCCGCCGGTAGTGGTCGTGGTGACCCCGCCGGAGGTGGTAGTAGTCGTGGTGGCTGTGCCGCCACTGGCCATTGTCTTTGCCGGGGTAGTGGAATTGGTCGTTGCTGTTGCGCGTGCGAGGTACCACGTGCCTCCGAAGGCGACGATCTTTTCGCCCTTAGACCCTGCCGGACCCGAGTCGCCGACGAAGGTGTAGACCGGCCACCCGTTGTAGGTGACCTGCCATTTGGATCCTCTTGCGACGTGGGAAACCTTGCCCACCACCCCAGGACCGGCCGAGATCATCGCGTTCTTGCCAATGAGCAACGGCGGCCATCCCCCGAGGCACGAGCTGCTCGTGCAGTGCAGCTTGCCCTTCTGCTCGGTGCTGAGGACATATAGCGAGTAGCCGGCGGAGTTTGTCAGCACCTCGCCGTACTTGCCGACTTTGCGTTCTTGGAGTGTCGACTTTGAGCTCGAGTGCCCGGTTTGCTGCGCGGCGGCGAGCAGCGGCACCATGACGACCGCAGAGATGGCCGCCGCAGCGACTACACCCAGGGCCATGATGCGCCGGCCCCTTCTCGTTGATGGCCTCGACGAACTTGTGTCCACGCGAATCCTCCCCACAGTTGGATCTGGTCGAGAGGTAGTACGAGAGAGGCATCCGGATGGATTGCTTGAAGGAAGATCGGCAGTGGGCACAGATGGCCGGGTTCTCACGGCCGTCACAGACGCGCCCCGGGTCTCAGGTGCCTTCGTCCGCCTCTCGAAGGCGGACGATCAAGTGTGTTCAGGCAAGCGTGTTCAGGTGGCCGCTACAAGTCCGACGCGGGCGCGACCTCGCTCAGGGCTGGGTGCACCCGGAGCCTGTGATCGTGGTCTCACCGGTGGCGGCCGACTGCGCGCCGAGCCACTTGGTGCCGAAGTAGGTGGCCACCTCGAAGTAGTCGTTGCCGGTCC
>Ga0224553_1000322_pt1 | contig 22430 bp, 17 predicted proteins | sample 714S21014metaG_FD_179897 | JGI IMG/M metagenome (GOLD analysis project Ga0224553, IMG submission 179897) | Peat soil microbial communities from Stordalen Mire, Sweden - 717 S2 10-14 | ecosystem: Environmental > Terrestrial > Soil > Wetlands > Peat | place: Sweden: Norrbotten County, Stordalen... | reverse complement strand
CTCGACGGGCTGGGCCTGGCCGGGCACGAGGCCGCCGCGGTCGCCGCCGGCGCGCTGCTCCAATACCTGCAGCAGACCAAGCAGGGCGGGCTGGAGCACATTGACACCATCCGCTTTTACCAGCGTGGCGAGTGCCTTCTGCTGGATGCCGTCACGGTCCGCAATCTGGAACTGGTCGAGCCCCTGTTTTCCGGCGAATCCGCGCAGACCACGCTCTTCCACACGCTGGACGCCTGCTCCACGCCCATGGGCAGGCGGCTGCTGCGGTCTACCCTGCTTCGCCCGGCCAGCCATCTGGCGGAGATCGAGCAGCGGCTGGACGCAGTGGCGGAGGCCGCGGCCGATCTGCCGCGGCGTGAGGGCCTGCGCCGCGCGCTGGGTGGCGTGCTCGACCTTGAGCGCCTGCTGGGCCGCGTCGCGCTCGATTCCGCCGGCCCGCGCGAGTTGGTGGCTCTGGCGGGGGCCATGGCCTGCCTGCCCGGAGTGCGCGATGCCGTGGGCAGTTTCCACTCCTCGCGGTGGCGTCAACTGGCCGGAACCGGCGATCTGGTCGGAACCGGCAATCTGGCCGACGAGATTTCCACAGAGGCGAAGGACCAGCTTTCAGGAGAGTTATCCACAGCAGATGCGGAGATTTCCACAGGAATCATTTCCACAGAGCGCCCGGCCCCTTTCGACGCCCTCGAAGACCTCCATAGTCTCATCGCGGCAACCATCGTGGACGAGCCGCCAGTCAACCTCGCGGAGGGCGGAGTGATTCGCGCAGGGGTGGACGCGGAGCTGGATGAGCTGCGCGAGTTAGGACGTTCCGGCCGCCAGGCGCTCGCCGGCATCGAGGAGCGGGAGCGCCTGCGGACAGGCATTGGGAGTCTCAAGATAAGGTTCAACTCTGTCTTTGGGTATTACCTGGAAGTGACTAAGGCAAATAGTAGATCGGTCCCAGCGGACTACGAGAGAAAGCAGACCCTGGTGAACGCCGAGCGCTTCACCACGCCGGAGTTGAAGGACTACGAGACGAAGATTCTGACCGCGCAGGAGCGGTCCGGCGAGATCGAGCGGCGGCTCTTTGCCGGGCTGCGCCGGCAACTGCTGGATGCGGCAGGCCGGATGCGGGAGACTTCCCGGCGCGTCGCCGAGAGCGATCTGCTCGCATGCTTTGCTCATCTTGCCGCGCTGCGTGGCTGGACACGTCCACAGGTAGAAGAGTCAGGCGTACTGGAATTCGCGGCGGGGCGGCATCCGGTGGTCGAGTTGAGGTTGGAGGAATCGGGCGGAGGAAGGTTCGTGCCGAACTCGCTCTGCCTGGAGGCGTGGCCTGGGTCCACAGAGCCAGCCGGCACTGAGACGGCGGAGCCCTCCACCGGCCCGTCGATCGCGCTGATTACCGGGCCGAATATGGGAGGCAAGAGTACCTATCTCCGACAGGCGGCGCTCCTGGTAGTCATGGCGCAGTGCGGCTGCTTTGTGCCAGCGGAGCGGATGCGCCTGGGACTGGTGGACCGCATCTACACCCGCATCGGGGCCAGCGACAACGTTGCCCGCGGCCGGTCGACGTTCATGGTGGAGATGACGGAGACGGCCGCAATCCTGAATACAGCGACCGCACAAAGTCTTGTACTGTTGGATGAAATGGGGCGCGGAACTGCAACATACGACGGGCTTTCACTTGCCTGGGCGGCGGTAGAGCATTTGCACGAGAAGATCGGCGCGCGGACGCTGTTCGCCACCCACTACCACGAACTGACCCTGCTGTCGGACCGCCTGCCCCGCCTGAAGAACCTGCGCGTCACCGCCAGGGAGACCGCCGGCGGCATCGTCTTCCTGCATACGGTCGAGGCCGGAGCGGCGAGCAGGAGTTATGGCATCGAGGTGGCTCGGCTGGCGGGACTGCCCGCCGCCGTGATTGCCCGGGCGCGCGAGGTGCTGAAGCTGCACGAGCGCGCCGAGACGCAGCAGGTGGCCCGGGCGCTGGAGGCGGCGGACGAACAGGCCGCGGCGCCGTTGCAGATGACCATGTTTACTCCGCTGTCGCAGCGGATCGTCGACCGGCTGGCCGCCGTCGATGTCGATGGGCTGACGCCGCGCGAGGCCCTGAACCTGCTCGCCGACCTGCAGCGCGAGCTGGGGGCATCCTCATGAGAGCGCCCGCGAAGCCGGCAGCGCAACCATCGGCAATGATCGTCGCCGGCGTTATGAGCGGCACCTCGGCGGATGGCGTCGATGTCGCGCTGTGCCGGATCGGTCCGGGTGCGGGCAGAGGCGATCCGCCGCGCATCAAGCTGATCGGACATTTGGGGACGGCGTATCCAAAGGCGGTGCGGGCGGCGGTGTTGCGGGTGATGGAGGGTGAGGCGCTTCCGGCTGCGGAGATGAGCCGGCTGAACTGGCGGCTGGGGGGGATCTACGCCGGCTGCGTGGAAAAGACGGCAGCAAAGTTTGGCGTGCGCGTGCAGTTGGTCGGATGCCATGGGCAGACGGTTCACCACGAGGCCGCGGGGGCGCGGTATCTGGGTTCGCGAGTGCGATCGACCTGGCAGATCGGCGAGGCTGCGGTGATTGCTGAGCGGCTACGCTGCCCGGCGGTGAGCGATTTCCGCCCGGCGGACCTGGCCGCGGGCGGGCAGGGCGCTCCGCTGGTGCCCATGCTGGATTTTTGCCTGTTTCGCTCGGCCACAAAGAACCGTGTGCTGCTCAATCTAGGCGGTATCGCCAATGTCACCGTCCTGCCCGCCGGCTGCACGCCCGAGCAGGTCCTCGCCTTCGACACCGGCCCCGGCAACATGGTCATCGACGCATGCATGGCCGTGCTCTACGGCAAGAAGTATGATCGCAACGGCATCACTGCTGGCTGCGGTCACCATATCGATTCAGTCGTCCTAAAACTCTTACGCGAGCCATATTTTGCCACGCCTCCTCCCAAGTCCTGCGGTCGCGAACAGTTCGGCGTCGACTATACAAACCGCCTGATCAAGCTCTGTCGCGCCCTCGGTGCTCCCGACGCCGACTGCGTCGCCAATGCGACGACAGTCACCATTGTCTCTCTCATGGACGCCTACCGCCGTTTCATGCTCCCGCACCTCAAGAAACATGGCTGTTCCGCTCACGTGACCGAACTGATCGTCGCCGGAGGCGGCGCGCGTAATGCCTTCCTTGTCGAGCGCCTTGGGAACGTCTTCCGCGACTTTGGCGTCTCTCTCCAGCCCACCGACTCCCTTGGCATCCCTTCGCAGGCCAAGGAGGCAGTCGCCTTCGCCCTGCTGGCGTGGCTTACGTGGAACGGACTGCCGGGGAATGTTCCGGCGGCGACGGGAGCGAATCGGGCGGTGGTGTTGGGGAAGGTTTCGTATGGAGGTTGAGGCCTCTCCCAATGGCATTGTGGGTTTCACGGACAAAATGCGGGGATTCTTCGCTGCGCTCAGAATGACAACAGTTTGGTTGGGAGCGGGGCTTTTCGTTGGAGCGCTACTGGCCTTGATTGGCTGCCATGGCTCACCGCGGCCGCCCAGCACCATTGTCGTGATTATCGAAAGCAGCCCCAACAATCTCGATCCGCGGCAGGGGACGGATGCGCAGTCGGAGCATGTGGGCCCGCTCATCTTTGACGCGCTGGTAAAAAAGGATACGCACTACAACCTGGCTCCCTGGCTGGCCACCAGTTGGGAGGAGCAGCTCGATCCGCTGACGGGATCAGAAGAATGGGTCTTTCATCTCCGCGACGGTGTCCACTTTCAAAACGGCCAGCCGCTGGAAGCCGCCGACGTTGTGTGGACTATCGAAAGCCTGATCGACCCCAGGCTGGCCGGGCTAATCTCCGCCAAGAGCGGGAACTTTGCCGCAGTCGATCGCGTCGAAGCGCGCGATCGCCTGACCGTGGTGGTGCACATGAAGCGGCCGGATGCAGGCTTGCTCTTCAACCTGAGCGACGGCCTGTTCGGCGTGGTGCCGCGCGGCGCGGGCAGCGACTTCGGCCTGCATCCGGTGGGCTCGGGGCCGTACCGCTTTGTCAGCCAGGTACAGGACAAGGAGGTTGTGCTGGAGCGCTCTCCGGGCTGCTGGAGCGAACAACTCAGCGTGGACGGCGAGCCGCCGCAACCTCAGATTCAGCGGCTCCAGTTCGACGTGGTGCCCGACACCATCACCAGCGCGCTGGAACTACAGAAGGGCTCGGCCGACGCAGCCAGCAACGTGCTGACGCCGGACATGGTTTACGCGCTGCGCAACGCGCCGGGAGTGCAGACAGCCACCGGGCCCGGCTCCAACGTCTGGTACCTGAACTTCAATGTTCAGGACCCGGCCTTGCGCGACAAGCGCGTGCGCCAGGCGGTGGCACTGGCGATAGACAAGCCGGCGATTATGGCGGCGCTGTGGCGGGGACACGCGCGCCTGGCCAATTCCCTGCTGCCGCCGGGACAGTGGGCGCGGGCCGATGACGCCGAACTCGCCCAGTATCCTCATGACCCCGCGCGCGCGGCCGCCTTGCTGCAGGCGGCGGGGTATCCCGCGGGCAAGGATGGGGTGCGCGTTCGGCTGGAGCTGAAGATCAGCACCGACGAGGTGACGCGCCTGCTGGCGGCGGTGCTGCAGCAGCAACTGCGCGCAGCCGGGATTGCGGTGAATATCCGTTCAGCCGAGTTTGGGACCTTCTACTCGGACGTCACTCACGGCGTCTTCCAGATGTACATCCTGAAGTGGGTCGGCTCCAACGAGGACCCCGACATCTTTCGCTACATGGTTTCCTCGGGCAGCTTTCCGCCGAAGGGCGCGAACCGGGGGCACTATGTCAATCCCCGCGTCGACGCGCTGCTGGCGCAGGCGGCAACCGAGACCGGGCCGGCGGCGGAGGTCGAGGCCAGGCGACGCGCGGAGTATGTCGAGGTGCAAAAGATCCTTGCCGACGAGATGCCGTCGATCCCGCTGTGGTATCCGGACAACGAGGTGGTGCATACCGAGCGGCTGCAACGGGTAGTGTCTCAGGGCGACGGCAACTTCGACTTCCTTCGCTAGCACCGGCTTGGCGCGCGCTGGTCTCTCCAGACCTGCCCAGAGCTCTTTGCCAGCGGCGAAGCGTTCGGGAGACAATCGAGCCATGGCAGAGATTACCCAGACCAAAACCGAAGTTCTCGATCCGCCCGCCGCGGGGCGTCCCGCGAGCAGCTACGCCATCGCCCCGCACGATCCCTCCAAGCCACCGGTAAAGCGGCAGATCGTGTGCTTCAGCCTCTACAAGGTGATGCCGGAATGGCGGCGTCTGCCGGCGGCGGAGAAGGCCGCGCACAAGGCCGCGTTCGCCCAGGTGCTGGAAAAATGGGACAAGGCCGGCGAGTTCCTCTCGCTCACCTACTCCACCATCGGCACGCGCGGCGACGTGGACATGTGCGTGTGGTCCATCGGCTACGCAGTCGATGAGCTGAACCGGATGCGCAGCGAGTTGCTGAGCACTCCGCTGGGCGGCTACCTTGCCGCACCGCACAACTTTCTGGCCATGACCAAGCGCTCGCAGTACCAGATTGGCCGGGCCGACGAGAGCGAGGGTGAAGGCCGCGGCGCCATCCGTCCGGGCGGGCAAAAGTACATCTTCGTCTACCCGTTCTGGAAGACGCGCGCCTGGTACCTGCTGCCCATGTCCGAACGCAAGCGGTTGATGGACGAACACATCCGCATCGGCCTGGCGTATCCGCGCGTCAAGCTGAACACAACCTACTCCTTCGGTCTCGACGACCAGGAGTTCGTGGTCGCGTTCGAGACGAATTTCCCTGAGGACTTTCTCGACCTGGTGCAGCAACTGCGCGAGACCGAGATCAGCATGTACACCCTGAAGGATTTCCCCATCTTCAGCTGTGTCCGCGTAACGCCGGCGGAGATGCTGGATCGATTGGGATGAAGAAGACAGTTGCTAGTTGCTAGTTGCTAGTTGTTAGTTGTTAGTTGTTGGTTCTCAGTTGTCAGTTGAAGGCGAGATACTGTGGCGAAGAGAACGGTTGCAAAGATTCCGGAAAAGAGCACGAAGGAAGCGCTAAGGAAGGCGATGGCGCGAGTGTCAGTGGCACCTACGGGTGCGAAGGCGCGTGCGATTGCGGAGCCGGTGGCGGCGAAGGTGAAGCGCGGCAAGACCGCCGATCCACTGGCACCCGAACGCGCTGCCGCCATCCTCGACGCGTTGCGGAAGACCTACCCCAAGGCGAAGTGCGCGCTGAACCACCGCAGCGCGTGGGAGCTGTTGGTCGCAACCATTCTCTCCGCGCAGTGCACGGACGTCCGCGTGAACCTGGCCACGCCCGCGCTGCTCGCCGCGTTTCCCACGCCGAAAGCGATGGCCGCCGCTTCCCTGCCCGAGTTGGAAGAGCTGGTCCGTACCACCGGCTTCTTTCGCAACAAGGCGAAATCGATCCGGGGCGCGGGGCGCGTCGTCAGCGAAGAGTTCGGCGGCGAGGTCCCGCACACCATGCAGGAGCTGCTGCGCATTCCCGGCGCAGCGCGCAAGACCGCCAACGTAGTGCTCGGCTCATGGTTTGGCATCGCGGTGGGCGTGGTGGTGGATACGCACGTGCTGAGGATTTCGCGGCGGCTGGAGCTTACCAAGGAGACCAAACCGGAAAAAGTCGAGCAGGACCTGATGCGCGTGATCCCGCAGGCGAAGTGGATCGATTTCTCGCACGAGGTGATCTTTCACGGGCGCCAAATCTGCATCGCGCGCAAGCCGCGCTGCGTGGACTGCACGCTGGAGCGGCTGTGCAACTCCGCCGACAAGACCTGGACTTCGCACTGACGCGAACCCCCTAACCGCCGTCATCCTGAACGGAGTGAAGGAGCGTGGGTTTCTTCTCTCGCCCGGCACCGCATCGCCGCCTCTCCGGTAGTGGGTCAGTTTGCTTTTCCACAGTCTCCCTTTGGTAATCGAGTTGTGGGATCATTGCTCTATGACTGTAGGCAAGGGCAAGAGGCCGCGTGATCCGAACCAGCTTGCTAAGTGGGTCGTGGAACATTCGACCGCCGAGCCTGAACCTGCGCCAGCCGTTCCCACTCCCGAAAGCCTCTCCGCCTACATGTCGGCTATGGGGCGCAAGGGCGGGGCAATCGGCGGCAAGCGGCGTCTCCTGACCATGACGCCAGAGAAGCGGCGGGAAGTAGCTGCTAAGGCGGCTAAGGCCCGATGGGGAACAAAAGCCAAGTGACACACACCATTCCGGCTACGATCATTTATCTTCATTCAAGCTCATCCAGTACCAGTTGCTTCCTCCTCCTTGCACCGGAAGTTCAACCAAATCCCACGTATGGCCCGTTTGCGTGTCAATTCGGATAGCCGTTTTGTGCTTCATCTCTCCATTGAACCCCTCAGAGTCGATATCGGCTGCTATCACCTGATAGCGGCCATTTGCCCCGACTGGTAGTTGTGGGGTGGTCGTGGCGGTGGTTTGAGCATGAACGAAGGCCCAAGCCCCAACGATAACGAGAACACAAGCAAGCACGATCCCTGCGAGTTTGAATTTCATTTAGTTCGCCTCCTGAGTGATGAGGCATTATACTGACGACCAAATGAGAAGCCCCCGATTCGAGTCGGGGGCAGTCGGATCATTGAGTGTCTTGAGGCGGGAACCTCTATGCGCATATTAGCGCCAGAGGTGATTTATGTCTACGCCCATTACCCCTCCCACTTCGGCTTCTCAAGGCTCCGAATCAGACTCTCAGAGATTTCTTGCCAGTCCCGAGGGCCAGAAATTACGGAAGGGTCTTCTAGAATTTCGGAGCGGACTTCGACAAGCAGTGACCGCAGCAATGGAGCGTGGAGGATTGCTTCTCGTTCGGCAATCTCTCGCCACTCCGAAGGTGAAAGCATGTCCAGCATGTGGCCTCGAATCCAATTCTCTAGAAGCAGAGATTCAAGCCAATCCATCAAGCGAGACTTTACCTCCTGGTTATTCATAAACGAAGTCCTCCTGCTATCTTGACATGCTAAAGCGGCAATGGCAAAATGGTCAATATGAACTGCCTCGACTCTGCCATCCGCGCTCAAGTGATCCGCTGCCTTATTGAAGGCTGCTCGATCAGAAGCACGGTTAGGATGACCGGAGCGGCAAAGAATACCGTCGTCAAACTACTTGAGGATATGGGCTTTGCCTGCTCTGCGTACCACAATCAGCATGTCCGCAATCTCCGGGTACGGCGGTTGCAGTGTGATGAAATTTGGTGCTTTGTGGGGGCTAAGGCCAAGAATGTGTACCTCGACAAGAAGGCCGAAGGCTGGGGCGACATCTGGACTTGGGTAGGCATCGACGCCGACACAAAACTGGTTGTCGGGTATCTCGTTGGGGGCCGGGATGCGGGTTGGGCGTTGGAGTTTATGCAGGATTGCGCCGACCGCATCAAGGGCCGCGTACAGGTCACGACAGACGGCCATAACGCCTACTTCCAGGCCGTGGAAGGCGCGTTTGGGATGGATTGCGACTATGCCATGCTCCAGAAGATTTACGGAGCCTCAGACGAACCTGAGAAGCGATACAGCCCAGCCAAGTGCATCGGCTGCGACATGAAGGTAGTCAGCGGCAATCCCGACCCAAAGCACGTCTCTACCAGCTTTGTGGAGCGCCAGAACCTTACTATGCGGATGGGGATGCGGCGGTTTACCCGGTTGACCAATGGCTTTAGCAAGAAGGCCGACAATCACCGGCATTCGGTTGCGTTGCACTACATGTATTACAACTTCGTCCGAATCCATCAGTCATTACGGGTTACGCCAGCGATGGAGGCGGGAATCGCGGATCACGTCTGGTCGGTAGACGAGTTGATTGCGCTGTTGCCGAAACCAGTTGCGCGGCCTACTACGATTGACCGGGACTTGCTACGTAGAGCATTGGGAGAGACAGCCTAGCTTACTTGCCCGGTCGATAATCCGAAGCTTGGTCAATGGCTCTTGCTATCCGCTCTAGCTCCGCTTTGATCGTCAGCAGTTTACCTCCAAACTCGTCCAATGACTTTTGAAAGTCCTCCGAGTTGGCTTCGCTGCTGGCAGCGGCAAGAATCAACGGGCCAACTGCCTCTTCCAATCTCCGCAGTTTCTCTTCCGCCCATTTGACACTCCACGGATTCTCAAAATATGCGTGCCCTCTGTCGTCCATCAAAAGGAGATGTGAATCGCCTCCACAGTAGGGAACTTGCTCCTTTACGGCCTTGAGGATGTAAATCCCAACACTGCTCGCTTTCTTGACGGTTAGTTTCCTCAGGTCAATACGATCCGCGAACGAATTTGCCTCGGCGCTTCCGCATCCAATGAATGTATGGCTGTCCACCTTGGTCATCAACGGGCCAATGACCTTGAGTAGTTCAAATTCAGACGGCGACCAAAGGCCAATAAGTAACTCGGCTTCTGGCTTCATACTCTCCGGGTAGATGGGCCAAAATCTCTCATAGAACTCGATGATCCCTTCTTCGAGAGCGGCGCATCGCTCCTCGAAGGTGGCAGTCTGGCAGATTCGGAGCCAAGCCTTATCTATCAGCTTCTCCAAGAATGAACTATCACCAGCGCCAGCAAATCCAGCAATCAGTTCGGGCGTGGGAGGCACTACCTCTGGCGGTCTCGGATCGCTTATCCGCCTCGGTTCCCTGATATCCGGAATTGGGTTCACTGCCGGTTTGACCGTGATTTTCGCGCAATTCCGCTTTTTGTAGTCTCCTACCGTCTCCTGTGTGTCAGCAGCTAGGACCACTCCATCTGTGCATTTGAAGCCAGCGGCAATTGTCACAGCGGTTCTCCGTGGAAAAGACGGGAGATTCGGTACGTAAACGACTGGACGGCGTTTGTAGGGGATCATCTTACGCCCCCTCTCGAACGAGAGTCCAAAACCTGAAGAGCGGCGAAATCAGCCATCCGCCCTGTGGAAAAGCAAACTGACCCACTACCCAAGTCCCGCGCGCGTTGACCTTCGTCTCAACAGAACAGTACGATTCCGCAGTCGGCGAGAGTGTGCGACCGGCGGACACGAATGGAGTATTCATGAGATTCGGCAAGAACTGGTCGCGGCGGCGGTTTCTCGCGGTTTCCAGTGCAGCGGCGGCGCAGGCAGCCTCCGGGCTCAAGGCCTTCGGCCAGGCAGGCGATCCAGGAAGCGCCGCCGCAGCGCAGAAGGCCTATGCGGCGGAGGCGGCCCGTCAGATGCCTCCGCCCGGCGTCATCACCGGCGGGATCAAGCCGCTCATGGAGTCGATGACTGCGCGCCCGCTGCGCTACCGCCCCGTCGGCGGCGAGTTTGTCATCCGCAACGGCGGCGAGTTCTTCAATCGCCCCATCTACGGTGTCAGTTCCGCCACCCAGTCCGGCGACTTCCGCGTCGATGCCGGCGACCTGCCCGAGTTCTCGCTCTATCTTCCCGGCCACGGCGGCAATCTCAAGCTGGGGTTCATCGGTGCCGCGGGCAGCGCATCCAAGTGGGCCGCCGAAGCAGACGAGGTGGTCGCGCGCTATCGCCCCGGCCGCATGATCTACGAGATCAAGGACAAGCTGCTCGGCAAAGGCATGCTGCGCGCGGAGATCCTCACCACGGCCACCGGCTCCGGCATCATGGTCAAGGTCGATGCGGAGAATGTCCCTGCGGGAACACGTCTCGCGTGGGCGTTCGCCGGTCTCAGCGGTCGCAAGGGTCAGCGCAATGGCGATATCGGCTGCGAGCGCCAGCCCGTCTCGCTCTTCTTCCAGGTACGCCCCAAAGAATGTGAAGGAAACCTCTTCACAATTGAGGATGCGACCTCCAGATTTGCCGCTGTGAATCTGAATGTCAGGACTTCGCAGATCACCGCCGAGTTGACGTTTACGTCTCCGCCGGAGTCCCGGCTTGCCGTCACCGACTTCTCCCTGTGGAGCGCGCGCCCAGTCGTCATGGCGACTGACACCGTTCTTATTGAAGCTCCGAAGCAACCGATGCTGGCCGGCTCAGTCGAGATGAGGAGTGCGCCGCTCTTCCTCAGCGTGGATCGCGTCCTCGATGGAAGCCCCATCGCCACGGATAATCTCGCGCAGTCCTTCGCCGCGCGCAGCGCCCAGGTCGAGACCATTGCGCAGACCCTGCGCATCGACACGCCCGACGAATACATCAACAACGTCGGTCCAGCGATGGGCATTGCGGCCGAGACGATCTGGGACGCGAAGAATGAGTGCGTGCTGCACGGCGGCGTGGCCTGGCGCACCATGCTCGCCGGATGGCGCGGTCCATACAATCTCGACGCGCTCGGCAACCACGACCGCGCGGTCCTCGAAATTCGCCACTGGCTGCAGCGCCAGAACGTCACACCCGTGACCACCGCGGACCCCGCCATCGGTCCGTGGGACGCCAACATCCATCTCGCGCGCAAAGAGGGGCTGCTGCACTCCAACGGCGACATCTCCAACAACCACTACGACATGAACCTGGTGTTCATCGACATGCTGCTCCGCCACCTGATGTGGACCGGCGATCTCGAGTTCGCGCGCGAGATTTGGCCCGCGCTACAGCGCCACCTCGCCTGGGAGCGTCGCCTGTTCCGCAGGACGTACGCGGGTGCGGACGGCAAAGAGCTTCCGCTCTACGAGGCCTACGCCGCCGTCTGGGCCAGCGACAATCTGCAATACAACGGCGGCGGCGCGGCCCACTCCTCGGCTTACAACGCGTTTGCCTTCCGCTTCGCGGCGAAACTGGCGCAGGCGCTCGGCGAGGACGGGACCGCGTATGCGGCCGAGGCGGAGCTTATCCGGCAAGCAATGACCGAACTCCTCTGGCTGCCGGAACAAGGTGCATTCGCCGAACCGAAGGACCTGATGGAGCCGCAGACCGCCTACTCCAACCCGGCGCTCTGGACCGTCTATCACACCATCGACAGCGAAGTCCCCACGCCGCGCCAGGCCTGGCAGATGGCCGCCGAGCGGCGGGCCGCGCTGCGCCACGTGCCGATCCACGGCGAAGGCGTGCCCAACGAAAATCTGTACATGCTTGCCTGCTCGGACTGGCTGCCGTACATGTGGTCGCTGAACCTGCTGCTGCTGGCAGAAAACTCGCACATGGCGCTGGCGCTGTGGCAGACCGGCATGCGCGACGAAGCCTACCGCATCTTCAAGGGGGCGCTGCTGGACTCCATGTTCATGGGCCTCTGTCCCGGCGACTTCCACATGACCTCCGCCCTCGACGTGCACCGGCAGGAGGCGCAGCGCGACTTCGGCGACCCCATCGGCATCACCTCCCGCGCGCTGGTGGAGGGCCTCTTCGGCATCCAGCCCAATTTGATCGCGAACGAGATCCGCATTCGCCCTGGCTTCCCTGTAGAATGGAACCATGCCTCGCTGAAGCATAGGGACTTCGACTTCACCTGGCGGCGCGATGGACTCCGCGAAACGTGTGAATTCACCAGCCGGCTGACCAAGGTTGTCCCGCTGGTGCTCACGCTGCCTGCGCGCGCCACCAGCCTTGCCGCCGTGGTTTGCAATGGAAAACACCTGGACTGCGCGTTTGACGGGACTGCGGTGGGAGCGGCACTGCTGACCGTTCAGCTGTCGGCGGCGCGGGCAAGCCATGTCACCATCGAGTGGCATGGCAACCCGCCGCAACTCGCGCCCGCGCAGCACACCAACCGCATTGGCGAAACCCTAGTCATTCCCAAAGGCATCACCCTCGCCCAGATCGACGACCCGCAGCACGCGCTCACCGACGGCCGCATTGCATCCCCCGGCTTTCACACTGTCTTCGCCAACATGAAGGAGGGCGATTGCACCTGGTCGCTGCCTATTTCGTTCGAGGCCCAGGAAGCAAAGCCCGCCTTCGCGCCGGTCCCACAGATGCCCGCAGACGTCCCGGGCGAGCAGGTCGATCTCTCCCGAGTGCTGAAGGATCGCATCACCGAGATATTCACGCGCGTCTACGCGGAGCCGCGCTCGCCGTATTGTTCGCTGGCCTTCCCTGACAATCTGCTGGGCGGCTGGGCCAATCCGGATGGTCGCGCAACCATCGACGATGCCGGCCTGCGCGCTGCCAGGGGAATGCTGAGGACGCCGCTCGGCGTCGATTTTGCGACGCCCGGCGGAAACGAGCCGAACTGCCTGTTCCTCTCCCACTGGGACCAGGACCAGGACACGCTCAAGCTTCCGCTCAGCGGCCGCGCGCGCGGGATTTACCTGCTGATGGCGGGCACCACCCTGCCGCAGTGCAGCCGCATGCAGCATGGAACCGTATCGGTTACATACACCGATGGGGCTTCGGCCACGCTCGTCCTGCGCAACCCGGAAACCTGGTGGCCCATCGAGCAGGATTACCTGCTGGACGACTATATGTTCGTCAACAATGCGCCGCTGCCGCCGCGTGTCGACTTGCGCACCGGCGAGACCCGCATCCTCGATCCCGTCGCCTTCCACGGCAAGGGCCGCACCGTTCCCGGCGGCGCCGCGACCATCCTGCATCTGCCGCTCGACCCGGCGAAGGACCTCGCCTCGCTCCACGTCGCAGTGGACCTTTACGGCGTCGTGGTCGCGTTGCTGGCCGCGACCTTGGCGCGAGCGTAGAGCGGCTTCAAATGGTATTCAGGGTAGGCTGGAGGCGGCGGCTTCGGCCAGTTCGGCGGAAGGTTCGGCGCTCGCGGACGGCTTTTTCTCCAGCACCGCGCGAATCTGCGCGAGGCCCCAATCAAGATCGGCCTTGTCGATCGTCAGCGGCGGCGCCAGGCGGATGACGGAGGCGTGGGTCTCTTTGCACAGCACGCCGCGTTGCTTCAGCGCTTCGCAGAATGGCCGCGCCGGGCGGTTGAGTTCGATGCCGATCCACAGCCCCTTGCCGCGCAGCTCGACGATGTGCGGGCTGCGCAGGCTCTTCAGGTAGTTCAGGGCGTACCCGCCGAGTTCGGCCGAGCGCGCCGGCAGGTCTTCGTCCACAATCACGCGCAGCGCGGCACGGGCAATGGCGCAGGCCAGCGGATTGCCGCCAAAGGTGCTGCCGTGGTCGCCCGGGCCAAACACGCTCAGCACTTCGCGCGAGCTAAGCACCGCCGAGACCGGGTAGAAGCCGCCGGACAGCGCCTTGCCCACGATGACCACGTCCGGCGTTACTGCTTCGTGCATGTAGGCGAACAGCTTGCCGGTGCGGCCCAGCCCGGACTGAATCTCATCGACCATCAGCAGCACATGGTTCTCGCGGCAGATCGCCGCCGCCTGGCGCAGATAGCCTTCCGGCGGGATGATGATGCCGGCTTCGCCTTGAATGGGCTCAACCAGAAAAGCACACGTCTTCGGCGTAATCGCACGCCGCAGCGCTTCCGCATCGCCGAAGGGAACTTCGCGGAATCCCGCGGGAAACGGGCCGAAGCCGCTGCGATACTGCGCGTCCGACGAGAAGCCGACGATGGCAATGGTGCGCCCGTGGAAGTTGTTGGCGGCAACAATTATCTCCTGCTGCCCGTCCGCAATGCCCTTCACCGCCGCGCCCCACTTGCGCGCGGCCTTCAGCGCGGTCTCCACTCCCTCCGCCCCGGAGTTCATGGGCAGCGCCATCTCATACCCGGTCAACTCGTGCAGGTCGCGATAGAGCAGGGGCAGCTGATCGTTGCGGAAGGCGCGAGAGGTCAGCGTCACCTTCTCTGCCTGGCGGCACATCGCCTGGAAGATTGCCGGATGGCAATGGCCCTGGTTCACCGCCGAGTAGGCAGCAAGAAAATCCAGGTAGCGACGGCCTTCCGTGTCGTACACCCACGCGCCCGACGCGCGTTCGATCACCACGTCCAGCGGGTCGTAATTGTGTGCGCCATAACGGTCTTCAAGTGCAATCAATTCGGCGGGAAGCATGGTTGGTCCTTCGGAGGCGAGTCCCTGGAGCAACCACGGCCGGTAGGGAAGCCGCCTCACCTAACCATGGTACAAGGTTGCATATTCATGCAGGCTGGCGCTGCAAATGTATGCATTTCGTGCTGCTATGCGATATGTAAGTCGGGAACTAAGAACGTTCGGCGGGAGCGGCAATCGGTTCGGAGGCTGGGTCAATCTGTATCTGGTCCCAAATATGGATCTGCGACTGCGCGATCGTTCCGCACGGCAGTTCCAGAACACTCCTCAGCTTCATGCTCACCGAGGTCAGTCGAAACGGCGGGAGGCAACGCCACAGCTTGATGACCTTCAGGTCCCGATCGAGACCAACCACGTCAATCTTGAAGGCCATAAAAAAAGTATGGACGCCGGACGAGGGTTTGATCCACAGCCCTCCTCCGGCGTCCAGACCACGTCTCCCGAGCAGGCCGACCATCCGCTTCAAGGATGTGTTAGCCAGCTCGACGCTCTCTCCAACAACAGTACCCCGGGTTGTATTGGTAACTCTGAACATAAAATCGATCAACGCAACCGGTCCACAACTAGGCTGACTTCTGCTTCCTGCGGTAGATGATAATTCCCAGTACGGTGGCTGCTAGGACTCCGGCGACAATTTGCACGGTAACTACTCCAGTCATAACTCCTCCTTTCCGTTGATCTTCGACATTCCAGCGGTACAGCTCAAATCCAGCTTCAATCTATCGCTGTATCCTGCATATGTGGCACGCTTCATTGTAGCCACCTACGCGTCCGGAACCTCTCCAAACAACCATTATCTTGTTTACTAGTCTGACTACGCTTGCGGCCGCGTCGTCTTTCTAGCTCCTACCAAAACTCCCGTCTTACTCCCTCAATCTACAGTGATATCTGTCCTTGAGAAATCACCTATAGGATGTACTACGTTGCTAAGTCCATCCCCTCGATTACTGGTTCATTCCTTGCAGCCCGGACATGATGTTCAGCACCGCCGGGGCCAGAAGCACGATGAAGATGCACGGAAAGATGCACAGCACCAGCGGAAAAATGATCTTGATCTTGGTCTTGGACGCAGCCTCCTCGGCGTGCTGCTTCCGCTTGGTGCGAATGTCCTCGGAGAACCTGGTCAATGCCTTGGCAATGGGCGTTCCGAATCGGTCGGTCTGCGTCAGCATGCTCACAAACGAGGTGAACTCCTCGATCTCGGTGCGGTCCGCCAGGTTCTGCCAAGCCTCAATTCTGGGTCTACCCGCGCGTTGCTCGCGATTCACGTGCAGGAATTCTTCGTGGATGTCCGGGTGACTTACGGCAAGTTCGTCGCCGATGCGGAGCAGCGCCTGGTCCAATCCAAGACCGGCGTCCACGCAGATCACCATCAGATCCAGTGCGTCCGGAATGCTTCTGCGAATCCGTTTCCTTCGGCTCGCGGTCTTGCGGGTTAACCACAGGTCGGGAATTAGATAGCCGACCACCCCAAACGCCACGACGCAGTAAAGCGTGTTGGAACCCATCAGGCTGCCGGCCACGGCACCGGACAGCGGCACCAGAAATTGGGCTGCAAAAAATATATCCAGACTGGCGTTTCGATGCATGCCGGCCGCGGCCATTCGCGCCTTGAGCTTTGGGTTGTCGGCGAGTCCGAGACGAATTCGCAGTTCGGATGCGAGGAAGAGTAACTTGTCCTGGATCCGCTCCTTGCCGCGGATGGTGCGCTGGTCGCGCCTTTCGATCTTGTCGTTCTTGACGACGTCGAACATGCGCTGCGCCGCGGTAGAGGGCCGAAACAGGTTGGGAGTAAGCAGCAGCGCGACCACACAGAATATGATCACTCCCAGCACGACATAGAAAATGACAGGCATCGCCTCTAGACCTCAATTCCGTTGATGATCTGCCGGATAATCAATCCGCCGACGATCAGCAGGATGACCCCCACGTAGGAAATCATGCGGCCGGTGGGATTCTCGATCAGCACCCTGGAATAGCCGGGGTTCAGAAAATTGATGACAATCAGCATCACCACGGGAAGGGCGCAAAGGATGTACCCGGTCAGCCGGCCCTGTGCGGTATGGGTTCTGATCTCGCCCTGGATCTTCAGGCGCTCGCGAATGGTGGCTGATGTGCGGTCAAGGATTTCGGCCAGGTTTCCGCCGGTTTCCTTCTGCACCAGGATTCCCGTCACCAGCACGCGCAGGTCCTGCGACGGCACCCGATCCAGCATTTGCTGCATGGCGTCCCGAATGGGCAGACCGAAATTCTGCTGCTTGAATACTTCGCTGAACTCCGAGCGCACCGGCTCCAGGCTCTGTTCCGCAACCACGTTGATCGAGGCCGTCATCGAGTGCCCCGCCCGCAGCGCCCGCGCCATCATGTCGATCGCATCGGCCAGCCCTGCATCGAAAGCCTTCAGTCTGCGCGATGCCTTGAAATTCAGAAAGCCAAAGGGAATGTATGCGAAAACCAGTGCTACCACGGCCTGCACCGCCAGGATAGGAACCCACAGATAGACAACGCCAAACCCAACTGCGGCCAGGCCCACGCTCGAGAAAATAATTGCGAGAGGCGAAGTCTTGACGTCAGCCTGGAGGATTTTCGCCTCCAGCATCTGCGGGATCTTGTATCTGTCCAGCAGGTTCAGCAGCCAGTCAAAACTGGTTTCCTTCTGCGTCGGCTTCAACAGCACCTGTACTTGCGGCAGGTTTGCCATGGCTCCGTCGCCGGTGGCAAGAATGCCCCCGATTCGTCTTTCGACCGCCTTCTGGCTCCGCGACGAGCCGGTAACCATGGCCACCGTGCCGAAGGTGATCGTCAATATTGCCGCAAACGCGATGAATAGTAACATGGGTCTTCGTCTCGCCTAGATCTCAACCGAATGGTCGGCCAGTCCAACTTGCAAGGGAATGCCTGCGGCAGTCAACTTGTCGACGCACTTGGGGACGATGCCGGTCGCATAGAACCGTCCTCTCACCTTGCCGTTCGGGCCGATGCCCTTCTTTTCGAACAGGAAGATGTCCTGCATGCTGATGACATCGGCAAATGCGCCGGTCAATTCGGTAATGTGCGTAATCCGCCGCGTGCCATCGCTCATGCGCGAGGCCTGAATGATGATGTGCACAGCGGCGGCAATCTGCGCGCGCACCGCTTTCTCGGCCAGGCGGACGTCGCCCATCATCGCCATGGTCTCCAGCCGGGCCAGTGCGTCGCGAGGCGTGTTGGAGTGGATCGTGGTCAGCGATCCATCGTGGCCGGTGTTCATGGCCTGCAGCATGTCCAGCGTCTCTTCGCCGCGCACCTCGCCCAGCACCACCCGGTCGGGACGCATGCGCAGTGCATTGATGACTAACTCCCTCTGTCTCACCGCGCCCCTGCCCTCCACGTTGGGAGGCCTGGTCTCCAGCCGCACCACGTGCTCCTGCCGCAACTGGAGTTCCGCCGAATCTTCGATCGTGACAATGCGCTCCTTCTCGGAAATAAAGCTGGAAAGAGTATTCAGCAGCGTCGTCTTGCCCGAGCCGGTTCCGCCGGAGATGACAATGTTCAGCCGGGCCTTCACGCAACCGCGCAGAAACTCCAGCATGGGCGGAGTCAGCGCCTGGAATCGAAGCAGGTCTTCGGCTCCCAGCGGAGAGGTCCCAAACCGCCGGATGGAAAGAATGGGGCCGTCCACCGCCAGCGGCGGAATAATCGCGTTCACACGAGAGCCGTCGGGAAGGCGCGCATCGACCATGGGCGACGATTCGTCGATGCGCCGTCCGACCGCGGATACAATCTTGTCGATAATGTGCAGCAGATGCCGGTTGTCCTGAAAAGTAAGCGCCGTTTTCTCCAGTATGCCTCGCCGCTCTATGTAGATTGAGTTGTAGGTGTTTACCAGGATGTCGCTTATGGTGTCATCCTTCAGCAGCGGTTCCAGCGGCCCCAGGCCGAAGACCTCGTCCAGCACCTCTTGCGCAAGGCGGTCCCGCTCCGTAGCGCTCAGCGGAACGCCCTGCTCATTGATGATCTGCTGGATTACGACGAAGAACTGATGCTGGAGCGCCTGCGCCTCCTGCAAGTCTCCCAGTTTGTCCAGGTCGACCCGCTTGATCAGCTCTCTGTGAACAGCTGTCTTGATGTGCTGCTGAACACTGTCCGCGACCGCGCGGGCCGGGCGTCCGGGGCGCTCGGCGGGTCGCGGTGGGGCCGGCGAAATGGTGTTTGTGTCAGACATGGCAGTCAGTATCCTGGTTCTTCAAACAACAATCGTTCTACTTCCACAGTGAGAATCCCGACTTCTTCGGGGCAGCTTCTTCCAGGTTCACAGCGGGACCCGCCAAAGTGCTCACCCACTTCAGAATCTGCGCTGCAAATTCGCTCTTTTGCTGCTTCGGACTGATGGGCTCGCCCAGGATTCCTGAGCGAACTACTTCGGCGTAGTTATTGGGCAGCTTGACGAACACCGGCAGGCGAATCGCCTTTTCAATCTGCTCCAAGCTGACGGCGTGCTGCGCGGAAAACCGATTGATGATCACCTTCACCCGTTCCGCGTTAAGCTCGTTTTGCGACAGGCTGTCCACGTGCCTCGATAAGTCGCGGACAGCTCCTATCTCAGGAGTAGCTATCAGGTACACCTGGTTGGAAGCTTCGATAACCGCCAGGTTGGTTTCGTCCAGCGAGGTCGGACAGTCAACAATGACGTAGTCATATTCGCCGCGCAGAAAATCCAGGGTCTGGGCCATCGATTCCGGGTCGGTGGCCTTTCTCCCTCCGCAGGTGTCTGGCGAGGAGAGAACTTCCAGTCCGCTGGCATGGGTGGCGATGTAGCCGCGCAGCAATTCACTGTCCAGCCGGCTTAGGTTGCGAACCAGTTCGTGGAAGTTGTAGCGGCTGCCGTCGATTCCCAGATAAACGCAAACGTGTCCCAGCTGCGGGTGGTTGTCGATCAGCAGGGTCCTCTTGTTGTGGCACTGCACCAGATACATCGCAACGTGAACGGCGAGAGTGGTGGTGCCCACCCCGCCCTTGGCTCCGAAGAAGGTGAGCACCGAACCGCGCACCGAGTTGCGCGTGGCCTTGCTGGCCCACAACTGGTGGATCCGGTCCAGCGTCTGCGCGAATGCTCCCTCGTCGAAGGTCCCGCTGATGAAGTCGTTGCAGCCCGCGCGCATCGAGCGCAGCAGGATATCGTGGTCCTGACTCGACGAGTGGGCAACCAGCGCCGCCTTACCGGCAAACATCTCCTGCACATAGGTCGCGGCTTCGATCGCCTGGTCAATGTCCTTGTCGAAGTCGATCACCGCAATGCAGTGCTGCGCGGATTTCACACCCTGGGAAAATGGCGGTCGCTTCGCCGCCGAGATATAGCCTTCGCAGTCGCCGCGACTTACTGCCCATGTCATCGCCGATACTGCATAGGCAATCTCATCCACCAGCGCCGGATCGAGACCGATCGTGATCAGCGCGACGCTGGGAATAACCACGTTAGATTCTTGGGCCACTGTCAATTTCCTCGCTGCCGGTTACTGGTTGGCTTGGCGTTACAAAACAATGCGTGCTTTCCCGCTTACTTGATGGTTGCGTTGTAGCCGTCGCGCAGCAGCCGCTGCCGCATCAGCTCTGCCTCTCCCTTGTTTGTGAATGGCCCAATATCCAGATGAAGCAGCGGGTCTGCCGGGTTACGGTTCACTGCCACGTCGTAGCCGTGGCGCTTAAGAGCGGCAACCATCGCGTCGGCATCCGATTCGTGTGACGACGCCATAATCTCCACCATCTTGGCTGGCTCCGCAATTGCCGTTTCCCGGCTAAGAGTTTTCGCGCTTGAAGTTGCTTCGGGACCTTTCGCTGCCGGGCGCCGGGTTCCAGGGTCGGCAAATGCCAGCAGTGCGGGGTCGCTCATGGCCGCGGACGCCACTACAGCGGCCGTCGCCGGACCAGGCGGCAGCGGGGCCTGCGCATTCTCGGGGGCCATCACCGGCATCGCCTCCCCCGTGGACCCACTTGCAGGGGCCGGCGCTGGCGCTGGAACTGCGGCTGGCGGGGCCGGGCTGCCGTATGGCGACGAGCCGGGGCCTGTCAGCGGAGGCGCCGCCGGCTTGGGATTCAGGTTCTTTCCCAGCGACTTGTCAAACGGTCCCTCGTCCAGCAAATGAATCGGCATAACCGGTTGTGCAGGCTCAGCCGTCTCTTCCAGGGGATCGACTACCGTCGGCGTAACTACAATCACTAACTCGGTAGTAGAGTGATTCACGCTCTTCGACTTAAAGAGGTTGCCGAGAATGGGAATATTGGCCGCGCCCGGGTTCTTGCTGAGAATGTCGGTCGTCCGCTGGTCCAGCAATCCGGATATCGCAAAACTCTGGCTGCTTCGTAACTCAACCTCGGTAGTAGCTCGGCGCGTGGACAGTGCAGGAATCGTAAATCCGGAAACTGTAACTGCGTCGGCATAGTCCAACGCACTTACTTCGGGAGATACTTTCAGGCGAATGGTTCCGTCATCGTTCACCACCGGAGTGAATTCCACCTTCACGCCGAATTGACGGAATTGAATGGTAACCACCGGAGCGCCCCCGGTTCCCCCGGGTTGAACCACTGGGAACGGGAACTCGCCGCCAGAGAGGAAATTGGCCTGCTCGCCGCTGATGGTCGTGATGGTCGGGTCCGCAAGAATCTGCAGCACTTGTTTGGTCTGCAGGTCCTCGATCGTCGCGCCCAGATTCAGCTTTGCGCTGTAGAGCATGAAATTCAACGGATTCGTGGTCGCCAGCGTGCCGATCGCACCGGCGGCCGCGGACTGGCTCAACGTCGCCGCCGTGGGAAACTGCGCTGAGGTAGAGCTCGCCAGATAATTGGTGTTCCCTCCGGGGTTGAACAGGTTCAAGCCCAGTTGCAGCATCCTGCTGCGGTCAACCTCCAGGATCCGCACCTCCAGCCGCACCTGCTTGGGATGCCCGGGCGACGCGATCACCAGAGCATTTGCGACGTTCGCGGCATACAGTCCCGCAAGCTTCGACGCTGCATCGGACACTGCCTGGCTGGCGACGTTGCCGGTCAGCGTCACTCGGCTGCCGTTCCCCTCCACCCGGATGGCGTCGTTCCCCATCGCGCCGGACATCGCCGCTCGAAGACCCTCAACATCGACATCGGAAGAGACAACATAGGACTGCGCCAGGCCGGTCTCATCCAGCAGCGTCAGCGAGCTGATTCCCGGCGTCATCGCCGTAACGATGATCTGGTTTGGGCTCAGGGTCACGGAGTTGATCACCGCGGGGTCGGAGACGTAAACCCGGCGCAGGCGCGTCTTGGTATCGATAAATACTGAGTGCCCCAGGATCACGTGCAGCGGCTTGCCGGTCGACGCGTTGCGGCTGATCGCGTTCAGCGTGCCCGGTATCGACGCGATGCTCAGGGCCGAGACCGTCGGAGCCACGGGGACCGCCGCAGCCGCGCCGTTAGCCGCAGGCGGCACCATGATCGCCGGAGCGGTTGGCGGCGCAGTCTTGGGCGTCACCACAGCCGGCAGGTTCTGCGCCGCGCAGGCTGTTGCCGTCATCAACAGCACCGCCAGCCCAACAGAGTGGCCCCTGCCCAGGATCGATGACACCGGTTTTCGCGCGTTCTTGAAGAGTTGCGGTTTCACTGAAAATTGTCCGTTTTGACATTGAGGCACATGAACGTT
>Ga0224553_1000320_pt1 | contig 22563 bp, 20 predicted proteins | sample 714S21014metaG_FD_179897 | JGI IMG/M metagenome (GOLD analysis project Ga0224553, IMG submission 179897) | Peat soil microbial communities from Stordalen Mire, Sweden - 717 S2 10-14 | ecosystem: Environmental > Terrestrial > Soil > Wetlands > Peat | place: Sweden: Norrbotten County, Stordalen... | reverse complement strand
CGGAGACCACAATGGCAATCGCCCACAAATTCGAGACCGCTGGACTCGGGATTGCTCCCTTCCGTTTGGTTCGCGTCGAGATGCGCTGGTTTTCCATCCCCGGCATTCAAGGCAGCAAGAAGCCCGGTTCGTCTTGTATGTTTTGCGGCCACCCCATCGCGGAGTGCTGTTTCCTTCATGACGCCAACGGAAAGGAATTCCATGTTGGCAATGAGTGCATCAAGAAGGCCGGTGACGCCGGATTGTACGACACCGTCAAGAAGGAACTCCGGCGCATGAAGAACCAGGCCGAGGCCGACGCGGCAGCAGCTACCTTCCGGGAAGGCCGCGACATTCTTGCCCGTACCGACGTTCGCGCATCGCTCTCCACTCAGCCTCATCCCAATTCGTTCTTTGCCGCCAAGGGCAAGACGATGGCCGACTACTACGAATTCTTGTTGCATAACGCCCCGCGCGGCACAGTGGCAAACACGGTTGGCAAACTGCGCGAGATCGCAGCGGAGTCGATCCAATGACCGCAATGCAATTCTCACTCTTCGACGCGCGGCCCTCAGCCGCCACGCTAGGCATGGAGCCGAGCGTGAACGCGCGGAATGCGAAACGCAAACTCGACACCTTGCGCAAACAGTTGGCGACGGCACAGGCCGATCTTGAGGACGTGAATTACAACCTGTCCATCGTTGCGATGCACCAACGAGCATCGCGCGAAGGAAAGATCGATGCAAATTGGTGGGATGCGGCGATGCGCTTCGGAATGTTGGACCCCGGCGAGGAGCCGGTCTACCGCTTTGGTTCTTACCCCGTAAAAGTTTTGCGGTGGATACGGCACCTGATCTTTACATTGAACGCGGAACGCCGTGACGTTCTATCCGCCATCGCCGACCTTGAACCAAAGGTAGCCGCTTTGTCGCAGATCATCGGCAATGCAATCCAGTGAGTACAGTCATGCAGATTCAACTCGACAGTCCGTATATCCACGACGAGAACCCCGCCGCTTTGCTGGCCGGAGCGGAGATCGAGGCTGCTGGCCTTCATCACTGCCTCAAGATCGTTCGCCTTTGGAGCCAATCAAACGCCCTGCCACAGTCCCGCCATGACGAGATGATCGAGGAAGAACAGAGGCTCGCCAAGCTCTACGCCGCCATTCTCTTTGAAATCGGCTCCGCGTTCGGCATCGAGCAAGCCGACGAACTCAAGGTCCGCATCGAGGCCGCTTGCATTCTCAACAATTGGGAATGCCCACCCGCTGAACAAGGACTCCTATTTCCCATTCCCAACGACCCGACGACGGAAGCCAGCCACGCCACGGCGAGAAAGTGAGTGCCCAATATGAACACCATCATCCGCGAAGTCAATCCGGCCCGGCTCGCTTGGGGAACCTTCGACCATGCGAAGAGCGATTACATGAACGAAGGCGACATCCCTGCCAGCTATAGCGGCGATTGCATCGCAATGGGCCAGCCCGTTCGGAAACCATTCCGCATGGATGGGGAGATGTGGGTCGCCATCGGGCTAAGCAATGATGGTGCGCGCGCGTATCGCCTGTGCCCGATGCGTATCTTCAACGGTACTCCGACCAACTATCGCGACAAGAGTGGCAGCGCCGAACGCGCAGAGGAAGCCCGTAACGATCCCAATGGATTTTACGACCGCATGACCGTCAAGCACGGCGGACAGCAGTTCGTTCTCTGCGGTCCCGAAGTCCAGATCGTTGCCAGTCAGCACCAGGACATTTCCGTGCCACAGGTTCAACTCGCCCTCTTTTGACCAGTAACCAACCGCAACAAACCCACGGAGACATCCATGCTAGGACACAGACTCAACCCTACGATTCACCGCTATGAAGACGTGGAAATAATCGAAGTCCACTCCGAGTATCTGGAGTGCAGCTTCATGGTTGCCAAAGACGAATGGGAAACCGGCAAGAAACTGCTCAACATTTTCAGCCCTATCGACGGCAATGTGCTGGGCTTTCCGCACTATCGCCTCCACCGCGACAACATCTCCGCCACCGGACCCAAGTTGCCCGACGGCACCACCGCCCAGCCCGGCATGGCCGAGGCCATCGAGATACAGCGCCAGGCCGGACACACCATCTACGCCGAAAATCTCTCCGCCATGCTCTACGGAGATGGGCTCGACCCCGCGCGTTCCTGAGACGCGCAGCACGGAAAGGGATATATGCAAATCACAGTTTGGAGTGTGGCAGCGGACGACGACAACGGCACCTATGCCAGCGTCCACGAAACAGAGAGCGCCGCATACCGGCGCTTGATTCAATTGACCGTCGATGCCGACAACAAGGACGACATGGCGAAGGCCGAGGCATTTATGGAGGCCGAGGACTTTGACAGCTTGGACGAATGGATTCACGAGGATGTGATCGAGCCGCTGAATACCTACAGCGTGGACCAGCACAAGATAGATGTGCCAACCACCCCTTCGTCGGCAGACGACGGCAATCACATCACGCGCCGCGAACTCGCCAGCATCCTCCACGGCTTGCGCCTCATGCAGGAACAATGGGAGCCGCAGATGCACGGTTGCACATCCATCGGCCTTCACGATCCTCTCGAACTCAGCGAACCCAACTCCTGCGACCACTTCTGCGACGAGGGGGATTCTCCGCTCGGCCCCAGCGAGATCGACGAGCTTTGCGAAAGGCTCAACATAGGGTTCTGCAACTAACCGGCTCCTGGTACAGGGCGAGATAGCGAAGGGTTCCAGTCTCCCACCACGGGACCAGCTACTCGCCCGAAGTCGGCTCGGACGATTCCTTTGCGCACCGCAGCGCGTGTTGCACGATTCGCTCCGTAGCGTCCTCTCCAATCAGCGAGTTCACAAACATGCAGAATTGAATGGCTCTCAATGATAGAGGTTCCACTACTTTCTTGAGGTCCGCTTCCGACAGAGTGTGAAGATCGGCAATCGCAGTTTCCGTATCAAGATCACAGAAGGCCCATTTCAAGGCAGAGATCACTCGCCAGACATATCTTTCTTCCAGCGGCAGCGCGGCTAACACAGCCAAATACGGTTCGGTATCCTGCCCGGACATCTGCGCCTTCAAGATAGCGAGATACGGCTTCATCTTTTCAGAACGAACCAGTTCCTGGGCACCGTCTTCGGAATGAAGCTCGCTAATGGGGACTCTGCTGATCTTTCCATCCGTCATACTTCCTCCTGATTGAAGATGCCGCGCCGTGCTCCTGAGAGAGCCGACAGGCTCGCGTACATTCTAAGGCTACTCCACTGACCGCTCGCGTTTCCAGAGGGAAGAGCAGGGCGTTTTAACCCGTTGCGCTCAAGCCAAACGCTCCAGCAGTGCAGGATCGTTGTTGCGCACATTTCCCACCCGGTCGCTCACCGGCCAAGCGAGCATTTTATCGGCAGGGTAGGAACGGAACAGGTCCACAGCCGGTCTCGCACGGTCTCCGGCATCCAGCCAGCGGTCATAGTCTCGCGGTTCGAGGATCACTGGCATCCGGTCGTGAATCGGTCGCATCAATTCATTTTCAGAAGTGGTCAGAATTGTGAAGCTCTCCAGAGGCGCTCCGTCTTTTGGCCGCCAGCTCTCCCACAATCCAGCAAGGGCGAACGGCTCCCCGCTCTTGAGCGCGATTGCAAACGGCCGCTTCGACTTCGCATCCAGACGCATCCACTCATAAAAATTGTCGGCGGGTATCAGACAGTGCCGCTTCTTGAATGCCTCCCTGAAGGCAGGCTTCGACGCCACCTCTTCAGAGCGTGCATTGATTGTGCTGTAGCCGATCTTGGCATCCTTCGCCCACGCCGGCACCAATCCCCACCGCATCAACGCGAATTCCCGGTTGCCGGTATCACGACTCAAGCGCAATACGGGTTGAACACTCTGCGGAGCAACATTGAAGCTGGGTGCGAACCACGGCATATCCTCAAGCTCGACGCCAAACCAGTCGGCGAGAACTTCCTGAGTGGATTTCCTTGCAAAGCGACCGCACATACTGCATATAGCATAGCGGATCGAGTCATCCGTTCACTGGCGCGTCTGAGGGGAGTAATCAAGCGGATTGCGCGTAACTGATGCTCAGTGAGAGTCAGAGGCCGCTTGCGAAAGCAGGCCAATACCGAGGAATCCGTCGTTGCACGCTAGAAGTCAAACTCTTCCGAATCATCCACCACGCTAGGCGGCGGAACAATGTCGCTGAATTTGCGTGTGTCGCTTCGCGGCCGAGCATCCCCGAGGAATTTCACATTGATCTTCATTGGCATCTGGCTCGCGGTGCCGCTGAAAATGCAGGTTCCTGTCGGCAATGTCGGAATGGACTCCTCCGTAACCTTATCAATATACGAAACGGCGCTCGCAACCGCCTTTAGGTCACGCTCGTTCAAGAGCCTGTGTATGAAGTAGTTATGGGCCTGTGACGTAATCGTGGGTGAAATGTCGTTTGGTCTCTGACTAGAAATTGTTAGAAACACGCCGAATTTCCTACCCTCTTTGATTATCTCCTCGAAGGTCTCCAATCGATAATCCTTCCAGCTCTCCGCTTCGCGGAAGGACTGCGTGGAAAGTATATTGTGCGCCTCGTCGATCACGATATTCAAGGACCTGCCTTGTCCCGTTTCTTTTTGCTCGGAGTAGACCTTCTTGGCCAGCAGCAGGGGTAAAGTCTTCCTCATTTCTAGATTGACGTCGGCCAGGCTAACGACAACAAAGTTGCTTTGCCAAAAGTTCGCGTCACTCCCCAAGTCGAAAAGCTTGTCAATGTCGCCTTTCTTTGCCTTTAACCTGTTTATCACGGGCGCGACGTGCTCGTTCTGAGCCCGGTTTGCTAGGATGTCGAAGATCAATTGCAGATACAAAAAAACAATGAGATTAGAGAGAAGGCTGTCACCAAGCTCAAAAGCGTCGATGTGTTTATAGAGAAACGTATCCGGGATGAGATTAGGCTTCTGCTGGAGGAAGGAACCGGAAGCGAGCGGCCTAATAAAGAATTCATTGCCATTGTTGTGCCAAGATATATCAGAATCAATATCCACCGGATCACCATTCGCATCTTCAGAAGGCAATATCTCCCTGAAGTAGTCAAGGAGTAGGTACGCGCGAACCTTATCGCTCATTTGCAAAACGTCTTTTACACGATTACGCAGGATGTTCTTAATATATCCCTCAGGGTTTCCATCCTGTGCGCTCATCACTTTCTCGTAGAACCGCACGGCCCTGCTCAAAAAGGGCCTTTGAGTCTTCTCGGTCGCATCCGCCAAAATCGAAATGACTTCGATGTTCAGGAGGGCGTCTTCTTTCATCGGTAGCTTGTCGGCCCCATCTCCACGCGTTGAAAGGTTGTAGACCTTCTTATTGTGTGATATGCATTGTGGATCTGTGTACTCTCCGTTGAAGTCCAACAGAAGAATGCGCACATTCTCTGAGAAAGCGGCTGCGTTTCGCTCCGTCAGGACGCGCACGAACTCTTGGTAGAGGTAGGCAAGCGTATTGGATTTGCCGCTACCCGTATTGCCAAAAATTGCGATGTGGGTGTTGAACAATCCATCAATCGGAAGCTCGATATCGAAGTCGTGCCCTTCGATGCTCGCTATTACAATGGAGGGCGAGCCCTCGTCTTGGATGAGATTGTGGACCCGGTTGATCTTATCTCGGGTAACAATGTACGCTTCGTTTCCGATTAGCGGCAGTTCCTTCGTCCCACCAGTGAACTTGCCGTATTCGTCTATATAGCCAGCAAGCGCCACGGTTAGGACCCGCCTGTTCCTATTCACGGGTTTGACTTCCTCGCTAGTCGGCGCAGGATAGTCCTCTTCGATCCTTTCGCCTTCTACCCGGCCTATGAGGCTCAGAAAGCCCTTGCGTATTTCGATATAACTGTTGACAGATATGTTTCTCAGTATGTCGCCGTCAAAGAACATGTCGGAGAGATTCTTGTTCCTGTCGACGAGAACATAAACTCTCCGCCCGTCGACGCCCGCGACCTCGCCTACTCTCAGAACAGCGTCGTGGGTGAGCTTCGTTACGTTCATTTCTTCTTCCCGTCGATGCATGGCAGAGCGCTTCGTAGCACTTCATTGAACCTAGCGAAGTCTATGTTTGCGGCCGCGCCGGGTGCGATGATCTCAACGTTGTTATAACCGTCAAATCGCTTAAGAAAGGTCGCTCGGTCGGCATCGCTGAATGCGAAGGCGACTAGCTTCAACGTCGGATTCTTCAGTGCACGCTTGGTTATATCGAGGATGTGCAAGTCGGCAAATGAGAATCCAAAAGAAACCAGCAAAGTTCCTTCGCGGTCCAACTCGTTCGCATAAATCCGAAGAAGCTCATAGTAAGTGCTATCCATTAGCGTTGTATGGAACTTCTTGGTTTGAGGCAGAACGACCGAATACGCATCCACGAAAGCCTTGACCTGTGCAGTCGTCTTTGGGTCCGTCAAAAGAGCAGTTTCCCGAACTGAGAAGAGGGTGCTGTCTCCATCCTTTTTCCAGGAGAATGACCCGTGCAGTTTCATGAGATTAATGCAGGGAATCTCGACCTTATAGTTATAGAGGTTCACTGTGCTTGAGGTTGTCGTAAAGAACGTTCGCGGTGAGTACTCCGAACGGCCCACAAGACTAGGTACACGGCTAAAACCGTCATTCAGTCGCATGGCTGAGAATGGAAGCGATGCCTGTTCAATAAACAGGTCATAGTTCGTGGTAAAGATCGTCGTCTGCTTAGGCAGCAGCGAAGTTCGCCGTTCGGTCAGAATAGATTCGATGACAGCGAGATATTTGGTGTAGTTCGCGACGGTCGTGGCGTTATTTGCATCGGCAATGTCCGCGATGAGGTTGTTTGTCGGGGCCTGAATGGTTGCGAGAAAATCGTATAGCTTCAGGTAGGCTGCATCTGCTTTGCCCGCCTCAAAGAGGGTCGCGATCTCGTCTTCCACAGCGCCTGCTGAGGGGATTGCGGGCCACGACGCGCCTGAGCCAATCAAAAAGTTGAGGTTGGCGGATGCGAACGAGCGACCGAGGTTCTTGCGAATGTCCTCATCTGCCGTGTCGAGATTTAATACATGTGCCATTGCGTTGCTGTCCCCAATCGTTGTTCGTTGGCTGTGCAGGCGACGAACGCTGCCCCCTAGGTCTGTGCTCCGCCCCGCTGCGCATCAGCCTATCACCGCTTTTGTGCAAGGCTGGAATATGCGTGCGCGATGAAGAAAGCGAGCTTCGTCTCATTGGACTCATCGATGCCGTTTTAACTAAGACGGCGCGGTGAGACTGCCACTTCGGGTTTAGGAATGGAGCGTGTCGGCAAGTGTCTCGTCATCGGGTTGCGCATTTGGGCGCGAAAAGCATAATGACGAAGTTCGCCTGACTAGCTCACCGGATGCTAATGAAGATAGAATACCCGACCCAGTATAAGCCATTGATAAATATAGGAATTCCTTAAGCCGTTTGAAATCCAATTGACGGCGGGCCGGGTCTTGCAGGAAGATAAGGCGAAGATATGGCGAATACGCCTTTGGTCCTGCTATGCCGTCCGCCGCTGCTCTTCGCATCGAAATCGAGCGCGCTCTCGACCGTCGCTTTCCGGCGGCGCTGACACCTGTTCCGCGGACGATACGGGAAACTGCGACAACCGGGGTTCCTGAAGTTGACGCACTGCTGGACGGCGGGTTGCCGGTGGGGGCGATCAGCGAAGTGACCGGGCCTCAGTCATCAGGCCGGACGGGGCTGGCGCTCTCGTTTCTTGCCCAACAAACACAGGATGAGCGCGTTTGCGCCTGGGTGGATGCAGGGGATGCATTCGATCCAGAATCGGCGGCGGCGAGCGGCGTAATTTTGCGGCAATTGCTTTGGGTACGGTGTCAAAGTCCGGGTGGGCTGGCGAAGGGAAAACCGTGGACCCGGCTCGATCAAGCATTGCGGGCTATCGACCTCTTGCTTCAGGCGGGCGGATTTGCCGCCATTGTGCTGGACTTAGGTGACATGGCGCCAGACCATGGATGCCAGATTCCATTGGCGACCTGGTTCCGGTTTCGTCAGGCGGCGGATCGCACACGTTGCTGCCTGGTTGTGTTGGGCCAAGCAGCCTATGCGCAATCGAGCGCGGCGGTTGTTTTGGAGTGCGCGCCGTGCAAGCCGCACACTGCGGGCGGCACCGTACTCAATGGCTTTTCGTTTGAGTTGCGTCGTGGACGGCAGCGTTTCACTCCGGCTATGCAAGGCACACGAAAGCCGCCTGCATCGACTTGGTCCGCAACAAGCGCATGGGAAGCGGAGGAACGCGCATGAGCGATGAACTCTATGCCTGCGTTTGCGCAGCGGAGTTTCCCGCCCAGGCGTTGTTGCGTTTGCGGACCGAATTGCAATCTGAGCCTGTTGCCGCGCTCGAAGGCCGAGCGCCACTGGAGACTGTCTGCTCATTGAATCGGGCGGCGCATCTGAAAGGTGCAGTCTTGGGAATGACGCGGCTGGAAGCCGAAGGCCTTGCCGGCGTGCGGTTGCTGGCGCGTTCCGTGGAGGTCGAGGCCGCGGCGCGTGCCGTGCTACTGGAATGTGTGTCGCAGTTCTCGCCGCGCATTGAAGAGGTGTGCATGGCGACGACCAGCGCATTTGTTCTCGACATCTCAGGTACAGGACTGCTCTTTGGTCCACCGGAAACACTGGCTCAGAGGTTGCGCGCCGCCCTGACCACAGCAGGCTTTCGAGCTTCGATTGCTGTGAGTGCGAACTTTCATGTGGCTCGATTAAAGGCAGCAACATCACGCGCTGTTACTGTCATCCCCGAAGGGCAGGAAACAACTGCGCTTGCAAAGCTCACCCTTGCAGCGTTGAATCTCGAAGAGAACTACGCGGAGACCTTTGCGATCTGGGGGATTCGCACGCTTGGAGAACTGGCCGCGCTGCCTGAGGTGGATCTGATTGCACGGCTAGGCCAACAAGCAAGGCTCTGGCGCGATCTTGCGCGTGGAGTAGCGACCCACACATTTCAACCCATCGAAGCTGAGTTCACACTGAAAGAGTTTTTCGACTTCGAGACGCCTGTCGAAGAGATGGACTCGCTGCTCTTCATTGGAGCGCGCATGATTGATTGCCTGGTTACGCGGGCATCGGCGCGGGCGTTGTCGCTGGCTTCATTGACGGTTGAGATGAGGCTTGCAGGAGGAAGGCAACACAAGCGAGTGATACGGCCTGCATTGCCTTCAGTTGACCGCAAGTTCCTGCTCAAGCTGTTGCAACTTGAGATCGCCGCGCATCCGCCACAGGCCGCCGTGTTGTCCTTCACCCTCACGGCGGAGGCCGGTCAATCAAGCAAGGTACAACTCGGACTCTTTGCACCGCAGACACCTGAGCCATCGCGGTTAGATGTAACAATTGCGCGTTTGAAGGCAATCGCCGGCGAAGATCGCGTCGGCTCGCCTGTGCTCGAAGACACGCACCGATCAGGCAGCTTCCGCATGGAAAGCTTTTCAGTATCCGGCGTAACCGCTGGATCGAAGGCCAGCGGGCCGCGCATGGCACTGCGGCGAATGCGGCCACCTGTTCCGGTGCGCGTCCAACTGCACACAACAACGCCCGCGGCCTTTCGCGATGCTGAGGGCAACCACGAGATCACAGCAGCATATGGCCCATGGCGTAGCGCGAGTTGCTGGTGGTCGTTCGTTGGCTGGGACGAGGAGGAGTGGGACGTATTGGCCCAAGCTGGCAATGGCACTACGGTTGCCTTACTGCTGGTGCAGGATCGCAGCAAAAACGAGTGGCGGCTGGAAGCCTACTATGACTGATTCTTCTGAATACGTCGAGCTACACGCCGCCAGCGCCTTCAGCTTTCTTGCGGGCGCTTCGCAGCCCGATACGCTCGCCGAACGCGCGGCCCAGATCGAAATGCCCTCTGTCGCTATCGCCGACCGTAATGGCCTCTATGGTGTTGCGCGCTTCCATACGATGGCGAAGAAATCCGGGGTTAAAGCGCATATCGGCGCAGAGATCGCAGTTAGCTCCATCGGGAACAAAATTACGCCGCCAGCCTGGTTGCCGCATCAGTGCCCAGACGAGCCGCCACGCATCGTATTGCTCTGTGCATCGCAAAACGGCTATCAGAACCTCTGCCAGCTCATCACGCGTTTTAAGATGCGCGAGACCAAAAAGACAGAGGGTGCGGCCACACTTGAAGACCTCGAAGAGTTCTCCGCCGGATTGATCTGCCTCACCGGAGGCGACGAAGGCCCGATTGCAGCGGCGCTGACGCGCGGCGGGCAAGACGAGGCAAGCAAGCTCATAGAGCGGCTCGCAGCAATCTACGGTCACGGCAGTCTCTATCTCGAACTCCAGCGCCATCAGCAGCGCGACGAAGAGTGCCGCAATCAATCGCTATTGCGTCTTGCATCCTCACTCAGACTTCCAGTGATCGCGAGCAACGGAGTTCGCTACGCTACGGAAAAGGACCGCGAGCTTCTCGATGTATTCACGACAATTCGCAATCAAACATCGCTCGACCAGGCTGGTCGCTTGCTCACGCCGAATGCTTCACGCTCTTTGCGTTCAGCCCGCGAGATGTGCGCGCTCTTCCGCGACATTCCAGAAGCCGTCGCCAACACCCGCATCGTGAGCGAACGGCTCGACTTCACACTCAATGATCTCGGCTATCAGTTTCCGCACTATCCGGTTCCAGACGGCGAAACCATGGACAGCTTTCTCGAAAAGCGTGTAGAGGAAGGCGTCCGCAAACGCTACGGCTCGGGAGCCAAGCGAAGCCTGTTCGACAAGGCCCGTGGGCAGGTTCGGCACGAGCTCAAACTGATTGCCAAGCTCGGCTTCGCCGGATACTTCCTTATTGTCTGGGACCTCATTCTCTACTGCCAGCGACTCGGAATTCTTGTACAGGGGCGCGGCTCGGCAGCCAACTCTGCTGTCTGCTATGCACTCGAAATCACTGCCGTTGATCCAGTCGGGATGGAGTTGCTCTTTGAGCGGTTTCTCAACGAGAACCGCGGCGAGTGGCCCGACATCGACCTCGACCTGCCCTCCGGCGAACAGCGCGAGCAGGTCATTCAATACGTGTATGAACTCTACGGTTCGCTCGGCGCGGCGATGACCGCCAACGTCATCACCTATCGCGGCCGCTCGGCAGCGCGCGAAGTAGGCAAGGCACTCGGCTTCGAGGAGGATCAACTCGCGCGTCTGTCTAGCCTGGTCGGTCATTGGGAGTGGCGCGGTGAAAACGACACCATGGCTCACCATTTCGCACAGGCCGGCTTCGACATCCAGCACCCGCGCATTGCCCGCTATCTCGAACTTTGCCTGCGAATGCAGGATCTGCCGCGTCATCTCGGCCAACACTCCGGCGGCATGGTCATCTGCGCCGGACTATTAAATCGTATAGTCCCCATCGAACGCGCCTCCATGCCGGGCCGCACCGTGATCCAGTGGGACAAGGAAGACTGTGCAGACCTCGGCCTCATCAAGGTGGACCTGCTGGGCCTGGGCATGATGGCGGTTCTCAAGGATTCCATCGAACTGATTCCGCGCCATTACGGCAAGGACGTGGACCTTGCCGCGCTGCCCGAAGATCCACTTGTCTACGAGACGCTGCGCAAGGCGGATACTGTCGGAATGTTTCAAGTCGAGAGCCGCGCGCAGATGGCGTCGATTCCGCACAACGCGCCGACGCGCTTTTACGATCTTGTTGTGCAAGTGGCGATCATTCGCCCCGGCCCTATTGTCGGCAAGATGATGCACCCGTATATGCGCCGCCGCCAGGGCAAGGAAGAAGTCACTTATCCGCACCCATCGCTGGAGCCAGTTCTCAAGCGCACCCTCGGAGTGCCGCTGTTTCAGGAACAGCTTCTACGCATGGCGATGACAGTTGCCAGTTTCACCGGAGCGGAGGCAGAAGAGCTGCGCCGCGCAGTCGGAATGCGACGGTCGATGCAGCGCATGAAAGACCTCGAAGGCAGACTTCGCGCGGGGATGGACCGCAACGGCATTGGCCCAGAAGCCCAGGACAACATCGTTCAAGGCATCTCTTCGTTTGCCATGTACGGCTTCCCAGAATCGCACGCCGCGAGCTTCGCCTTAATCGCGTATGCATCGGCATACTTGAAAGTCCACTATCTTGCCGCATTCACTTGCGGCCTGCTCAATAACCAGCCGATGGGTTTCTACTCGCCAGCAGTGCTTATCAAAGATGCGCAACGCCACAGCTTGCGCGTTCGACCTATGGACGTTCAGCGTTCCGATTGGCTCTGCACATTGGAGCCGGAGCAAGATGGTTCGCTCTCGGTACGCATCGGTCTCAACTATGCCAAGGGGCTGCGGCAATCGTCCGCAAATGAGTTACTCGCCGCACGGAGCCGGGACGGAATCTTTCAAACCGTCGATGAACTGGCGCTTCGAGTGCCAGCTCTCAACCGCGGCGAGCTTGTTGCGCTCGCACAAATCGGCACGCTCAACTCGCTCGACAAAGTCGAGCATCGACGCGATGCTCTCTGGCAGGTAGAACAAGCTGGCCGTCCCGTTGGTCCTCTGTTGCGAGGTGCTGACAGTGCCCACACCAGCGATAAAGACCCCACCCCGTTACAGAAGATGACAACCGACGAGCGCCTCGCAGCCGACTACATGGGAACCGGCCTCACGACAGGCCCGCACCCAATGGCCTATCACCGCGAGACTCTTCGGCAAGAGGGCATCCTGTCGGCGGACGAACTCATGCAGAGACGCAGCAATCTACCTGTCCGCATCGCCGGCTGCGTCATCGCACGCCAGCGCCCCGGCACAGCCAAGGGCTTCGTCTTTCTCTCCCTCGAAGACGAAACCGGCATCGCCAACATCATCCTCGCACCCGATGTATTCGAGCAGAACCGCATCGTTGTGACGCGCAACCGATTCCTCTTGATTGAAGGCCCGCTCCAAAATCAGGACGGAGTTGTTCACGTCAAAGCCCAGCGAATAGTCCCGCTTGACATCACGAGCGCCGATATCCGTTCTCATGACTTTCACTGAGCAGCAGTGCTCCCCAACCAATCCGCTGGAAGTGCTCTGTGCGCGGGTTTCAACTCCAGGGCTAGAATTCTTATCAGACGGCTATGAGGAAAATCGTACATGTCGACATGGACGCGTTTTATGCGTCCGTTGAACAACGGGATGACGCGCAACTACGCGGCAAACCCGTCGTTGTCGCGTGGCGAGGGAAGCGTTCTGTTGTCTGTGCTGCATCATATGAGGCCAGACGCTTCGGGATACGTTCAGCAATGCCTGCGGTTCACGCGGAACGCTTGTGTCCCGATGCCATCTTCGTTCCGCCTGATTTCACGCGCTATCGAGCCGTATCTCGTCTTGTGCGCGAGATATTCAAGAGCCACACCGATCTTGTCGAGCCGCTATCACTGGACGAAGCCTATCTCGACGTGACCGAAAACAAGACTGGACTGCCAACCGCCACACGAGTAGCCAGCGCGATTCGGAAGCAAATCCGTGAAGAGTTGAATCTGGCAGCTTCCGCTGGAGTGGCGCCCAACAAGTTCCTGGCAAAGATCGCCTCTGATTGGCGCAAACCGGATGGTCTGTTCGTCATCCAACCGGATGAAGTGGCTACGTTTCTTCCTCCTCTGCCTGTGGGGCATATCCCTGGTGTAGGCAAGGTGACAGAGGCGCGGCTCGCAAAGCTCGGCATACTGACTGTTGGGGATTTGCAGGGCCTGGAATTGCCCGCTCTCGAAAGCGCGTTCGGCAGTCATGGCCTACGCCTCTATCAGTTAGCTCGCGGGATTGATGAGAATCCCGTCGTTCCTGATAGGCCTACGAAATCGGTCTCCGCTGAAGACACCTTTGAACGCGACGTGCCGCTTTCGGAAACCGAGCCGATGATTCGCCGGCTTGCAGAGAAAACGTGGGCTGCTTCGCGCAAGGAGTCACGAATCGCCCGCACCGTGGTTCTCAAACTCAAAACCAGCGACTTCAAGATCCTGACTCGGAGCCACACGTCGCCGCACCCGCCCTCTTCATGCGATGAGCTAACCAACATTGCTCTGTTGCTCAGAGAGCGCATTAGCCTTGGTCCACGACAACGCTTCCGCCTGGTTGGCGTCGGCCTAAGCAACTTCCAAGACCTCGAAGGTGCGCCTCCGCAGCCAGTGCTCTTCGAGTGACTGCATTCCCAAATAGATTTTGGATCAAATGCTTCACCGCTTTTTCCGTGGAGCGTTTCGCTATGGATCTCAGACACCGCCTAACCTAAGTACCCGACTCATGTTCGCTTGTCTGACTCTCCATCTGTTTCATCAGCTTATACTCTAATGCTTTCAGAAATGCATTGTGCAAGTGCGGCTCCAAAGCACGATTCAGCGTAGCCAATTCTGCACGAATCGTATGTTCATCGCTCTCATGTATTGCGTCATGTATACAGAGCCAGGCGCAGAGATGTGGAGTGTCTTGGATGGCGCTCCCGGCTAAGACTGCTCTTGCCAGCTTTTTCGCTTGGACATCATCCGACAAAAAGCTTTGTGCAGTTCTTTTTGCGAACACAATTGACGACAACTCACCCTTACTAATGGCTTTCCGCTCCTCCAACGCCGCGAGTTCTTGCAGGTCCTCCAGATCGATGTCCCAGAAGCCTATCTCTTTACTCTTGATCAGTTCACGGAGCCTACTCTGAAGTTCCTGCCGTTCTGGACGATTTTCTCCGCGCTTATAGAAACACTCATAGTAGACAAACTGTGTGGAACTAAATGACACTGCTGCTCTTCGAGCCGCACGGCTGAGAAGGGAGCTTCCCAAGATATTCCAGAGCGCACAGGTATCCGTGACGTTGAGGAGCATGAACGTTGCGTAGGTGCTCATTGTGCTCCACTCACAGTGAAAAGAGCTTTTATCTCGCCCATTTCATCTTCTCGGACCATAAGCATCTCGGCGGCGCGTGCGTGAGAAATCCGACGGTTATCTAGTGCCTCCAAGCACTCATTAACGTAACGCATCGAAAGTCCGCGTTGCAGAAGCGAAAGCTTCCGATCACGAGTGCGACCAGTTTCCGACCCGATCTCTGGATCGATTTTCTGGTCTCTCGGCACTCGCGATCCCTTCAGTTGATTGAAGGTGATGTTGTCAATAATTCGCTGTTCTTTCAAAGAGATTCTGAGGACCTCGGTGCTCACCTTTAGACGCTTCGCCCATTCGATGATGGTGGTGTCATTCCAAGTGGCTATGCGAGTTAGCACAGAGCGCGCAAACACAGGGGGTATTAGGTAATGAGAAGCGAAAGCGTTAGCACGCACCTCTATCAGATTCGACCCATCTCTGCTCAGCGAAACGTTGAATTCGCTGTCCTCCATCAGCGCATGCGCCAACTCATGGGCGGCGGTAAAGCGCTGCCGATAGACATCCTCGTCGTAATTGACGAGGATGCATCGACCCGCTTCCGGGTGACGGATCATCACTCCGGAGATACTCGAATTCTCCAGTTTCCGCCTAAATACATGGATTCCGAGTTTCCGTATATCCCTGAACAAATCGGAAGGAATCTGGTCATCTCGGTATCCGAAATGACTCCTTAGCTCGCTCGCGGCAGCGTGCCCCTGCCTCTTGAAATTGCTACCTTGCGGCGCAAAGCCGAAAGATTCTGACCGATGAGGATTGCTTTTCCATAGCCATGATTCGCATTCGCAGAGATATAAGAATTGCTGAATAGCTCGCCGATCTGACTTGCTGAATAGCTCGCCATGCTTTCGATATAAACTGTCCGTCTCCTCGAAGGCGGCGAGCCGCTCATTGGATATAAAGAACTTGTAATCGCTGTCGAAATAGTCAGCAAGGATGAGGACTTCGTCACCGGTCGGATCTGCACTACCAGCCCGAAGGATCAAAAACCGAGCTTCCGGTATGCCGGTGCCGACCATTACCTCATTACCATCGACACCTAAATGCTCCATGGAGCGGCGGATCTTGTCTGCGAAAGCTGCTCGGTCAAAGGACATTCGTCGCGCCTCAACGTGCTGGTTAATACAAATCTCGTTCAATTTCCGGCTGCATCATGGCGTCGGCTGTCATACTGCTCTGCGGTTTGGCTGCTACAGGACAACTAGTTATTGAAAAACGCCGATCAGACAAGTTTTCGGCGACCAACTCCGAGTCCCTCAACGCCGCAGTACGCTTCAGTTCAGCGAGGAGCGGTACGCCCAATACTCCCTTATCGCCTTATCGCAATCGGAGCCATCATCGTCTGGTAGTTCGAGGTCGCTAGCGAATTCTTCGATAGTTTGCCTCAACAGGTTCCGCACGTAGTCCTGGTCAGAAATACCTTCGGGCCGGGAATAGTCCAAGCTCTGAGGTCCAATCTTCCCACTCAAATCAGCCAAGAGAAAACCAAACGGTCCGGGGATATTTCCGAACGGTTCATCGAACAACTCATCAAGGACATCATCCCAAACGCTCGCGCTCACTCCCAACCCTTTGAGTTGGTCGTAGACAAATGGAATTGACGATACAGTGCGGTCCATGTCCTCTGAGTCCATTCTTGGCTTTTTCCTCCATTCCCGGAGTTTTCAGGCATCCGCTCTTTGGCTTCAATCTTAACGCTGGCGACCGGCCTGAACACAATCCTGGAATGCGCAGGATCGAAATTGTTATCCATCGTAATCGCAGTGGTCCCCAGGATGCTCCAGACCGCGGCAAACTCCCCAGTACCTTTCGAGGCAATGGTGGGAGGGGGATGGTTCCCTTAATCGCCGGTCTATATTATTGAATCCTTGCGACTTGTTCCAGGGTAGGCCCGTGGATCTGCGGAAGTCAATCGATCTAGCATGAGGCCAAATAGATAATATATCAGGAATGTATTACACTTACGGGTACCCTCATTTGGGCGAGGTGGACATGCCACAAATTCGGCCAATCCAGCAGTCCCTGTTCCCGGAACTGTCCGGCACGTTCCAGGAATCCGAATCCACCGCTACACTGAACCAAGAGGCAAATCAGGAGGCACCACATGACTCCCATCGACTCATCGAGCACCATTCCCGGCAACCCCGACTCCATTTTGGAGTTGATGCAACTCCCGGCCTTCCAGAACCTGCTCGCCAAGGTGGAGACGAACTTCTATCGGAACCGCCCCAAGGAAGCGGCAGAACTGGAATTGGAGGGGACGATACGCTTTACGCTTCAGGAGCGAACAGCACAGGCGTGGGAGATTCTGAAGGAAGCCCGCTCGTCGGGCCTGCCGATGGATCAGGCCCAGGAGCTGATCTCCGAACTGGTCTACCCGCCGCTGGAGTCGGACGACAACTGATACTCGAAGGCGACGCCAAAACCACCCAGTTGGACTTTGGCATCGCCGACGACGACTCCACTGAACCTGCAACGCCCAAACCGATTCTTCCGCCCGACCCTCTTCGCAACAGCCGCAATTTCCGCCTCAACGACGATGTCGCCTCGCATATCGCCGAGGGCGGCTCAAAAGCGCGCATTCAGCACAACCTAGACATCCTTGAACTGCTCAAGTCCATCCAGGCCGAGCAGCGCGTTGCGACCGCCGACGAACAGAATCGCATTGCGCAGTACATCGACTTCGGCGGGCTGCGGGAAATGTGGGATCAGGGATACCGCTACTATGAGGAACGCAACCGCCTTGCCGAGATCCTCACCGAGGACGAGATTGATGCGGTCAAGGAGACATCCCTCAATACCCACTACACAGCCATCGAGGTCGTTGACCAGATGTGGGCGGCGGCAAACCGTCTTGGCTTCACTGGCGGGCGCGTCCTCGAACCGGGCATGGGGGTCGGCAACTTCTTTGCCCGCATTCCCGACCAGCTTCTTCATGAGTCCGAACTCTTCGGGGTCGAGAAGAATCCCCTCAGCGGGGCGCTTGCCTCCATGCTCTATCCAGATGCCAAAATTCTCGTTCAGCCGTTTGAAGACACCCGTCTGCCAAATAACTCCTTCGACATGGTGATCGGCAATCCTCCATTCGCTGACATCAAGATTGCCGATCCTGAATACTCCGACCCGAAGCTCTCCATTCACAACTACTTCCTTGTCAAGTCCCTCGACAAGCTCAAGCCGGGTGGGATTGCAGTTTGCATCAGCTCGCACTACACGCTCGATTCACTCGACGTGCGCGCCCGCCGCGCGATGGCCGCCAGGGCAGATCTCGTCGCTGCAATTCGGATGCCCGACAACACCTTTCAGAAAAAAGCCAACACGGCCGTCACCACCGACATACTGTTTTTCCGAAAGCGGCTTCCCAACGAACCCCAGCCGGAACATCCGGTCTGGATCGACAGCGTATCGCACATAGTTCCGGGCTATGGCGACCCGGCAGCGGTGAACTACAACGCATACTTCGACGAGCATCCTGAGATGGTCCTCGGAGTTCACAGTGCGGAAAGCCGGATGTACGGGCGGAAGGACTACACGCTCAAGCCCTTTGAAGACGATCTCAGCATCACGGATCGCCTGCAAAAAGCCATCGACACCTTACCGGAAAATATCTTCACACCTTACGATCCGTCTGTCTCCAAGGATTCGCGGAACAGCAGAAGTGCATCCTCGCTTGTTCCCGCACCTAACACGATCAAGAATCATTCGTACTTCATCGACGAAGGCACCGTCTGGTTCAACGATAACGGCGCACGGACACCGCTCCCACGCGCATTGTCGAGTGGGCGCGTCCTCTTTCAACTGAAGTCGCTCGTTGCGCTCAGGGACTCGTTGAAGGAAGTGATCCGGCTTCAACTCCAATCTGCGAATGAAGGCCAGCTCGCGGAATGCCAGGAGCAACTTCTACAGCACTACGAAAGCTATCGCGCGAACTTTGGCCCGCTCAACAATGTCAGCACGGCCAAAGTCTTTGAAGATGACCCTGAGTATCCGCTCTTGACGGCGCTCGAAAACGTCGATCCAGAGACTTCGAGAATCAGTCTCGCCGACATCTTTACCAAGCGCACGATCCGTCCCTACGAACCGCTGCGTGAGCTTCCCAGCGATCCAAAAGCCGCCATGCTCCAGGTGCTGGCCGAATGTGGTCGATTGGACACCGGCCTGATGTCTCACCTCCTCGACAAACCGGAGCAAGAAGTCATTGCCCAGCTTGTCACCGCCGACCTGATCTACAAGGAGCCAAACTCACAGCAATACCAGACAGCCGACGAGTACCTATCCGGCAATGTTCGCCAGAAACTGAGGGACGCTCAAGGAGCCACGCTTCTCGACCCGGCCTATGAACGGAACGTCAAGGCGCTCGAAGCAGTCCAGCCGGAGATCGTACCCTTCATCGACATTGACGTGCGCCTTGGGCAGACCTGGGTTCCCACCGAGGTGTACATCGCGTTTCTCAACCGGCATCTGGCCGAGCAACGCCCAGCATCCGGCGACCGCGCACCGTCCATCACTAGAGACATCAATGGTCGCTGGAGTGTCGATCTGCCTTCCTGCTACAACACGTTCGAGCTGACGCACAAGTGGGCGGGCGGAGGAATGTCCGGGCACAAGCTGCTCGAATATGGTCTCAACCTCCAGGAGCCGACGCTCTATGAGAACAATGCAGATGGCAAGCCGGTTATCGACACGGTACGAACGATCGCTGCGCGCGCCAGACTGCGCGAAATCAAAGATGCCTTTACAGAATGGATCAAAGACGACAAGCAGGCCGACATTCATCCACAGATTGAGCGCATCTACAACGAAACCTTCAACGCCAATCGCCTCCGCATCTACGACGGCGGGCACCTGTCCTTCCCAGGGCTGAATCCCACCATCGTTCCGCGGCCCTATCAAATGCGTGGAGCATGGCGCGTCATGGTCGAAGGCCGCGCCCTACATGATCACTTCGTCGGCTCCGGCAAATCCCTCTCCGTGATTATCGCCGGCATGGAGTCGAGGCGAATCGGAATCTCTCGCAAGAACCTCTACGTCGTCCCGAACAACATGATTCAGCAATGGCGTGAGGAGTTCAAGAAAGCCTATCCTTCCGCCAACGTTCTGGCCGTAACCGAGCGGGACTTCGATTCGCCACTCAGCCGCAAGCGCCTCTTCAGCCGGGTCGCCACCAACGAATGGGACGCCGTCATCGTTCCCCATTCACAGTTCGATATGCTCCCCATCTCGCCTGAGCGGGAAGCGAAGACTGTCAACGCTCAGATGCAAGAGATGAAGGACCTGCTGCGCGAAGGCTCTGAAAACGGTCGCACCAAGACCAGAGCAGAGAAGCGGACCACGCGCCAGATTGAGAACAAGATTCAGAAGTACAAGGAAAAGCTGAAGGAGCTATCCCAAGGACGAAAAGACGATACCATCTACTTCGACGACTTGGGCGTAGATCGCCTCTTTGTCGATGAAGCCCACGCATACAAGGCTCTGGCCATTGTCACAAAGATGGGGAACATCGCTGGCATCAGCACCCGTGAATCCCAGCGAGCACAACGCATTCTAGCCAAGATCGAGTTCATGCAGGAGACGCACAACGGTGCAGGCGTAATCTTCACCACCGCCACGCCGATCACGAACACACTCGGCGAACAATTCGTGATGACGAGATACCTGGCCCGCGACATCCTCAATAAGTGCGCCATCAACAATTTCGACGACTGGGCGGCCAACTTCGCCGAGCCGGTCACGCGCATGGAGTACGCCACCGACGGCGTTACCATCAAGCCGAAGACCGCGCTGGCAAACTACGTCAACGTCCCGGAACTCCAGTCCATCTGGTCCCAGTTTGCCGACGTAATGATGCAGGATGAGGCCGAGGAAGCTGGCTACATCACACTGCCCAAAGCCGTACGCAAAGATATGCTCGTCAAAGTGACTCCGGCCCAGGAGCCATTACTCCAGAGCATCGCCGAGCGCGGCGAACTGCTGAGCCTTCCAATGAGCGATCCAGAGCGGCCCGACCCAACAGAAGACAACTGGCTCAAACTCGATTCCGACGCCTGCGCCATATCGCTCGATGCCCGCCTGTACGATCCAACCTGCCCGGACGATCCAGACAGCAAAGCCAACACTGCCGTGCGCACCACGCTAGATGTCTTGCGCCGCACGGAAGCCGAACGCGGGACTGTCATTATCTTTGCCGACCGTTACCAGCGCGGTGACTTCAATCTCTTCGAGGACATGAAGAAGAAGCTCATCGCCGCCGGAGTGGCCAGAGAACAGGTGGCCATCGTTCACGACTACAAGAAGGGCAAGGAATTCTTCGGCCTTCAACAGGCCATGCGCGCGGGCCGCGTCCGCGTCCTGCTCGGGACCACGGAGAAATGCGGCATCGGCGTCAACATTCAGACCCGCCTCAAGGCTCTGATCGACCTCGACCTTCCCCAGCGGCCCGACCAGTTGGAGCAACGTCACGGACGGATACGCCGTTCCGGCAACACCTTCTCCGAAGTCGAGTTCTATCGGATGATCTCGGAGCCGCGCGACGTTGCGTCGCCCAAGGCGCACGATCTTCAGCGCGCCCAGCTCTTGGAGCGCAAGCAGACATTTCTGTCGCAGTTCAAATCCGGCGGTCGCATGGGTCGAAAGATCGAGGACATTGCCGGCGAGACGCGGTTGAGTCCTCAGTTATTCGCACTGGCCAAGGCCCAAGCCACCGGCAACCCTCTTGCGCTCGAAAAGATCAAACTGGAGTACGAGATCAAGAACCTGACGCTGCTCGCCCGCTCCAATCGGCTCGACCACTACAACAACCGCCAGCAACTGCTCAACGTCGAATACCGGATCGCGCATCTCCAAGACAGGCTGCCCCAACTCAAGAAGGCCAGTGAGACTTTCAAGTCGCACGAACGCCGCGACGATGAAGGCAAGCTCCTCAGCCTCCAGGTGTGCTTCAACGGGCTTGAATTCACCAAACTCAAAGATACCAACGAATACCTGCGAACGGTGACCCTCGACAGCACAACGCACCTCACCGTCAACGGCCTCGACATTCCCCTCGCGGTCAGCGATGCCCTTATCAAGGATGAACTCGGCACCATCACGGACATCACGGCCGTCCGCTACAACCTGGCTGGCGAATGGTTCGATGTGCCGCGCTCGGAAGCCCACATGGGTTTGCCTTCAGCCCAATCCCTGCTCACTTCCGTCCTGCGCCGCGGCGGCGACCTGCCGTCGAAAATCCTCGAAACGGAAGCCAGCATTCAAGGAAACGAGGCAACGCTGGCCCGCCTGCACACCGCGCTCGGCTACCAAAGCCCCTACGAGACGAAGCTCAAAGAGTACGAGCAGCGCCTCGCGGAGATCGACAAGGAACTGCTCGGCAAGACGGAAGAGGTCGAGGAACTTGTCGATGCTGAAACGGAAGAACTCTCGTCCTTAAAGACAGTTTCGGTCGAGCGTGAATCCACGGACAGCGAAGAGCGCATTCCAGACGAACCCATCGAGGACCGATCTCCAGCCCAGGTCGCCGTGGATGATGCCCCAGGCGAAGCCCCCGAAGTGCCCGCGAAGCAGGCTCCGCGCTTCAGGAGAAGGCAATCAGCCGATCGAGGACGATGAACAGACCAGTTTCGTCGAGACGCTCTCTGTTCAATCTGCGGCTGGCCAGTCGCATCATTCAGGTGTCCATTTCTTTCGGACCTGAACCGCTTCAATATTGAAGCGCACACCTTGATT
>Ga0224553_1000319_pt1 | contig 22565 bp, 20 predicted proteins | sample 714S21014metaG_FD_179897 | JGI IMG/M metagenome (GOLD analysis project Ga0224553, IMG submission 179897) | Peat soil microbial communities from Stordalen Mire, Sweden - 717 S2 10-14 | ecosystem: Environmental > Terrestrial > Soil > Wetlands > Peat | place: Sweden: Norrbotten County, Stordalen... | reverse complement strand
CGTTTCGGCGCGGAAATCCTGACGGAACGAGCCTCGCGGATCGATCTGGGCTCTACGCCGATCGGTATCTGGATCGGTGACCGTGATGCGCCCGAGCCGACTCTGAGGGCAAGGGTTTTGATCATCGCGACTGGAGCGCGCTCGCTCATGCTCGGCATCGAAAACGAGGCCCGCCTGCTTGGTTACGGGGTTTCGACCTGTGCCACCTGCGACGGGTTCTTCTTCCGGGACAAACGGATCATCGTCGTGGGCGGAGGAGACTCAGCGCTCGAAGAGGCGCTGTTCCTCACGAAATTCGGCGATTCAGTCACGATCGTCCACCGTCGCAAGGAGCTGCGGGCATCCAAGATTATGCAAGACCGGGCATTTCGGACTGACAAGATCGCATTCCGCTGGGACTCGGTCGTCGTGGACGTGCTCGGCGACCAACGCGTGACCGGCCTGCTCGTAAAAGACGTCACCACGGGCGAGGAGTCGGTTCTCCCAGCCGATGGGGTCTTCGTCGCAATCGGGCACGTTCCCAGCAGCGAGCTGTTCGCAGGACAACTCGAGACGGACGAGGCGGGCTATCTCGTCACTCGTGAAGGGCCGAGAACAAACGTCCCCGGCGTTTTCGCGTGCGGTGACGTCCAGGATCATGTCTACCGGCAGGCTGTTACGGCGGCTGGCTCCGGGTGCATGGCGGCAATCGAGGCGGAGCGATATTTGTCGTTGCTCGCGCAGACTTGAAACAAGGAGATTGGAATGAACGACGTCATCACGGTAAGTGACGACACCTTCGACGAGGCGGTTGGTCTTTCAGACATCCCGGTCGTCGTCGACTTCTGGGCTGAATGGTGCGGCCCTTGCAAGATGGTGGCTCCCATTCTCGATGAGATCGCCAGCGCTCACAGTGGCAAGCTGAAGGTGGCGAAGCTGAACGTCGATGACAACCCCCGAACCGCTCAGCGGTTCCAGGTTATGAGCATCCCGACATTGCTGCTCTTCAAGAACGGCGAAACTCAGGCTCGAATCGTCGGAGCAAGGAGCAAGTCACAGATCATGTCGGAGTTCGAGCCTCATCTCTGACAGGACGGTACTTGCCTGAGTAGTCCTTCTCGCTACCGGGCGTCGGCTGGCATCTCCTACGATGTCGAAGATGATCGAAGTGCCACAGAGTTCCGGCTTATGAGCCGTCCACCGACGGCTGCTCCACGCGAAGAACTCCTGCCACTTCGAGAGGACGATTCCGGCGAAGCCGTCACTGACCTGCAAGAGAGGCTCGCGCGGCTTGGGTTCGATCTCGGACCCGACGAGCCAGGTGCATTCGGTCCTGGGACAGCAGGTGCCGTGCAGGTCTTCCAGTCCCAACGTGGACTACGCGTTGACGGCATCTGCGGACGCGAGACTTGGTCGAGCCTGGTTGAGGCCGGCTTCCGTTTGGGCGACCGGCTCCTTTACCGCCGAAGTCCGATGCTGCAAGGAGACGACGTCGCCGACGTGCAACGGAGGTTGAGCGGACTCGGATTCGACCCAGGGGGCGTCGACGGGATCTTTGGCGACAACACCCACGCCGCCATTACCGAGTTCCAGCACAACATGGGTCTCGTAACAGACGGGATCTGTGGTCCCCTGACGCTTTCTGAGTTAGCCCGCGTCGCTCCCGTCCGCGGGGGTGACGACCTGGTGACGCCGTTGCGAGAACAACTCAAGGTTGCGGCCACACCAGCCACGCTCAGCTGCAAGAAAATCGCCGTCGGGGAAGAGGGTGGATTCGCGACCGGTGTCGCGGCGGTTCATCGCGCTCTACTCCTCGCTGGGGCACAGTCGCTCGAACTCCACGACTCGGACCCGTTCGTGCAGGCACTGGCCGCGAATACAGCAAAGGTCGACTGCTATATCGGCCTCCGACTCGAGCCGGGCCACCAATCGGTCAAGACGTACTTCTACCGAGGATTTCGCTACGAGTCCGCCGCCAGCCGACGTCTCGCTGAGCTGCTCGTGAATGCAGCCGCGAACTCGCTAGACCTAGAGGAAGCCGGCGCACACGGAATGGCGGAAGTGATTCTCAGGCGAACGACGATGCCGGCTGTCGTGCTCGAACTGGGAGCGCCGCATCTGGTGGCGATGAGGACTTCGGGCCTTGCAAAAGCGGTTCAGGAGTCCCTCGAACGCTGGCTAACCATGAGCGGAGAGTGAAGTGATCCACAACCTCATGCACAGGTTGTGGATCAACTTGCACCAACAGTAGAGGTCCAGAAGGTAACAAGAAAGTAAACCTTCGACGAGCTTATGGAGCTGAAAGCACTCTGAACAGGGAGAATACTAGGTCGGTGGGCCTCATGAGGTATTCGTGATTCATTTCACACCCTGGGGATTACGCCAATGTAACCATCCCCGCAAGGAACAGCCATCGACCTTAGGTAAAGGTCTCCCCGACGATGACCCGGTAGATCCGTTCGAGGTCGTCCAATGTGGCGAACTCGATCACGAGCTTGCCTCGTTTCCCGCCCATGTCCACCTTGACCCGCGTGTTCAGCCGGTCCTCCAGGAGTTCCTCAAGATCGTGCACCCCTGGCGGCCGAAGTGAGCGCACCGGCTTCGGTTCTGGCGACCCGGGCAGCGCCGAATCATCTGGGGGGGTGTTGATCAGGTTCCCGGTCTCGTCGACGGTTCCTTCGAGCCCCCCTTCTTCGGCCTGTGCCTCGCGGAGCTCACCTCGGACGAGCTCCTCCAGTGAACGAACAGACAGGCCACGATGGACCGCCTCGCTCGCAAGCTTCTCCTGCAGAATGCGGTCGGGTGTACCGAGCAGCGTTCGTGCGTGGCCGGCACTCAGCTGGCCGTCGCGCACGTATCGCTGGACCGTCGGTGGAAGCTGGAATAGTCGAAGGGCATTGGTGACTCCGGCTCTGGAGCGGCCCACCTTGCGGGCGACTTCTTCGTGCGTGAGGTTGAACTCCTCGATCAGCTGTTGGTATGCACCGGCCTCATCAAGAGGGTTGAGATCCTCTCGATGCAGATTCTCCACCAGAGCCTCTTCAAGGCTCATCGCGTCGTCGGCCTGATGAACGAGTGCCGGTATCGACTGGAGACCTGCGCGACGCGCGGCCCGAAAGCGACGTTCTCCCGCGATCAGCTCGTAATCGTCCGGACCAACCTCCCTCACCAGAACTGGCTGGAGAATCCCGACCGCCTTTATCGAGTCGACGAGCGCGGATAGGCCTTGTTCGCCAAATTGGTTTCGGGGCTGGAACGGGTTCGGACGGATGCGAGAGAGCGGCACTTCACGGAGCATGGATCCGGTTACGACACCTGGAGTCGGAGGGATGAGCGCTCCCAGCCCTTTGCCTAGACCGCTACGCCGGGCCACCACTGACCTCCCTCGCAAGCTCTCGATATGCAATGGCGCCTCTTGATGATGGCGAATGGACTGTGATCGGCTCACCGAACGAGGGCGACTCCGAGATCCGAACCGTGCGGGGGATCACGTTCTTGCAAACCGCATCGCCGAAATGTGTGCGTACTTCCTCAACGACATGATCAGCCAACCTCGTCCGTGAGTCATACATCGTCAACACCATGGCCGAAACCTCGAGCTCTGGGTTCAGGTTGCCTCGGACGAGCTCGACGTTCCTGAGCAACTGGCCCAACCCCTCCAAGGCGTAGTACTCACACTGAATAGGCACGAGCACCTCACTCGCGGCTGCGAGCGCGTTCACCGTAATGAGCCCGAGAGAGGGAGGACAATCGATAAGCACATAGCCGAAATCTTCCCGGATCGGTGCGAGCACCCGCTTTAGTCGCAATTCTCTGCTGAAGACCGAGACGAGTTCGATCTCTGCACCAGCCAGGTCGATCGTTGCCGGCGCAAGGAACAGGTTCTTGATGCTCGTCGGCTCAACGCAATCCTCGAGTGCGACGTCCCGAAGCAACACGTCATACATTGAGTAGTCGAAGTTTCGACCCTCGATTCCCAGTCCGGTCGTGGCGTTGCCCTGCGGGTCAAGATCAATGATCAGCACCCTGTAGCCGAGATCGGCGAGAGCAGCGCCCAGGTTGATGGTCGTGGTGGTCTTGCCGACGCCTCCCTTTTGATTTGCCACCGCTATAACTCTCGGCAGCGTTCTGACCGGCTGCACGTTCGGGTCATTCTCTTCGATGCGCTCCAGTCCGATCACCACAGAAGCCTCAATCAAGGCGTCCGAGTCGGACGTCGGGCTTCCGAGCTTTGTCCGATGTTTTCGGGCTTCGTCGTCCTCTTGGTCGTCCATCACACCTTCGGTTCGAGAGAAATGTTCCACGTGAAACATCTGCTGGCCGAACGGCCGGAGGCAGTCGCTCTGGAAAGCAGGAAGGGCTAGGCCGGAGCATAACGCGTGAGGCTGGCCGGACCTAGTGACTATCTGACCGCAAAGTCGCCGCTTGGCGTCATGGCGCGATCAGGGCCGGTCCAACAAATGCTCGAGGCGGGCGGCAACCGGACGGTAGCAAGAAACGGGAATCAGGTGCACGCCCTGGAAAACCCCGGAATCCCGGATCGCGAGCAGCAAATCGCAGGCAACGTCGATCCCTGCGGTCGGGTCGCGATCCACCAGGTCAACAAGCTCGCTAGGAATGACAATGTCCGGGATCGTCTGAGCCAAGCTGCGTGCCATCGCCGAGCTCGCCAGAACTATGACGCCCGCGTATACCGCCATCTGCGGTTGCACTCGTTCGCTCCAGCGCAACAACGCTTCGAGGGAGAAACCGACCTGCACGAACAAGAAGTCGGCGTCCCGTTTCCAAGCAGGGAGATTCCCGAGGCCGGTCGCTGCACCTAGCCGCAGTCTGCGACCCCCGGAAAGTCCCAATGTGCTCTCGAAAGAACGGGCCTCGGTCAGCATCGTACGAACCGTGAGCTCACTGGTGCGACTACCGACTCTTGGTTCATCACCACGAACCAAGAGGAATTGATCCACTCCGTAAGCTTCCGCAGTAAGCAAGTCCCTCTGGAACCCGAGCAGATTTCGGTCTCTGGCGTTCAAGCAGGCGATTGAGCGACCGCCCATTGCCTCTACTTCATGCGCAACGGCGACACTCGAGACGGTTGCCCGACCAATGTGGTTGTCCGGGATGAGAAACGTCCCAGCAATCGAGCTCAGGACGCCAATCTGGTGTCTGACGTGTTTCAGATCCGGTCGAGTGGCGGGCTCGACCTCGCAAACGAGCTCGAAGCCAGCCTCTGCCATGGGACCCAACACTATCGAGACAGCGCTATACGAGCGGCACCTGAGAGAAAAGCGGTCGTTTCGTCGGTATTCCCGGCCGACGAGGATAGCGATCGGGACACAGCGAGGTTTGCCTGAGAACCGCAAACCCGAAACGCTCCCTGATTCCGAACTCCGGCGTCAGGCCCAACTTTTCACATCCCACAGCTGGCCACCGATCTGGATCCGGCGGTGTGTCCTGCGTAGCGCGAATCGTGTGCGAATCCTTATCGGGAGGCTCGGACACTATCAACCGGCCCCCGACCTTGAGGAGCGGTGCCGCGCATTCGGCAGTCACCGCTGGAGGACCGAAGCTTCTCGCGAGAATCGCGGCAAAGCTCGCCCGGTATCGCTCGTCTCGTCCAAGTTGTTCGGCTCGAGCATGCACGACTTCCACCCGGGACGACAATTGGAGCTGGCTCACAGCCCACTTCAGGAACTCAACGGAGCGGCGCGCTGAATCGAGCAGCACGAGATGAAGGTCCGCATCCTCGACCGCAAGGACGAGTCCCGGCAAACCACCACCAGCTCCTATTTCGAGAATCGGTCCGTCGACCGTTTCGAGCAGGAGAGCGCGCAGGAACCCCTCGGAGTGCGCCCTGTGCGCTGACATGGGCAGGTTTCCAACCAGTGACCTGCGTCGAGCTTCGGCGAGTACCTCTTCAAGGCGATCGTGAGCTTCGGATCGCGTCATGTACCGGGCTTCTGACTCAGCCAAGAGGCGCGCCCAGGCATGTCGCGCCTTCAGCTCAGATCCGCGGGCTCTCCGGATCGATCGTCAGCTTCCTCGATCGAGCCAGTGGACGATTCCTCGGCTGAGCCTGCCGAGACCGGCCGGATGATGACATAGCGTCGCGGTTCCAGTCCCTCCGAGGTTGTTTCCAAACCTTCGATCTCATTGACCGTGTCGTGAACAACTTTCCGGTCCGAGGGCGACATTGGCTCGAGTGCCTCGGATACTCCCGTCCGCAGTACGTCCGCAGCAGCCTCCAGCACGAACTGGCGCAGTGCTGCAGCTCGGCGCTCACGGTACCCACCGACGTCAACGACAATCCTGCTCGTGTGTTCCTCAGTGTGCCTTTGGACGACTGTCCTGGTCAGCTCTTGTAGAGCCTCGACAGTTGCGCCCTTCGGGCCGACCAACAGGCCGAGATTGTCCCCGTCCACGCTGATGTAGATACCGTCGTCTTCGGTGCGACGTGCACTCGTGGTGGCGTCGATACCGAATCGGGCGACGACCTCCCTGACGAAATCAGTTGCGAGCTCCTGCTGGGTCTCGATACTCATCTGCGCCTCCTTAGACGATACCGTGCCGCGACCGGCTCCACTCGAAGACTCGTCGGCGATTCCATCTGAGCTGCTCGTGGCTCGTCCACGACCTCCACGCCCTCGCGAGCGTGAACGTTGCCGGCCACTCGCCGGCGGAGTGCCACCAACCTCGGCACTCACTTCCGTTGCTTCCGCGGCTTCGTGCACCGCCCGGGAACGTGTCTTTCTCGAACCATTCTGACCTGGTCCCTGGTCCTGATGGGATTGGCCTCGGGGCGTTCCCGGAGCAGAACCTGCGACACCTTTGCCTCGTCCTTCCTCACCGTCGACCTTCTCGGTCGACTTGCGCGGGGAGCTCTCAGAACGGACGGACTGGCGGCGGTTGCCGCGCTCGCCTCCACCTGGCGCCGTTCTCGGCCGGCGTGCCGGTCTCTTCGCCCTGGGTTGAATGGGGCGCACACGTGCCCTGATTCGCGCGCCACTTCGACGCAGGCCGAACATGCCTGATTTCGGCTCTTCAACAATGACGATTTCGGCATCGTTCTCAGCCACACCTAGCTGGTCAAGCGCTGCCTCGACGGCTTCCTCGACCGTCTTTCCGGTCATTTCGACCCATTCCACTGGCTATCGACCCTTTCGCGGTCGTTTGTCCCTCGAGCGAGGTTGCGATTTAGTGCCGCCACCTGAGCTGCCAGACCGCAACGCCTGTTGCTGATTCGGCCTCTTGGGGGAAGAGGCGGTCTTGGATCCGTTCTGGCCTACGGAGGTCTTCGGGCCGTTTGTCGCGCCTCGTCTGGATCCGTTCGCCCCGGTTGATCTCTGGGCCCCCCCGGTCGCGGGACGAGTCGAATTCTGTTCGGCAGCTTCGCGCATACGAGCGAGGAAGCCCTTGCCGCCGGCGGCGCCCTGGGACCCAGCGCCCGCCTTTCGGCTGTCGCCTTTCTCGGCTGCATTCAAGCCGGGATTGAGCGCGTCCGCGTGCTTGCGTTTGGTGAGCTCCTGAATGGCACCGACGATCGTCGGGTCATGCTTGTACATCCACTCCTGCTGCCCGACACGGAACAGGCTCGAAACGACGAAGTAGACGCCGACACCAGCGGGGAGCGCGATGTAGAGCACGAGGAAAATGAGCGGCATGTACTTCTGCATCTGCTGCATCTGCTGGTTCGACGCCGAGGCAGCGGGGTTTCGATTCGTGACCTGCCAGATCGACACGTACTGGAGGCCGACAGCTACGAGGACGAGCAACGCGTAAGGGAGTACATCCACCAGATGAGGCTGGTGAGTTCGTACCGAGTCCGCGAGATTGATGCCGAGCACGTGCATCTGGCCGTGAGCCGCGAGAAGATCCCGATACATCCGGCTTGTCTTCGGGATGTTCTGAGGTGTTGCCTTGACCAGCAGTTTGCCGTGCAGGTAGATCTTCTGGCCCTTGGCGTTGAGAATGTCGGCGGTCTTCGAGAGACCTCTGACGACGTCGTAGAGGACGATCAGGATCGGGAACTGGAGGAACATCGGCAGGCAGCCGCCGGTCGGGTTCACCCCGTTCTCGCGGTAGAGCGCCATCACCTCCTCGTTCATCTTCTGACGAAGTTCCTGTCTCTCCGCAGTGGGCGTCCCAGGCTTGGCCTTGTAGCGCGACTGGACCTTCTTCATCTCCGGAGCCAGAAGCTGCATCCGCATCATCGAGCGGGCGCTGGCGCGCGTGAGAGGGAACACAACGATCATCACCGCGATTGTGAGCAGGGCGATCGCTACGGCATAATTCGGGATCAGCCCGTAGAAAAAGGCGAGGACGTAGCCGACGAGGATGAAGATCGGGTGCAGCACCGTCCCGATGATCGACGTCCCGGCTTTGGCTGTGTGAGTGGCGGCGGCAAACAGCATCTCAGGCCTCAGCCAGGCACCGGGTCGAAGCCCCGGCTGCCAAACGGGCGACACCTGGCGACTCGCTTGACAGCCAACCAGGTTCCCTGCAACGAGCCGTGCACTTCTATCGCCTCAATGGCGTAGGCCGAGCAGGAGGGCACGAAATGGCAAGGCGAAGGCCGTCCCGCACGTAGTCCCTGGTAGGAACGCAGTAGTAGAAGAAGCGTCCGGGCGGACAGCGTCGCCTCGGTCTTGACACTGTTCATCGCGCGCCCACTTGACTCGCCCGTTGCATCGCGTGGACCACTCTTGCCCTCAGCTCTTGGAATGGAAGGTCGCGAACTCCCTTGTCGATCGCCACGAGGTAGCTACCAGCGGGGATCGACGACGACGTCTCGGCAATAGCAGCCCGCAACCGGCGGCGGCAGCGATTGCGCTCGACGGCGGTCCCAACCCGACGGGGCACCGCATAGGCGAACCGCCGAGCTTCTTCGGAGTTCGATGCCGGGATGAACTGGACCCTCACCGGCCCCGAGAAGACCCGTTGCCTGGAGCGGCGCAGTTCGGCGAAAGCTTTGCGTCCACGTACCGGCTGTGGGCGCGGGGCGCGAAAGGCCTCTCCAAAAACTGGCAGCTCAGTGCCCATAGTCGTCGGAAGTCGAGATGAAGTCGCGCAGTGACTCAAGCTGACAGCCGGACCCGTCCGCGACGGCGCCGCGCCTTTATGACCTCGCGACCAGCACGCGTCGCCATCCGATGGCGAAAGCCGTGCCTTCTCGACCTCTTGCGGGTGTTGGGTTGGAACGTCCGCTTCATCTCAGCCTCGTTTCGTCGTTCCGGTGCCGCGCGTCTGTGGTGTCTCCCGACGCGGCGATGGTCCGGTGAAGCAGGTGCAATCTACCCGCCAAGACAATCTCTCCACTTGGCGCGCGAAAACACGGGTCCACCTGACGGCAGGGACCGGCCGGGGTAATTTAGCGCACGATCGGCCTGTGGACCAAGCGGCAGCTCGGGCAACCGGTCCATGGGGGCTGTACGATTCCGCACACACCCTGCGAGCTCGCCCCGCCGTCCACACCTGTGGATGCTGGTGTGGAGAACTTCTTGAGCGGAGGGCCTCGAGCTGGTGACAGAAGCACAGCAACTGTGGAATGACTGTTCGGAGTCCTTGCGCTCGCAGGTGTCAGAGGCGACCTGGCGGGCATGGTTCTCGGCGATCCGACCAGTGGCGGTGGCGAACGGGACTCTTGTTCTCGCTGTTCCAAGTGGAGTGGTTCGTGACCGTCTGGAAGGCCGGTTCCACGGCCTGGTCCACGATGCCCTCCTCGACACATCAGGCAAAGAGGTCCAGTTCCGCTTCGACGTACAGATTGACGACCCCGGGCCTGAGGAGCTGGCGAGCGACGGAGAGGCCGCGCAACGCAGTGTCGATGGGATCGCACCCCCGCCCGTAGCCCAGCGCACCGCTAGGACAGTCCCAGCGCGAGCCAAGGACGGGTCCAGCGCCGACGACGTCCCTCTCAACGCCAAGTACACCTTCGACGCCTTTGTGACCGGGCCTTCTAATCGCTTCGCGCATGCCGCCGCTCTTTCGGTGGCAGAGGCGCCGGCGCGGTCATATAACCCGTTGTTCGTCTACGGCTCGGCTGGCCTCGGCAAGACCCACCTGCTGCAGGCAGTGGGGAACTACGTCCGTGAGAATTTCCCGAGGATGAGAGTTCGCTACGTGTCAACCGAGACGTTCATGAACGAGTTCGTAGAGACTCTCCGCGCGAAAGACGACATGGGGGCCTTTCGTAGGCGATACCGAGAATGCGACTTGCTGCTCATCGACGACGTCCAGTTCATGGACAAGAAGGAGTCCCTGCAAGAGGAGCTTTTTCACACGTTCAATTCTCTGTACGGCTCATCCAAACAGATCGTTCTCACCTCCGACCGCGCGCCGCGAGCGATCGCCACGTTGGAAGACCGTCTTCGCAGTCGGTTGTTATCGGGCCTCACGACAGACATCCAGCCTCCTGAACTGGAAACTCGCATCGCGATTCTCCGCACCAAGGCCGAGCACGAGCACGCCGTCGTTGGTGACGACGTGCTCGATCTCATCGCCACAAAGGTCAAGGAGAACATCCGCGAACTCGAAGGCGCGCTCATCCGCGTAACCGCCTACGCCAGTTTGAACCGTCAGCTCCTCACACGTGAGCTCGCCGAGTCAGTTCTGGCTGATTTCGTCGGCTCGAAACAGCCCCGGCAGATCACTGCAAGCCAGATCATCGAGATCAGCGCCAGGCATTTCGGTTTCAGCGTAGAAGAGCTCATAGGCCCAAGCCGGCGACGACCCCTCGTCATCGCCCGCCAGATCGCGATGTACCTGTTTCGCGAGCTCACGGACTTCAGTTACCCGGCCATCGGACGGGAATTCAGCGACCGTGATCACACGACTGTTATTCACGCCGTCGAAAAGATCTCAGCGCTCATGAAGGAACGCCGACAGGTTTATGACCAGGTCACCGAACTCAGCGTCCAGATCAAGAACGGTTTATGATCTGTGGATAACACTCTTGTAAAAGTGGAGGACCTACCTGTAAGTCATCACCTGTTTGCAGTCTCGAGCGGGAAGCTGTGTGATCAGAGGATAACCCTGCTGAAGGTACACCCCTCCCGAACAGGAAGAAGCCTGGGTTATCCACAATCCCCAGGACCTACTACTCCTGTTGTCTTCTTTTCTTTAATTCGAAAGGAGTAGAGCATCCCGTGAAGTTCCGTGCTGATCGTGACACCCTTCTTGAGACCCTCGTCACTGCGTCGAGGGCGACCAGCACTCGCTCTGGAGCCAGTTTTGGCATTGTCGGACTGAAGCTCCACTTGCGTGGCCAGCAACTCGAGGTGTGTGGCTCGGACCCCGACCTCGTGATCGAGGCTCGTTGTGAGGTCGCCGGCGATGCCGATGGCACAGTTCTCGTACCGTCGCGCCTGGTCGTCGACATCGTGCGCTCCTTTGAGTCCGGGGCGGTTACCGTCGTCGCCGGCGACGAGGAAGTCCGTTTCCAGTCGGGACGCGCCGAGTTTCTCGTCAGGGTCGCTGTGGGTGCCGAGATCACACGCCTCGGAGTGCCGGAACAGGAGGGGATCGAGATCCCCGGGGCCGTGTTTGCTGACGGACTACGACAAGTGGTGCGAGCGGCGCTTGTCGACGACTCACGGGCACCACAACTCACGGGGGTGCTAATGATCGCGACCGAAGGCGGTCTCAGGCTTGTCGCGACAGACTCCTATCGTCTCGCGTTCCGCGATTTTGCTGGAATGACGGTCGTGGAGCCAGGTGGTCAGGTCCTTGTCCCCGCAAAGGCACTTGCGGAGGTCCAGCGGCTGGCCGGGAGTGGCAAAGCCGACGATGACCGGACAATCGTGTTCCGCCACAGCGATCTTGACGCGGTGTTCGACCTCGTCGATGTTCGCATCACGACAAGACTTCTCCGAGGACAGTTCCCAGAAGTTGAAAGACTGATTCCCACCTCCTACGCCTACCACCTGCATGTCGCGCGAGACGATCTTGAAGCCGCCCTTCGAAGGGTTCGTCTTGTCGTAAGAGACACCAAAGACGCCACGACGCCCGTCCGGTTGGCCTTGCACGAGGGTGGTGTTGACCTGACAGTGCTCACCCCCGAGAGTGGTCGGGCTGAGGAAAGCGTCGAAGGAGTTTTCGAGGGCGACGATCTGACGGTGGCCTTCAACCCGAGCTACTTGCTGGACGGTGTCGAAGCAGTTCGTGCCGACACCTTGATCCTGGAAGTGAACGATCCGGGCAAGCCGGCGCTTGTGCGCGGTGAGGGAGAAGACGAATACCGTTACCTGCTCATGCCAGTAAAGGTGTCCTGAGCCGAGCTGCAGTTCCATATGAACGAGACGGTGATCCTTCGGCTCTCCTTACGCGACTTCCGCAACTTCGATACTGTCGATTTCTACCCGTCACAGGACGGCTTGACGGTCATACAAGGCGAGAATGGCGCCGGAAAGTCGAGCCTTCTCGAGGCGGTTGTCTATGTCTCGACGCTTCAGTCCTTTCGGGGAGCCCCCCGCGAGGCCATCGTGCGTCAAGGCGCGATCGAGGCCAATGTCCGCTGCGATGTCCTGGCAGGTAAGCGAAAAGTCGAGACCGAGATATCAATTCTGCTCGGTCGACGTGACCGAGCCTGGCACAACGGACAGAGAGTGCCCGGCGTGCGCGGCCTTCTCGAAGTCCTCCGGACAACCCTGTTCACTCCGGACGACCTTGTACTCGTGAAAGGTGCCCCCAGCGGCCGGCGCGATTTCGTGGACGACGTGCTCACAAGGTCACATCCGCGTCTCGGCGCGGACCGGTCGGCTTTGGACCGCGTCTTGCGGCACCGCAATGCGCTCTTGCGCCAACTTGGCGGCCGCCTCGATTCGGAAGCGGCGACGACACTTGACATCTGGGACGACCGGTTGGCCCAGATCGGAGAGCGTCTCGCTCGCTCCCGTTCCGAGTTGGTAGAGGCGCTGTCGCCGTACGCTGCAGAGGCCTTCTCGATCCTGGCCAGCCAAGCCGGTAGCTTCAAGATGCGCTATGTCTCTTCCTGGGAAGGGGCCCTGAGCGACGCTCTGGCCGTTGCGCGTCATGAGGACCTGCGACGCGCGACGACGACGGTAGGCCCACAGCGCGACGACGTCGAGATTGAGGCCGGGGGACTTGATGCGCGCACGCGTCTGTCGCAGGGGCGTCAGCGCTGCGTCGCACTTTCGCTGCGCCTTTCGAGCCACCGTCTCATGACGAATGTCACGGGCGCCGCGCCCGTGTTGTTGCTGGACGATGCCTTCTCCGAATTGGACGAAGCAACAGCGAGGGCGCTTGTGGGCGAGTTGCCTGACGGTCAGGCCTTTTTGACCACAGCCGGCGAGTTGCCGCCGGGGGCGTCACCGAAGCTTGTTGTCCGGCTCGTCGACGGTAAGCTCAAGCAGTGATTCGTCGCTGGTCGGAGTCCGATCGCGTACGTAACAGATACAAGGCGACCCCCCTCGGTGAACAGGAGCCGGGGGCGGGTCAAGCAGTGTCCATTGGTACCGCCGTTGACTCGTTGCTACGTCAGCGTGGCATGGAGGACGCCCTCGTTCTTGGTCGCGTCGTCAGCTGCTGGGAGGAAGTTGTCGGTCCCGAGGTCGCTCGCCAAGTGCATCCGCAGCTCGTTCGCGATCGCGAGCTCGTGGTCTCGGTCGACCATCCTGCCTGGGCGACTGAGCTCGACTTAGCTGGCTCCGCGGTGCTCGAGCGCCTCTTCGAACAGCTCGGGAATCTGGCTCCTACGCGGCTCAGCGTGCGTGTGGTGCCGCCCTCGCGCAGGTAGACTGTAGGGGTCGTCGGGAGTCGTACCCACATCCGTCAAGGGTCCATCTCCGGCCTGGTTCGTCCGCCACCGTTGGAAGGTCGCGCCTGTGGGCTTGGACAGCAACAAGGAGACCGGTACCCATAGATCCGACGATTTCGATTACGAGAAGGAGCATAACGACGTGGTTCCAAAGACGGTGACGCCCGCTTCCTACGAGGCGGAGGACATCACCGTGCTCGAAGGTTTGGAGCCTGTCCGATTGCGGCCAGGCATGTTCATCGGGTCTACAGGCCCGACCGGCCTTCACCACCTGATCTGGGAAGTAGTCGACAACGCCGTTGACGAGGCGATGGCCGGTTACTGCACCCGCATCGAGGTGACGCTGCTCGCCAACGGGGGTTGCCGCGTGAATGACAACGGACGGGGAATTCCTGTGGAACCCATTCCGGGCTACCCGGACAAAACAGCAGCAGAGGTCGTGCTCACGGTCCTGCACGCCGGTGGCAAGTTCGGGGGTTCGAGCTACAAGGTCTCAGGCGGCCTTCACGGCGTGGGCGTATCGGTCGTGAATGCTCTGTCAACGCGGCTCGTGCTCGAGATCGATCGAGGCGGCAACCGCCACAGGATGGAATTTGCCAACGGAGGCAAGCCTGAAGGCCCACTTGCAGTGGCCGGTCCGTCGCCAAGGGGCCGGACGGGGACGCTGGTCACCTTCTGGCCGGATCCTTCGGTTTTCGAAGAGACGGATTTCAGGGCCCAGACCGTGCTCGAACGCCTACAAGTCATGGCATTTCTCAACAAGGGCCTTGAGATCCGGTTCAAGGACGAGCGTCCGGAGCGCCAGGCCGAGGAGACCTATCGCTACACCGGCGGGATCGTCGACTACGTGAAGCATCTCAACACCTCCAAGGAGTCCCTCTTCCGAAAAGTGGCCGCCTTTCTCCAGTCCGAGCCCGACCAAGAGGTCGAGGTCGCTTTGCAGTGGAACACCGGTTACTACGAGAGCATCTACTCCTACGCGAATGGCATCGCCACCGGTGAAGGCGGTATGCACGAAGAAGGCTTCAAGAAGGGCCTCACGAATGTCGTCAACAAGTATGCGCGACAGCGCAACCTCATAAAGGAATCCGGCGACAACCTCACGGGCGAGGACATTCGTGAGGGACTCACAGCGATCGTGTCAGTGAGGATGACGAATCCTCAGTTCGAAGGCCAGACCAAGGCGAAGTTGGGCAATGTCTCCATCCGGTCTCTCGTCGAGAAGGCGACGAACGACAAGCTTGCCGAGTGGATGGAAGAAAACCCGAAAGAGGCGGGGCAAATCGTGCAGAAGGCTCTGCTTGCCCAGCGCGCGCGCGTCGCCGCGCGCCAGGCACGTGACCTCACGCGGCGCAAGAACGCACTGGACGGGGCGGGTCTTCCGGGCAAGCTCGTTGACTGCTCATCACGAGACCCGCGCGAGTCGGAGCTTTTCATAGTCGAAGGTCTTTCGGCACTGGGTACCGCGCAGGACGCGCGCAACCCGCGCACACAAGCCATCTTGCCCATCAAGGGAAAGATTCTGAACGTCGAAAAGGCCCGGGTCGACAAGATGTTGAAGAACGCGGAGATCCAGGCCCTGATCTTGGCGATCGGTGCCGGTGTGGCGGACGACTTCGACCTGGCAAAGATCCGCTACCACAAGGTGATCCTGCTTGCCGACGCGGATGTTGACGGCTCGCACATTCGGACTTTGCTGCTGACCTTCTTCATGCGCCAGATGAAGGCGCTCATCGAGGCAGGCCATGTGTACGTCGCCCAGCCACCTCTGTACTCCACTCTGGTGGGAAACTCCAAGATCTACCTGAAAGACGATCTCGAACAGGCACGATTCATCGCTGAACATCCGAACCACACCAAAGAGTTCCAGCGCCTGAAGGGCCTCGGCGAGATGGACTTCACCGAGCTCCGCGACACGACGATCGACCCCAGTCTCCGGGCCTTGTTGCAGGTGACGATGGAGCAGGCGTCGATAGCGGACGACATCTGCTCGATTCTCATGGGCGACGACGTGGACCAGCGCCGGACCTACATCCAGACCCACGCAAAGGACGTTCGTTTCCTGGACATCTGATTCTCAAGGCCGGCTGGTCGTGACCAGACGGCACACCAACTTCGACATGAGCAGTGGAGGCAGTGCGGTACATGGCACGAGGCAACGGGAACAACCCGGGCACATCCGGTGCTCGCGCACCGGGCGACGACGGCGACGGAGCGGTTGTCGGCGCGATCGAACCGATCGAAATCCAAGAGGAGATGGAGCGCTCCTTTCTCGAGTACTCCATGTCAGTCATCGTGTCGAGGGCGCTTCCGGACGTGCGAGACGGCCTGAAACCAGTTCACCGGCGGATCCTCTACGGGATGTCAGATACTGGCCTGAGACCAGATCGCCCGCACGCCAAGTGCTCCAAGGTGGTCGGCGACGTGATGGGCCGCTTTCATCCCCACGGTGACCTGGCAATCTATGACGCACTGGCGCGCATGGCTCAGGACTTCAGCCTGCGACATCCGCTCATCGACGGGCATGGGAACTTTGGCGCTCCCGGACCTGACGCCGGACCCGCGGCGATGCGCTACACAGAGTGCAGGCTCGCCCCACTTGCGCTCGCCCTTCTCGACGGTATCGACGAGGGAACCGTCGATTTCATTCCCAATTACGACGGGAACGAGGTTCAACCGGTCGTTCTGCCCGCCCGCTTCCCGAACCTGTTGGTCAATGGGTCCCAGGGCATCGCCGTCGGCATGGCGACGAACATTCCCCCTCACAATCTCGGTGAGGTCATCGACGCGACGTTGTACCTCCTCGAGCACCCGGAGGCGACGCCTGATGAACTGATGCACTTTGTCAAAGGCCCCGACTTCCCGACCGGTGCACTCATCCTTGGCCGCGCAGGCCTGATCGACGCGTATCGGACCGGACGCGGCTCGGTCAAGTTGCGGGCGGTGGCGGAGATCACCGAGTCTCGTTCGGGGGCCGACCAGATAGTTGTGACCGAGATTCCTTACCAGACGTCGGTCGCCGGCATCGAGATGAGGATCGCCGATGCCATCGACTCGGGTGACCTGGCTGGCATAAGCAGCGTGCAAAACGATTCGGCCGGACGGGTCTCACGCCTTGTCATCACTTTGAAGCGCGACGCGAACGCCAACGTCGTGCTGAACAACCTCTACAAGCACACGCCATTGCAAACGACCTTTGGCGTGCACGTGCTGGCCCTCGTCGACGGTGTGCCCCGCCTTCTCAACCTTGCTCAGGCGCTCAAGGCCTACGTCGCGCACCAGGTGGAGGTTGTAACACGACGGTCGCAGTTCCGCCTTCGCAAGGCCCTGGCGCGAGCCCACATAGTCGAGGGGCTGCTGCGTGCCATCGACATGCTCGACGCGGTGATCGCGAGAATCCGTGCTTCCGAGGATCGATCCGATGCGAGGACGAACCTCATGAACGAGCCCTTCTCCTTCAGCGAAGAGCAGGCTAACCACATCTTGGACATGACCCTCGGTCGGCTGACGCGGCTTGGACGCAGTGAACTCGAGGCCGAGATGGCGCAATTGAGGGCGACGATCGCGGAATTGGAGGCAATTCTGGCCGACCCCGTTCGGTTGCGCGCGGTGATCTCGACCGAGCTCGAAACGATCAAGCAGCAACACGCTCAGCCGCGGCGAAGCCGTGTTGTTCACGATCCGGGCGAGCTCTTTGTCGAGGACCTGATCGAGGACGAAGAGCTGGTCGTCACGCTGACTCGAGCTGGTTACATCAAGGCCGTCCAGGCCGATGCCTTCCGCGCGCAAGCACGCGGTGGACGGGGAGTGCAAGGGACGAGACTGAAGGAGGAGGATCTAATTGACCAGGTCCTTCACACGACGGCGCACTCTCATCTGCTGCTGTTCTCCAATCGCGGGAAGGTATACCGCCTGAGGGCTCACGAAGTTCCAGTGAAGGAGCGCAACGCCCGGGGAACCCCAATTGTCAATCTCCTCCCCCTCGAGCCGTCAGAGAGTATCCAGGCCATCGTCGAGACACGAACGTTCGATCCAGACCAGTACCTCGTCTTCGCGACCAAGACCGGTCAGGTGAAGAAGACTGCGTTCTCCGAATACGACAAGTCCCGCCGCGAAGGCTTCATCGCCATCAACCTGAATGAAGGCGACGAGCTCGTTCGCGTCGTGCGGACCAGCGGAGATGACGACTTGCTGATGCTGAGCAAACGCGGCACTGCGATTCGTTTCGCAGAGTCCGAGGTCCGGCCGATGGGTCGCAGCGCGGCCGGGGTCCGCGGGATGCGGTTGCGCGAGGGCGACGAGGTCGTGTCGTGCGATGTGGCGCGTGAGGGAGTGGACGTGCTCATCGTCACCGACGCCGGATATGGCAAGCGTACGAAACTCGACCACTTCAACGCCCAGACCCGAGGTGGTCAGGGCGTCAGAGGCATCAAGCTCACCCAGCGCCGAGGAGCGGTCGTATCTGCACTCATGGCGTCGCTCGAGGACGAGATCATCGTCGTCTCATCTGCCGGCGTGATGATCCGCACTTCGGTGCGCCAGATCGCAGCTCAAGGACGCGATGCGACCGGCGTTCGGGTCATGAACCTCGATCAAGGCCAAACGGTCGCAGCAGTGGCGAAAGTTCCGCAAGAGACAGAGGCCGTTGGAACTCAGTCAAGGTTGCCGATCACGTGATCGGCGGTCCAGCGACCCAGGGAGAGGCGGTCCAGGTGGTGTAGGGTGACCGTTTCGTCGGGGGCTATAGCTCAGTTGGTTAGAGCGCAGCACTGATAATGCTGAGGTCCTCAGTTCGAGTCTGAGTAGCCCCACACTAAAACCGCAGGTCAGCGAGTACTGAGGCTGTGGATAAGGAGCAGCCTCCGTCCGATCTGACACAAATCTGACACAGGAGTAACGGGCACGGGGGTGCCAAGATGGTCTCTCCGGGGTCGTTCGGGTTTGTTCTGGGCGCATTCTGGAAGCGCGACTTTGGTGGTTTGAGGGCCGCGAAGTTGGTTGGTCGTTACTCGCGAGATCGGTGAATAATCGGCCGCGAAATTGGTGAACTGAGCAGTAGCCTGACGAGATGGCTCAGATGCCGGGGTACGAGCGGAGAGTTCATGACCTCGCGCTCGCTCGTCTCGAAGAGGAGCCACTGCTCTTGTTGCAAGGCCCCCGAACGGTTGGGAAGACCTACCTCCTCCACCAGCTGGCCGAGGCTCGCGGTGGCGAGGTGATCGACCTCGATGATTCTCCGACGCGCGATGCAGTACGGACTGACGCCGCGACGCTCGTGAGCGGAAGCGGGCCGATCTTCATCGACGAGTACCAACATGAGCCCGCAGTTCTCGCTGCCGTCAAGGCGGAGCTGAACAATGATCTTCGACCCGGCCGGTTCGTGTTGGCCGGATCGACCCGCTCAACGGCCGTGCCCGAAGTCGCGGAGTATCTGGCAGGACGGGTCAGCTTCCTCGCGGTCCTTCCGCTGTCCCAGGGTGAGATCGAGGGTGCACGAGAGAACTTCGTCGAGACACTGATGCTGGGCGAACCGCGTTCGCTAGTGACCAACAAGCGGTCTGAGACTTCACGAGTCGAGTACGCGCGGCGGATCACCACAGGTGGCATGCCGATCGCGCTCGCGAGGAACGAGCCGGCGCGACGACGGTGGTTCGACGAGTACGTGGAGCTGGTCCTTGAGCGCGGCGTGATGGAGGTGAGCAAGCTCCGCCAACGCCGACAGCTTCCGGCACTCCTCCGGCACCTCGCGTCGCAGACCGGCCAGCTCTTGAACATCACTGTCACGGCAGAGGCCGCAGTCCTCGATCGCCACACGGCGGCCGACTATCTCGAACTGCTCGAATCGGTCTTCCTCGTGCGCCAGCTCCCGGCGTGGGGACGGACGCTCGGAGCCAGGACGACGGGCACGCCAAAGGTTCATCTCGTCGACTCCGGCCTTGCCGCCCGGCTTCTTCGGCTCACACCGGAGCACCTGGCGCGCCGCGATGCAACGGCGCTCTCCGAGTTCGGTCACCTCATGGAGACGTTCGTTGTCGGCGAACTCATAAAACAGGCGAGTTGGCTGGACGGAATCGCTGGCCTCCACCACTGGCGGACCTATGACGGGGAGGAGGTCGATCTCCTCATCGAGCGCGACGACGGCTGTGTCGTCGCGATCGAGGTGAAGAGTGGAACGCGCGTGCCAGGAGAGGACCTTCGGGGACTCGAACGGCTTCGAGACCTTGCTGGCGCTGGATTTATCGGAGGTGTTGCCCTCTACACCGGCGAGCGGTCTTATGCGGTCGGTGACCGTCTCTTCGTTGTGCCAATCGACCGCCTCTGGAAGCCGACACGCTGATTGAAACAATCCAAGAGCTACGAGTACACCTCGCGGATGGATACGACCTGCGCGCTCCGTGAGATGCCGGCATCCTTGGCAAGCACGTCGAGAGCGGCGTTGACTTTCTGTTCGGAGTCTGGAAAGAGGTGGCCGTATCGATCGAGGACGGTCACAACTGAGGTGTGACCAGCTCGTGTCGCGATCTCCCGCGGCGTCGCGCCTGCCGCGATCCAAAGCGCGACTGCCGTATGACGGAGGTCATGCGGTCGCAGCGGTGACAGCCCGGACGCCTCAACCGCAGGCTTCCAAAACCGCCGCCGCCAACTCGCGAGCCGAACCGGTCCGCCCTCGGGAGCACTGAATACGAGATCGCCTTGCGCTGCCGGGTATCGGCGCAAGTGATCATCGAGAGCATCGATGGCGACACGGGGAAGAGGAACGGCTCGGCGTCCGGCTCGCGTCTTCGGAGGGCCGAAGTAGAGCTGGCCGGAAACTTCCACCAGGATTTCCGTGACATTGACGCGACCATGCAGAAGGTCGAGGTGCTTTGCGCGCAACCCGAGCATCTCGCCGATCCGTAGTCCGCCGAACGCGCCGAGCATGACGAGGCCGCGATAGCGCTCGTTGATGGTATCGGTGAGCGCACCGATCTCAGTGGGAGCGAGGAATCGAGCCTCCTCACGTTCGATTCTCGGGAGGCGTATCCCGTTGCACGGCGAAGCAGGAATCCGCCCGGCGGCGACCGCCGTGGCCATGATCTTCCGCATTAGCAATCCGGCAAGAACGACGGTTGACGGTGCGAGGCCGCGAGCGGTAAGACCCGCGACCCAAGCGCGCACCATGGCGTGGTCGATCTCGGCGAGGCGCTTCTCGCCGAAGGTCGGCTGCAGGTACCGCTTGAGATAACCATCGTCCCGAGCGAGCGTCGATGGACGGAGATCAACGATGCCGGCACGCCACTCCTTCGCCCACGTATCAAACGTGATCTTGCCGAGTACCGGGTCGACGTAAGAGCCAGAGGCCTTCGCATGTTCGGTGCTCGTCAGGAACAGCTCAGCGTCGCGACGTCGGGAGAAGTTCCGACTGCGTTGCTTCCCCTCAGGGTCTCGGTACCGAGCTCGCCAAGCCCCGCTCCTGTCTCGCGTGATTGAACTCACTGGGCCTCCCATCCCCGTGGCGGACACAGCACCTGTCGATAGTGCCACCACGATCTCTCACTACTTCGGGTTACGACGCGTCCGGGCGACGTTGCTGCTCGACCCAATTGCGGATGTCGGCGAGGTCGAACCGGACGTAGTGCCCGACCTTCACAATCGGGACTCGTCGCTCTGAAACCATCCTTCGCACATATCGCTCGCCGACGCCGAGGAGCCTCGCCAACGTCTCGATGTCGACCAGCTCGGGAAACTGCAACTGCTCCATGATCCACCTCCCTTTGAGAGCGGAGGTGGCCAAGCCGCTATGGGGCTGCGCCGACCTCCGCTCGATGACCTGACTGTCCGAAAAGACCCCAAGGGTCCAAGCCGAGAGCAAGGAGCGTGGGAGGACCTACGGGCGCGATCGAGAGGGCAGAGCGGAGCTGGTGGAGGATGCCGCTGTCCCGATCGCGCTCGACGGAGGTTGTAGGTCGCAGCGCAGCCGAATCGACGATGAGCAGTTCGGCGCTCCAGGTTCCGAGGAGGAGCCGCCTGGCGATAGCGAGCACAGTGGCAACGGCTCCCGGCTCCCGGCGTGCGGACGCATCGCGACAGAGCACGAATGCTTCGAGCGTCACGGCGATGAAGCCGACCGTCAGCATGACGATGAGGTGTCGGAGCGAACCGGCCGCACCTCCCACCCCGAGATGGTGGACCCAGAGGTTGGGCGCGACGACTACATGGGCGTGCAGTGCCACCACAGTTACCACCGAGACGCACACGACGGCGGTCAAGAGCATCAGCCGCGCCAGGAAGGAGGCGACCGTGGTCAACACCTCCGCGTACTGGCGAGCGATGTCGGTCGCTCCGAAGTCCCGTCGATGAGCCATCAGCTCTGATGGTACGGCGCGGTCGTATCAGTCCCGACGCGCCTTGCTCCCAAATCGACGCCGATCCTCATTCGCTCATTGACCCCCATTGACCACCATTTACCGTTTCAGATTCCGCCATTTACAAGGCTTTTCTCGCCTGTCATAACTGTTCCTCGTGACCCCAGCGCCAGACACCACTGCATCGCCGATGCGGGGAGTCACCGGGGCGTCGCTCCGATGATGAGCCTCACGCCGATGGCGCCCTCGGCCTGGCGCTACTACGCCGAGGAGATCGCGCAGGGACGCGAGGACTATTACGCACGGAGCGCCGAGCGGCCTGGCCGCTTCGTCGGTCGCGGCGCAGAGTCCCTCGGGGTCTCGGGCAGAGAGGCTGACGCCGTCGCGCTGGAGCGTCTCTTCGGCCACGGCACCGATCCCCGCGACGGCGCTCCGCTCGGGCGCAGCTTCTCGCCGGAGGACTCGCGCGCAGT
>Ga0224553_1000316_pt1 | contig 22621 bp, 22 predicted proteins | sample 714S21014metaG_FD_179897 | JGI IMG/M metagenome (GOLD analysis project Ga0224553, IMG submission 179897) | Peat soil microbial communities from Stordalen Mire, Sweden - 717 S2 10-14 | ecosystem: Environmental > Terrestrial > Soil > Wetlands > Peat | place: Sweden: Norrbotten County, Stordalen... | reverse complement strand
AGATGTCCCCGTCGCGCTCATCGCGGGAGGTTTCGATCGCGGTGTCGACTACGCGCCCATTGCCGAGGCGCTGGCGAGGCGCAAGGCGCCGACGTTCTTGATCACCATGGGTGGTGCGGGCCAGCGAATTGGCCTCGCAACGAGAGAAATCGCCCCGAAGCTCAGCCAAGTTGACGTTGCGTCGATGGGTGAGGCGGTGCGCGTCGCGCGATCGCTCGTGGTCGGCGGCGGCATCGTACTGCTCTCACCCGGGGCGCCCAGTTTCGACCAGTACCGAAACTGGGAGGAGCGTTCGGACGACTTCACGAACGTCGTGCTCGACATCACGAGAACGTGACGACCACCGCTCGGTGAGGACGGCGTCACGTCTGATCAACGCAAGTGGGCTCGGCCCCGGACGGCGAATTGATCAGATCGCGCCAATTTCTCGATGCCGTGGTGGTTGGACACCACAGTGGAGCCTGGGAGGAGATTCGAACTCCTGACCTACGCATTACGAATGCGTTGCTCTACCGACTGAGCTACCCAGGCGCGAGTAGCAAGACTACCCGACACGCCGCATTCAGCATATTGGGAAACGGCCTACAGCTCCATGAGTGACAACATCAAGTCATTCAAAAGCAAGGTTTCGTCAATATTTGACGAAAGTCGCTGATTGGTCCGTACGATGACGTCGATGGCTTGCAGCGATGCCCCCACGCGGTACCCACTCCTCGTCTCTCCCTGGTTGACGCCTTCCAAGCTCTCCACCAGGCGCTCGCGGTACACGTTGGTGAGGGCGGTCAGGCCGAAACGGAGTTCGTCGATGCGAAAGCGCCGCTGTTCGCGCTTGAACTGCGCGTCGAGGTCCTTGCGATTCGCCAACGATCGCTGGCCCATCTCACGAGCATCCTGGATGCGATGCTCGAGTTCTTCTTCCTGCAGGAGCTGCAGCGGCGCGATCGCCCGATCGAGCGATGCCGAGATCTCGCTCGCGAGTGCCGCCGAGGCGGCGGGGGTTCCCGTCAGGCGTTCCGGCACCGCGCGCCACGTTGCCATACGTTCGCCCAGGGCGACGTCGCGCACGAGCACTCGAGCCCGGCGCAGGTTGCCGCTCGCGGCGAGCGCCGCCATGCGGGCGGACTCGACGTCGGCCCCCTCCCTCGTCAGAATGGCCTCGAGGTCGTCGGCACCGAGCCCCTTGAGCCTCACCTCGACGCAACGCGACTCAATGGTGTCGAGCGCTTCGGGCACCTCTTCGGCGGTGAGGAGAAAGATCGTGCGGCTCGGTGGCTCCTCGAGCGACTTCAACAGTGCGGGCGCCGAAGGCGACGCCCCCGTCGTCGTGAGGTCGACCTCCTCGATGACAATTATCTGGTACCCCGCGCCCAAAGGTCGGCGTCGACTTACGCGGTCGGCTTCACGAAGGTCGTCAACACGCCACGAAACGCCCGCACGCTCGGCGAAGTACACATCGGTATCTTTCCCCTCGAGCACCAAACGACACGCCTCACAGTCACCACAGCCCCGCTTAGGGCACTGGAGGGCGGCCGCGAACGCGAGCACGGCGTCGTGCAAGCTCGAACCGACCGGACCAGTGAAGAGATAGGCGTGCACCGGGTTGCGCACGTGCTGGCGCATCGAGGCAACCGCGCGGTCTTGTCCGACCAGCGACTCAAAGACGTCAGCCATGGGTCCAGGCCAGGACCGCGAGACGTTCATCGATGTCGCGGGCGACCTCGTCTTCGCTGCGCGACCCGTCGACGACGAACCATCGATCGCCGAACTCGTGGGCCAGATCGAGGTAGCCGCCGCGAACTCGTGCGTGAAAGTCGAGGTCGGCCGATTCGAACCGGTCCTTCGCGTCGCGCGCGCGCCGATCGTTCGCCACGTCCAGATCAATATCGATCAGAATCGTGAGGTCGGGCTGACACGTGCCGATCGCGAGTTCGGTCGCGGCCCTCAGATCCGCGAGGTCCACGCCACGCCCGTAACCCTGGTAGGCCAGCGTCGACGCGAAGTAACGGTCGAGCACGACGTCGCGGCCCCGGCCGAGCGCCGGTTCGATGACGGTGTGCACGTGATGTGAGCGATCCGAGAGCATCAGCAACGCTTCGGTTTCGGGTTTCATCGGCGTCGACGCGTCGAGCAGCCACCGGCGCAGATCGACGCCCAGCGGGCTGTCGCCCGGTTCGAAGGCGAAGTGCGCGTCGTGTAGCTCGGCCACCCGACGAGCTTGCGTGCTCTTGCCGCTCGCGTCAATGCCTTCGAAGACGAGGAGGAGCCCTCGGCTCATTACTCGTCGTCCGCGAGTCGAGCCGTCGCTGCCAACGCCGCATTGGCCTTGGCGCCCTTGGAGACCGCCGCGCGCTTGGCGGACCCGGTTGACTTCTTGGCGGCAGCCTTCTTCGCAGGAACCTTCGCGGTCTTCTTCGTCGCCTTCTTCGTCACCTTGCGCGGCCGCGTCGACGGATCGGCGTTGCGCCGCTCGGCGAGCAGCTCACAGGCGCGGTCGAGCGAGATCGTTTCGGGCGTGTCGCCGAGCCGCAGTGTCGCGTTGATCTCACCGTCGGTGACGTAGAGGCCAAACCGGCCGCTTTTCACGACCACGTTCTTCTTAGTGACCGGGTCCTCACCCAGGTCCTTCAGTGGTCCGGCCGCCGCGCGCCGCCCGCGCTGCTTGGGCTGGGCCAGCAAGGTCAGTGCCCCGGCGAGGTCGATCGTGAAGATCTGGTCTTCGTCTTCCAAGGACCTGGTCTCCTTGCCCCACGTGAGATACGGGCCGTAGCGGCCGTTCTGGGCCAGGATTTCCCCGCCATCTTCGGGGTGACCACCGACGACCCGGGGCAGCGACAGCAGCTTGCGGGCGTCCTCGATAGTCACGGCCTCGGGCGCCATCGTCGAGAACAGTGACGCGGTCTTGGGCTTCTCCTTCGGGTCGGTCATCTCGCCGACTTGCACGTAGGGACCGTAGCGGCCCGCCTTCAAGAAGATGGGCAGGCCCGTGGCCTCATCAACGCCGAGTTCACGGTCGTTCGATGGCGCCGACAGCAGCTCGAGCGCCTTCTCGACGCTGAGCGAATCAGGTTCGGTCGCTTCGGGGATCGAGACGCGGTCCTCGCCGTGGATCAGGTACGGACCGTAGCGACCTGAGCGCACCGAGACCAGCTGTCCGTCGGGGGCGGTGCCGAGGGGAATCGAGTTGATCGCGGCGAAGTCGAACTCCAGTTCACCGTGGGTCATGTGCTCGAGGCCGTTCTTGGCGAACTCGGTTTCGGCGGACGGATCGCCGAAGTAGAACTTGTGCAGCCACGGCTCGAGGTCCTGCTTGCCCTCAGCGATCTCGTCCAGCTGACTCTCCATGGCGGCCGTGAACTGATAGTCGACGAGGTCCGCGAAGTAGTGCTCGAGCAGGTTCACGACGGCGAACGCCCGAAACGCCGGAACCAGCGACTTTCCCTTCTTCCACACGTAGCCACGTCGGTCGATGGTCTTCATCACTGACGCGTAGGTCGATGGTCGCCCAATGCCGAGGTCCTCGAGCTTCTTGATCAGCGTGGCTTCTGAGTACCGGTCGGGCGGTTGCGTGTCGTGGCCCTTGGCCTCGGCGCTTTGCACGGGCACGACCTCGCCCTCGCTCAGTGGCGGCAGGATTCGTTCCTGGTCGGCGAGCTCCGCCTCGGGATCGTCGGTTCCCTCGACGTAGGCCCGGCGAAATCCCGGGAATTCGATGCGCAGCCCCGTCGCGCTGAGACCGGCTTCGATGTCGCCCGCGAAACCCGTGACTCCCGACAGCGTCGCGACGAGGCGAACCTTTTCCTGGGTCAGTCGAGCGTCGGTCATCTGGGACGCGATGGTGCGCTTCCACACGAGGTCGTACACCGCCATCTCGTCGCCACCCAACGCGGAGTGGGCTTCGTCGAGCGTGCGGAACGATTCGCCCGCGGGGCGGATCGCCTCGTGCGCCTCCTGGGCGTTCTTGACCTTGCGGTCGTATCGTCGAGGCGCCTCCGAGACGTAGTCATCACCGAACATCGACGCGGCCATGGACCGCGCGGCGGTGATGGCCTCGTCGGAGAGCGTCGTCGAGTCGGTTCGCATGTAGGTGATCCAACCCTGCTCGTACAATCGCTGGGCGGCGCGCATGGTGCGCTCGGGGTCGAAACGAAGCTTGCGGCTGGCCTCGATCTGCAGCGAGGAAGTCATGAACGGAGGCTGGGGGCGTTGCGTGCGCGGGGTCGACGCGATGGATGAGATTCGAACCTCGGCGCCGATGAGTCGCGCGGCAATGCCATTCGCCGAGCCCTCGCTCAGCACTTCCACCGCAGCCTTGGTGTCGAGGTGCCCCGCCGCGTCGAAGTTCTTGCCGGTCGCGAGGTTGCGTCCGTCCACCGACTCGAGCGTCGCGTCAAAGGTGGCGCTCTTCGCCGACAAGACCGCCGTCACGTCGAACCAGGTCGCCGACGTGAACGCCATGCGCTCTCGTTCGCGATCGCAGACCAGGCGGATGGCCACCGACTGCACCCGCCCGGCCGATCGCGCCTTGTCAACGGCCCGCCAAAGAACCGGTGAGACCTCATAGCCCACCAGGCGGTCAAGAAAACGCCGCCCTTCTTGGGCGTCGACGAGTCGCAGGTCCAGGTCGCGGGTCTCGCTGACCGCTTTGGCGATGGCGGCCGGCGTGATTTCGTGAAAGACCATCCGCTTCACGGGAACCTTGGGGTTCAGCACCTCTTGAAGGTGCCAGGCAATCGCCTCTCCCTCGCGGTCCTCGTCGGTGGCGAGGAAGAGCTCGTCGACTTGCTTCAGCGCCGCCTTCAGCTCCGACACGATCTTCTTGCGATCGCTCGACACGACGTAGACGGGCTTGAAGTGGTCGTTGACATTGATGCCGAGACGCGCCCACTTCTCACTCTTCACCGAGGCGGGGATATCCGCGGCGCTCTGGGGGAGGTCGCGAATATGGCCTATTGAGGGTTTCACGATGTAGTCGGCACCGAGCATGCCCTGAATTCGTGTTGCCTTTGCGACTGACTCAACTATGACAAGGGCCCGGGCCATGCTCACCACCTCTCACTAAAAATTGCGACGACCGATAACGGTCGCCTCTTTCGCTCTACAAGATAGACAGGTCTCGAACCCCCGTCAGAACATGCTCAGGGGACAACGGCCCCTAAACGCTCGAATTACCAGTCCGTTACTGACAAAATTGCCCGCGTGAAAACTATTCGTCGCCGTGGGGAGCGGCGACAATTTCGTACTGCGGGTTCAGAATGACCGCTTCGCGGCGCAGCGAGGTCACGGTGCCGCGCACCAGCAGTCTCGTCCCTCGCTCGATGCCGGGCACGCTGGCTCGACCCTGGAACACGAGGGTCACCGAGCCGGTGTTGTCGGCGATGACGCAGCGAAGTTCGTTCAATCCCCGCTCGCGGGTGATGGTCATCGCCCGCACGCGACCCGCGATCTCGGCGAAGGTGCGCTCCTGCAGACCGCCAATCGGCGACGCGTCAGCCGAACGCTCGGCGAGCTTCACGTCCGCCTCGAGGTGGGCGTCCTCTCGAAGGCCGCCACGCACGACCTCGTCGCTGATGGGCGATTCGCTCACGTCGCCTTCGGCGAGGCGAGTGCGCCCCGAGCGATACGGGATGATCGTCGCCGCCGTGCGCGGCACGTGCATGACCGCGCTCGCCATCTCGTCCGCGGTGCGGTCGTGCAGCAGGCGCTGCAGACGCGACACGAAGCCCTTTCGCGGCAGGATCGCCATGCAAAAGACGTCCGGGTCACGAACCACGTCCGCGACGAGCTCGAGGGCCGCGCGGTCGAGTCGACGGTCCTCGCACTCGACGATCTCCAAGCTGATACCCGATGACGCGGTATTGGGTGCGCCCCAACGGCTCTCGAGGCGCTTGGTGACCAGCGGGTCAATGTCGAAGTGCACGGCCCGGATCGAGTACGCGTTCAAGGTGTTGCAGTACTGCAGCGCCCGCTCGGTCGCCAGGTCGTAGTAGTCGACGAACACCACCACGCGGTTCATTCGAATGTTCATCTTCTCACTGGTGGCGCTGGCCTCGAAGGCCGACACCTCGCGCTCGTACTGCTTGTTGAAGCGAATGAGCGCCATGTACATCAGCGGTCCGACAATGACAATGATCCAGGCGCCTTCGGTGAATTTCGCGAAGATGAAAATGAGCACCACGACCGCGGTGACCGTCGCCGAGAGGGCGTTCACGAACACGCCGAAGCGCCACTTGCCCGTCTTCTCGCGCAGGTGGCGCGCCACCATTCCCGCGCCGGCCATGGTGAAGCCGGTGAAGACGCCAATGGCGTAGAGGGCGATCAGGGCGTTCACCTTGGCTTGGAAGACGACGATCAGCGTGAGTGAGACGACCCCGAGCACGATGATGCCGTTGGAGAAGGCGAGGCGGTGGCCGCGCTTGGTCAACTGACGCGGCAGATACCGGTCGCTCGCCACGTAGTTGGCGAGGAATGGGAACCCATTGAATGAAGTGTTGCCGCCGGTGTACAGGATCAGCAACGTCGCCAGTTCGACCATGTAGAAGATGGTGGATCCCGCGCCGCTGTGACCAAAGACCGCTCGAACCTCTTGGCTGACGACCGTCGGGTAACCGGCCGCGCGCGGAAGGGCGTGCGTCCACGAAGCGAGCAGCGTCGTGCCCAGCAGGAGAAACGCGAGAACGCTCGACATCAGCACGAGCGTCTTGCGCGCGTTCTTCCACTCGGGACGTTTGAAGCTGGCCACGCCATTGGAGATTGCCTCGAGACCCGTCAATGACGACCCACCGTTCGCGTAGGCGCGAAGCAGCGTCAAGAACGCCAAGCCCATCAGGATGCCGGTACCTTTTTGGCCCAGATGACCGTCCACCAATTTATGGGCCGCCGGAACGGCTAGGACGTGCAGCGAACCGGTGAACTTGCGGACGTAACCGACAACGATGGTGAGCGACAACATGGCGATGTAGAAGTACGTGGGGAAGGCAAAATAACTTCCCGCCTCCTTCAGGCCGCGAAGGTTCCCGTAGATGAGGATCAGCACCACGGCGACCGTGATCTCGACGGTGTAGCGACCCGTCGCGGGCACCGCGCTCGCGAGAGCCGCGGTTCCCGCGCTGCACTGCACCGCGACGGTGACGGTGTAGTCAATCAGCAGCGACACTGCGGCGATCTGGGCGATTCTCGGGCCGAAGTTCTCGCGGGCCACCACGTACGCGCCCCCCGCGGTCGTGTAGTACTTGATGACGTCGAGGTACGAGGCGGTGACGAAGAACAGCACCCCCAAGATCACGAACATGATGGGTACGACGAGCGCGAACGCCGCCAGGCCAATGTACGGCGTCATCTGGGTGAGAATCTCCTCGGTCCCGTACGCCGACGAGGAGATGCAGTCGGGCGCGAGCACGCCGAGGGCCACGATTCGATTCAGGCGTTCGCCGCTCAACTGCTCGGTGACGTACGGCTTGCCGAGCATGATCCGCTTGAGGCGATAGCCGATCGATTCGGGGTACACCGTCGAGACATTCGCGTGCGAGGTCAGTATCGGACTGCTCTTTGCTATCTGCTTATCGGCCTCTGACACGAGTTTTACCTTAAGCCACGGCCACGAGGCGGGGTCGAGATACTTGCACCTTTAGTTGGAAGTGTGGTCTTATGACGGGGTGCATATCGTTGTCGTCGGCTGTGGCCGCGTGGGGTCGGGGCTTGCCATGCAACTCTCCGACGAAGGCCATTCCGTCGTCATAATCGACAAAAATCGTGACGCCTTTCGCCGTCTCATTCGCTTCAATGGGCAAACCCTGGTCGGTTCGGGCTTCGACCGCGACACCCTCTCCAAAGCCGAAGCGTCCCAGGCGGACGCCCTCGCCGCGGTGACGAGGGGCGACAACACCAACATTCTCTGCGCCCGCATTGCTCGTGATAACTACGGCGTGAAGAACGTGGTAGCTCGGATTTACGACCCGCAGCGCGCCGAAATCTATATGAAACTGGGCATTCCCACCGTGGCGACGTCGCTCTGGACCACCCAGCAGGTCAAACGATGGATCACCCCCACCGACGAATCCATCGAGTGGACCGATAGTGCCGGGACGTTGCACTTGGTCGAGCGAATTGTTCCCGACGAACTCGCGGGTCGCAAGATTCAAGAGTTCACCATCAACAACAGCGTTCGCGTGGTCGGGCTCGTTCGTGGCGGACTCGGGCGAATAGACATCGACGGCCTCTTCGCGCAAGAGGACGACATTCTCGAATTCCTGGTGACGCCCCAGGGCCTCGACGACCTGCGCGCCATGCTCGAAGGTGGCCTGTAATGAGGGTCGTCGTCGCCGGCGGAGGATCGGTCGGAACCGCAATCGCGCTCGACCTCATTGATCGTCATCACGACGTGACCCTGCTCGAGCACGTCACCGAAACCGCCGAGCGGTTGAGGACGCTGCTGCCCGGCGTTCGCGTCATGGCCGCCGACGCGTGCGAATACGCCAATCTCTCCGCCGCTGATTTGAGAAGCGCCGACGTCGTCATCGCGGCGACCGGTGACGACGAGGACAACCTGGTGGTGAGCTGGCTCTCCAAGCAGGAGTTCGGTGTTCCGCGCGTCATAGCCCGCATCAATAACTCGCGCAACGAATGGCTCTTCAACGAGACGTGGGGCGTCGATGTCTCGGTGTCGACCCCGGCACTCATCACCTCGCTCGTCGACGAGGCGGTGGAGGTCGGTTCGATCATCAATCTCATGGGCCTCGCCAACGGAAAGATGTGTTTGATCGAGGTCACCCTGGCCGCCAGTGCGCCAGCCGTCGCACGAGGACTCACGCTGGACGAACTGCGCCTACCCGACTCGACGCGTGTCGTTGCGGTTGTCCGCAGTGACCAGCCGATGGTCCCGTCGCCCACAATGCAGTTCTTCGAGCACGATCACGTGATCTTGATCGCTCGTGAAGACGCAAAAGAAGAGTGCTCCTCCGCCTTCATTGGCTAGTTCTTTTCACACTTCTTAGAACTTTCACAACTTGAGCGACCTAGCATTGAGTGGTGCGCGCCGCGTTTTTCGACCTCGATAAAACTGTTATTGCCAAGTCGTCTCTCGTCGCGCTCGGTCCCGAATTCCACGCCCGCGGGCTTCTCCGCAAACGGACCCTCATCTGGGGCGTGCTCAGCCAAATGATCTTCATGCGGTTCGGGGCCGACGACGAAAAACTCACCAAAATCCGTGAATCCGTGCTCAAGGTCACCAAGGGGTGGGACCACGACGAGGTGAGAGCACTCGTCGCCGAGACCATCAACGACGTCATTGAACCGTTGATCTACGCCGAGGCCCTGGAGCTCATTGACCACCACCTGGGCGAGGGCGACGAGGTCTGGCTGGTCAGCATGTCGCCCTCGGAGATCGTCGAACCCTTCGCCGAACTCTTGGGCATCACCGGCGCGATTTCGTCGCTCGCGAAGATTGACGAGAACGGAAAGTTCACCGGCGAGATGGAGTTCTTCGCGCAGGGCGAGAACAAGGCGGTCGCGATGCGCGAACTCGCCCGCGCGCGAGGCATCGACCTCGAGTCATCATTCGCGTATTCAGACTCTGAAACCGACATACCGATGCTGCAGGCGGTCGGCCACGCCTTCGCGGTCAACCCCGACCGTCAACTCGCACGAATGGCGCACGAGACGCAATGGCCGATTCTCAGTTTCTCGCACCCAGTTCGCGCGCACGACCGTTCGAGGTCGCACACGCCATTCTTCATCAGTGCCGTGGTCATCGGCATCGCCGCCGTCCTCGGACGGGCGAGACTCCGCCGGGCTTAGAGCGTCAAGAGATCGCGTGCGCCCGTGTCGGACGACGGGTGACGGAGCTTGCTCATGGCACGCGCCTCGATCTGTCGAATACGCTCGCGCGTCAAGTTCATCTCCGCGCCAACGTCCTCCAAGGTTCGGATCTCTCCGGCGCCATCGAGGCCGAAGCGCATCCGAAGGATCTTCTGCTCGCGCTCGTCGAGCGGCTGCAGCAGCTTCTCAATCGCGGCGGGCATCATCTTGACGGCGGCGACATCGAAGGGCGACTCAGCGGAGCGGTCCTCGACCACGTCACCGAGCTCGGCGTCGCCGTCTTCGCGAAGCGGCTCGGAGAGCGAAATCGGCTCGGAGCGGAAGCGCAGCGCTTCGATCAGCTTGTCCTCGGGCATTTCGCATTCGTCACAAAGTTCTTTGATGGTCGGGGGACGACCGAACTTCAGCTCCAGACGGGACTGGGCCTTCTGCACGCGCGCGAGGGTGTCGCCGGCGTGCACCGGGAGCCGGATGGTGCGTCCAGTGTTCGCGATACCGCGCGTGATGGCCTGACGAATCCACCAGGTGGCGTAGGTGGAGAACTTGAAACCCTTGCGCCAGTCGAACTTCTCCACGGCGTGCATGAGGCCGAGGTTGCCCTCTTGAATAAGGTCGAGCAGGGGGAGTCCGGAGGCCTGGTACTTCTTCGCGATCGACACCACGAGGCGAAGGTTGGACTGAACGAAGTCACGCTCGGCCTGGTCACCGCGGTGAACGGCGCGCTTGAGGGCCTGCTTCTTCGTCGGGGTGATCTTGATCTTCTTGTCGGTTTCGGAGGCTTCCAGCTCGGCCTTGGCCTCGCGACCCTCTTCAATGGTCTGGGCGAGACGAACCTCGTCGTCCTTCGTCAGAAGGGTGTACTGACCAATATCTGAAAGGTAGAGACGTACGAGGTCTTCGTCATCCCTGTCAACGCGATCTTTAGCCATGCTTCTCCCTTGATGCTCCCGACCCGGGCAATCCGGTACTACTAGTTATACGGGGGTACGCAACCTAGCGGGAAAGTCCGAAGCTTTCAGCGTTTCCGGCCGCATCGAGGGTATTGGCGAGGTCTCGCGCCGCCTCTTGCCAGCTCGGATCCTCAATGGCGGGCTGAGTTTTGGCGACTTCACCGACCGCGAGGATCTCTGCGACCGCGACGTTCGCCGCGTGGTCCACGAGGTCCCGCACCGCCTGGTTGTCCCCCGCCGCCACGTGGGCATCGCGCAGTGAAACCAGCAGCCGGGGTCCGACGACCATGGCCGCGGCGTAGAGCGTCATGGCTCCGGTCTCGTCGTGCACGAGGGCGTGGCGAAGGACGGCCTCGATGATGAGGATCGGTTTCGATGGAGCATCGTCGAGGTTCGAGCGCATCGCCAGGGCCACCTCGCCGAAGGCCCGGCCCATCTCGTAGGTGCGAACAACGTAGGCGTCGTTGGTCATGTGAGGCGCACTCTCGCCGAGCGCCCGGTAGACCGCGTCGAAGCACGAAGTCAGGTGCCTGACAATCTCGTCGCTCGAGGGCATCACACCGTCTCTGGGCGGAACGCGTTGGTGATGGGCATTCGCCGGTCGCGTCCGAAGGCCTTCTTCGAGATTCGCACACCCGGTGGCATTTGGCGGCGCTTGTACTCGCTGAGATCGACCAGTCGGGTAATTCGAAGCACCAGCGCGGGATCGTGGCCGTTGGCGATCATCTCCTCGGCGGTCGCGTCGCTTTCGACGTAGAGCTCGAGCAACGGATCGAGTTCCTCGTAGGGAGGGAGCGACTGGTCGTCGCGCTGGTCGGGGCGCAACTCGGCCGACGGGGCCTTCGTGAGCACGGACAACGGAATCGGCTCGGGGTCACCGTAACCGACCGCGACCTCGTTGCGGTAGCGACATAGTTCGTACACGAGGGTCTTCGACACGTCCTTGATGACCGCGAACCCGCCGGCGGAGTCGCCGTAGAGCGTGGAGTAGCCCACCGCCATCTCGGACTTGTTGCCGGTCGTCAGGACAATCGCGCCCGTGTCGTTCGACACCGCCATCAGTAGCACGCCGCGAATTCGCGACTGCAGGTTCTCGTCGGTGAGTCCCGCGGGCTCGCCGTCGAGCGGACCGTGCAGCATCGCGCCAAAAGCCTGGTGAGCGGGCTCAATTGGAATCGTCGCTATTTCGATGTCGAGTCGGCGGGCTAGCTCGTGCGCGTCGCTCACCGAATGGTCTGACGAGTAGCGACTCGGCATCGCGAACCCGCGAACGGCCCGCGAACCCACCGCGTCAACGGCGATGGTCGCCACGAGCGACGAGTCGATGCCACCCGAGAGTCCGAGAATCGCCGTGCGAAAGCCGTTCTTACGTAAGTAGTCGCGCGTGCCCATGACGAGCGCCTGATAGATCTCCTCAACTTCGCTCAAGGGATCTGCAACGTGGTTGATGTGCACGGCCTCGGTGCGGTGCTCGTCGCGGGCGTAGAGCGTGTCGAGCGCTGTTCCCGCCGCCGACGCGCGCGCCTCGATCTCGACGACGAGCAGCTCCTCGCTGAACGCGCTCGCTCGCGCAATGACCTCGCCCTGGGCATTCACCACCACGCTCTGACCGTCGAAGACCAGCTCGTCCTGGCCACCGACGAGATTGACGTAGGCAATGGGACAGTTCGTCTCGAGCGCGCGTTCGCGCAGCATGGCCTCTCGGTCGTCACGACGTCCTCTCGCAAAAGGTGACGCGTTCGCCACGACCAGAAGAGTGGCGCCCTGGGCGGCGAGTTCGGCTGCGGGGCCATTCTGCGTCCACACGTCCTCACAGATGAGCAGTCCGACGCCGACACCTTCGACGTTCACGATCGTGTGCGGGCCAACGCCGGGATGAAAGTAACGAAGCTCGTCAAAAACGTCGTAGTTGGGCAACAGTCGCTTGGTGGCGGTCGCGACAACGCCGTCCTCGCTGATGGCGACGAGGGCATTGGCGATATGGCGAGGCCCAGATTCATCCACGGCCGCGCGGGTCACGTCGCGGCCATCGCTCGACGGGGCGAGCATCACCCCGGGACCCTCGCAGACGACCGCGCCCACGAGCAGTGGCGGCAGGTTCTCCTCCCGGGCCAGGTCCATCAGCGCCAGATTCGACGCCTCGATGAAGCCCTCCTTGAGAAGAAGGTCTTCGGGCGGGTAGCCGGTCAGCGAAAGTTCGGGCGAGAGCACCAGATCGGCGCCCATCAGGGCTGCCTGGGCACGAAATCGCCCGAGAGTCTCCACGTTCTGCGCAAAACCCCCCACGACGGCGTTCATTTGGGCCAGAGCGAGTCTGATGGCGGGCACCTCTTGAGCCTATCGGCGCCGAACGAGGAGTCTTCGCTGAAAGGTTTACACGCGGTTAACAGAACTCGGGGTCGCGGTGGTCGGCCAACCGGCAGACTTAAAGAGGTCGCGTGCATCACGCGATGACATTTTGAAGGAGCAACCTTGTCGTATCAGGCTGAGTACATCTGGATTGACGGGACCGAGCCCACGCGAAAGCTGCGCAGCAAGACACGCATCATTGCTGACGCCAAGAAGCCGATTGTCTGGGGCTTCGACGGTTCAAGCACCAACCAGGCCACCGGTCACTTCTCGGACTGCGTACTGGTTCCGGTGTTCACCTGTCCCGACCCACTGCGTGGGCCGAACGACGTCCTGGTGATGTGCGAAGTGTTGAACCCCGACATGACCCCGCACCCGACGAACGCTCGCGCCGCGGCCGCGGCAACGGCGAAGAAGTACGCCAGCTTCGAACCGAAGTTCGGCATCGAGCAGGAGTACACCTTCTTCCAGAACGGCCGTCCATACGGTTGGCCGGAAGACGGCTACCCCGCGCCGCAGGGCCCCTACTACTGCGGCGTCGGTGGCGCGAAGATGCCGGGTCGCGACATCGTCGAAGCCCATACCTTGGCCTGCATTCGTGCCGGCATTTCGATCGAAGGCACCAACGCCGAAGTGATGATGGGTCAATGGGAGTTCCAGGTCGGAGTGCTTGACACCTTGGCCGTGGGCGACCAACTGTGGGTGGCGCGCTGGCTGCTCGAGCGCATCGCTGAAGAGTTCGACGTCGACGTCAGCTTTGACGCCAAGCCCGTCAAGGGCGACTGGAACGGCGCCGGCGCCCACACGAACTTCTCCACCAAGCAGATGCGTGCCAACGGAGGTTGGGACGCGATCATCGCCGGTTGCGAGGCGCTCGGCACCCGCGTCAAAGAGCACATCGCGACGTACGGCGTGGGCATCGAGGAGCGCCTGACCGGGGCTCACGAGACCGCCCCGTACACGAAGTTCTCCTACGGCGTGTCGGACCGTGGTTCGTCGGTGCGCATCCCCGGTGCCGTGGCTCGCGATAAGAAGGGTTACCTCGAAGACCGTCGTCCCAACGCCAACATCGACCCCTACGTCGTCGCTCAGATAATCGTCGAGACCATCTGCGGCGCGGCGGCGAAGAAGGCTCCGGCGGCGAAGAAGGCTCCGGCGGCGAAGAAGGCTCCGGCGGCGAAGAAAGTCGCCACGAAGGCTCCCGTAAAGAAGGCGGCGAGCCGTCGCTAGACAGTTGAGGCAAAACCCGCCGCTCATTTGAGCGGCGGGTTTTGTGTTTCGTGACCCACAATGTGCTCACTCGGAGAAGGTGCGAGAATGTCCCCTATGCAAAGCCAGGCACAGTACGTACTTCGGACAGTGGAGGAACGAGGCATTCGATTCGTCCAACTGTGGTTCACCGACGTCCTCGGGCGCCACAAGGCCTTTCACGTCACGCCGGCCGAGCTCGAGGACGCCCTCGACCAAGGCATGACCTTTGACGGCAGCGCCATCGACGGATTCTCTCGAACCCAAGAGTCCGACGTCCTCGCTCGCCCCGACCTCACGACGTTTCAACTTCTTCCCTGGTACGCGGAGGGCGCCGGGGTCGCCCGGGTCTTCTGCGACATTGTCAATATCGATGGCACCCCCTTCGAAGGCTGTCCTCGCCAGCAGCTGAAGCGGGTGCTGGGCAGCGCGCGCGACCAGGGCTATACCTTCTTCGTCGCTCCCGAGATTGAGTACTTCTACTTCAGCGACCTCGACCCGAGTCACCTGCCCCGACCGATCGATCAGGGTAGCTACTTCGATCTCCTGCCCGACGACACCGCCAGCCAGTTGCGCCGACGCACCGTGTTGATGCTCGAAGAGATGGGCATCGGCGTCGAGCACGCCCAGCACGAGGACGCACCCGGTCAGCACGAGATTGACCTTCGCTATACCGACGCGCTCACGATGGCCGACACCGTCATGTCGGTTCGCCACGTCGTGAAGGAACTGGCGCGCCAGTCCGCAGTGGCGGCGAGCTTCATGCCCAAGCCTCTGCCCAACGTCCAGGGATCCGGCATGCACACGCACCTCTCGCTCTGGAGTGACGAGCACAACGCGTTCATCGGCGACGGGCCTTACGGACTTAGTGAACTCGCCATCAAATTCATCGCCGGCCTCGTGCACCACGCCCCGGAGATCACGGCCATCACGAACCAGTGGGTCAACTCCTACAAGCGTCTGGTGCCGGGCGGCGAAGCGCCGGTCGAGGCCGGATGGGCCCGCTACGACGCCGCCGCGCTGGTGCGGGTGCCATCGGTGAAACCCGGACGGCTTGACTCGACGCGCGTGGAATATCGCTCGCCCGATCCGGCGGCCAATCCCTACCTGGCGTTCGCGGTCATCCTGGCGGCGGGCCTGCGCGGCGTCAACGGCGACTACGAACTGCCCAAGGAAGGGGCTCGCACTGCACCACTTCCCCAGTCGCTCGCCGAAGCCGTCGACCTCATGGCGAGCTCGAGCCTGATGCACGAAACCCTCGGGGCCCACCAAGTCGAGTGGTTCTTGCGAAACAAGCGTGCCGAGTGGGACGCTTATCGAGGGCAAGTCACTCCCTTTGAGCTAGAGCGTTACCTCCCGCTGCTGTGAACATCGACGTCGTCCTCTGCGTTCCCTCGTGCGAAGGGCCGGTGCGCAAGGCCTTTGACGTCACCGGCGTCGCACCCGCCGTCGCGACGTCGGGGCGGCTCAACGAGATCACCAGCCTGGAACCCACGAACGGATTCTCGGGCGCGGTGATCAACGCGTCGGCGTTCCCCTTCAGCGAAGCAATGAACCTCTGTCGCCAACTGCGCAGCCGCGAACGTGGCGTCGGTCCGATCATCTTGCTCCTCGATCACTACCAACTGGACGATCTGACGTTTCGAGAAGACCTCTTCGACGACTTCGTCGTCGGGCCCTTTGACGTGAGCGAGCTCGCCACTCGCCTGCGCCATCGTCTGCGCCGCGCGGGCAACGATAGCGTGGCCCCCCGGATTGACCACGGCGCGCTCTCAATGAATCTCGAGACGTACCAGGCATCGATTGCCGGAAGGGTGATGGACCTCACCTACATGGAGTACGAGTTGCTCCGCTTCCTCGCCACCAACCCCAACCGCGTTTTCACGCGCGAGACGCTGCTCAGTCGGGTCTGGGGCTACGAGTACTACGGCGGCGCGCGCACGGTCGACGTCCACGTTCGCCGGTTGCGGGCAAAACTCGGTGAAGAGTACGCGCACCTCATCCAAACGGTGCGTTCCGTTGGCTACAAGTTCGGCACCACGCCAAACGAGTACACGCCTAACTGAGCGGCGAGTACGCCCAGAGCTCGACCTCGGCGCGTGCGCCGAGCGGCAACATCGCCACGGCAACGGCCGAGCGGGTGGGCCGCGGTGGCTCGAAGGCATCGACCCACACCTCGTTGCACGAGGTGAAGTCATCCATGTCAACGAGAAAGAGCGTGGCCTTCACCACTTGATCGAACGTGGCACCGGCTTCGCCGAGAACCCGGCGGGCGTTGACGAGCGCTTGGCGTAATTGATCCGACGCGGCACCCTCGACCATCGTGGGGGTGTCGTGACTCGGAAGAAGTCCGAGCTGGCCGGAGATGACGACGAGGTCGCCCGCGCGACGCCACGGCGAATAGGGACCAACCGGGGTGCTCACGAGGGGCGTTCTCTAGCTGAAGGAGTTGCCGCAACCGCAGGTGCGGGTTGCGTTGGGGTTGGTGATGTGAAAACCCGCGCCCTGAAGGCTGTCCGAGAAGTCCAGGGTCGAGCCAGTCAACAGTTCGGCACTCGCCGCGTCTACGACGACCTTCACGCCGTCGTAGTCACGCAGGATGTCATCGTCGGCGAACTCAGAGTCAAAGAACATGTCGTAGTTGAAACCCGAGCATCCGCCCGGCTTCACCGAGACGCGAAGCGCCAGCACTTCGTCGGTGCTCTCAGCGGCGATCAACTCGCCCACTTTCACGATCGCAACCTCGGTCAGCGTGATCGGGTCGGCGTTCTTGGCGGTGAGGCTGACGTTGGTCGTAGTGGCGTTTGACATTTGGCTCCTTCAAAAGTCCTCCCTCTATGGTAGCGAAGGATTTTCAAATTGAACACCCCAAATAAATCACCGGTAGCGTCACTACATGACAGCCGTTGACCAGCTCCGAGATCGCCTGAGCCAGGTGCTTGACCCAGAATTAGGGGCTTCCATCGTCGAACTGGGCATGGTGGGCGAGATAACGGTTGATTCGAAGGGCCACGCGACGGTTTCGGTCGCCCTGACGACCTCGGGCTGCCCGCTGCGGGCCCAGATTGAACGTGACGTGCGCGAAGCCGCCCTCTCGCTCGAGGAGGTGAGCAGCGTGCAGCTGGTAATGGGAGTTCTCGACGCCCCCGCTAAGGCCGTCCTCATGCAGCGGGCGCGCACCATTGCCCAAACGCGCGCGCCCCTGACCTCGATTCCGTACCAGACTCCGGTGCTCATGATCGCGTCCGGAAAGGGCGGTGTGGGAAAATCGTCCGTTACCGCCAATCTGGCCGTCGCTCTCGCTCGCGAGGGTCACAGCGTCGGCGTGCTTGACGCCGACATCTGGGGGTTTTCGCTTTCGCGGCTCCTCGGCATCGAAGGAGAGGTGCAGGCCCGCGACGGCAAGATGCAACCGCTCGAGCGATCCTTCGGACCTGGACGGATCAAATTACTTTCCATGGGACTGCTCGCCGACGAAGATCAGGCCCTGCTCTGGCGCGGCCTCATTGTCCAGAAGGCGGTGGCGCAGTTCATCGAGGACGCCGACTGGTCCGGCATCGACTACATGCTCATCGACACCCCGCCGGGCACCGGCGACATTGCGATGACGCTCGCACGCCTGCTACCCCAAATGGGCCAGATCTTGGTGACGACGCCCGCACGCGCCGCGCAGCGGGTCGCGGCACGCGCCGCTGACTTCGCGCGCAAGTCAAATATTCGAGTGCTCGGGGTCGTCGAGAACATGAGCGGACTGCAGTGCACGTGTGGCGAACTTCACAATCTCTTTGGCGAGGGCGGCGGTCGCGAACTCAGCGAAGAGCTCGGAGTCCCGCTGCTCTGCGAAATAACACTCAGCCCCGAGATCGGCGCGGGTGGCGACTCGGGCGAACCCGTGGCGCTCGCCGAGTCCGGCGACGGGCCATTCAGCACGCTCGCCCAGCGTATTCTCACCGAGATCGCGCCACCGGCCGGCGCGCAAGGCTGCACGGCCCGCATACTCGACGCGCTCGATCGAGCGGTCGCGACGAACTAGTCGGCGAAGCCCTCGTCACCCGGAATCAGGATCACCACTTCTCCGCCACGATCAACAATACGAGGCTCGATGCACGGGATCGAGGTCTGCGAGTTCGCGTACTCCAGCACTTCGCTCGCCGTTGAAAAATGAGCAATCGCCTCGAGATTTCGGATGGTCGGGAGGATCATCTCCAGGTCGCCGCGCTCGTGCTGGACGAGGGCGTCGACCGGACGAACCCACTGATCGGCAACCGTTTCACCCGCGTCGTGCGCGGCGACCTGGCCCGACGGCGCCAGCGCGACAAAGAATCTCGTGTCGTAACGGCGCGGCGGCCCCACCGGTGTCACCCAGTGCGCCAGGTACGCCACACCGCGAAGATCGAGAAGGAGTCCTTCGCGTTGCATCATGTCAACGAATCCAAGCGAGCCCCCATTCACGTCACGCCGATGTTGCGACATCCGAGCCAACGCGGCCTGGTCCTCCACGGTCACCGGTACGTTGTGTTCGTCGCACGCGACGAGCAGCCCGGCCTCTTCGAACAGTTCGCGCAGGCAGGCCACGTAGTAGGCGAGGCCACCACTCTCAAGATTCAGCCGCTGCGAGGCGTCGACGTCGGAGATTCCAACCGCGATCGCCTGCGCCGCCGGTCCCGCGTCACTCGCGTCAACGCCCCCTCCGGGAAACACGTACGCGCCGCCCACGAAATCGCTGTTGAGGTTGCGGCGCAACATAAGAATTTCATAACCATTCGGGCTATCGCGAAGGGTCAGCACGGTGGCCGCGGGGCGAGGTGTAAGAATTTCAGCCATAGGGCAAACTACCTAGCCTTTCGTGCTCACGGAGGAACTGGTGAGAAGTTCTACTAAGTTTGAATCTTCTACCGCACAAGGAGCATCGTGGCACAGAAACCCCCCGCTAAGACAAACCCCGCGAAGACGGCCACCGGTCGTCCCGCCGGTCTCTTCACCTGGATTGCGGTCGGCCTCGTCGTCGTCGTCGTCGCGGCACTGGTAATCATCAAGGTGGTGGGCGGTTCACCAACCACGGCACAGACCTCAACTTTCCAAGCCACCGACTCCACCACTGTCGCGGAACTGACAACGGTTCCCGCGTCGGTCTTCAACACCGTTGGTATCAATTCACCCGTTGCCCAGGTGACGGCACCCATTGTGCTGAAGAAGCAGCCGGCGCTCACCGCGAAGTCGGCGAGTGGCACCACGCTGCCCGAGGTCTTCTACCTGGGAGCGGAGTACTGCCCGTTCTGCGCAGCCCAACGCTGGCCTACTATCGTCGCCCTCAGTCGCTTCGGCACGTGGAAAAACCTTGGCAACACGACCAGTTCGTCGATTGACTACGCCCCGAACACGCCCACCTTCACCTTCTCGAAGGCCACCTACACGTCGAAGTACCTCGTCTTCAAATCAGTCGAGGAGACGACCAACGTCTACAACTCCACGACCGGAAACTACGGCAAGTTGCAGACGCCCACCAAGGCCGAGCAGGCAGTCTTCACGAAGTACGACACGCCCAAGTACGTCCCCGGTATGACCGCCGCTAATACTGGATCGATCCCCTTCATTTCGTTGGGCAATCAATTGCTCGTTTCGGGCGCCAGTTACGGTCCTTTGACGTTGTCCGGACTTAGCCGCAGCAGCATCGCCGCCGCCCTGCAGGACACGACAAGCCCCGTGTCGGACGCGATCATCGCGTCGGCGAACTATCTGACCGCCTCGTTCTGCACGCTGACGCACCAGCAGCCGAGCGCAGTCTGCACCTCGCCGGGCGTGCTCGCGGCTAAGAAGGCCATGAAGCTCTAGAGATGAATCGACCCGTTCAACCAGTTGCCCGTTGGGCGGTCGCCGTCACATTCATTTTGAGCCTCCTCGGTCTCGGAGTTTCGATCTATCTCACGATTCAGCACTTCCGCGGATCGCACTACATGGGGTGCACGAGCAGCGGATTCGTTAACTGCACGAAGGTGACAACCTCGGCGCAGTCCGAGATACTCGGCATTCCGGTCGCGGTCTTGGGAGTCGTCAATTACATGGTCATGACCATCCTCAATTCACCATGGGTGTGGCGAGTGAAGAACTACTGGGTGCACGTTGCCCGCTTCGTCCTCGCCATTGTCGGGATGGGCTTGGTTCTTTGGCTGGTCAGCGCCGAACTCTTGATCATCAACAGCATCTGTCTCTACTGCACGAGCGTGCACATCGTCACCTTCGCGCTACTGGTTGTCCTCAGTCTCGTGAGCCCGGCGCAACTGGGTTGGACCCGCTCAGCGACGAACGAACGCCCGACGCTCTAATTCGTTGAGCCCACCCCAGATTCCGTAAGACTCGTGGCGATCGAGTGCCGCTTCGAGACAGTCCTCGCGTACCGGGCAGCTGGCGCAAAGTTTCTTAGCGAGGTTCTCGCGTTCGACCCGGTCGTCCTTGCGCTCGGCGACTTCGGGCGAGAAAAATAGTGAGCCCTCGCTGCCGCGACACGCCGCCAAGTCCGACCACTCCAATTGAGCCAGTGCCATGCCTCTCCCCCCAGTTCGAGCCAAAAACGCAGGATAACCACTGAGTCCACTCGATAGCAAGACGAAGATGTGAGAGGCCTTCTGGAGGTGAAATCCAGGCTTGCTACGCTGAATCCTGTGGCAACAGTTCTTTTAGCGAGCGATCTCTCCTCACTACGTCATGAACTTCGAACAATGCTCGAAGGTCCCGACCTCTTTATCGAGGAAGTCGCCAACGGGCCCGACGTCCTGGCGCGCGTAAAGCGCGGTGAAGTGGACCTCGTCATCCTCGACATGCAGATTGGTTCCATGGGCGGTATGGCAATCTGCATGGACCTCCGACACGAAGAGTCCTACGGGGCGTTAGAGCCCGTCGCGGTGCTCATGCTGCTCGACCGCAGGCCCGATGTGTTTCTCGCCCGACGCAGCGGCGCCGAAGGGTTTGTCGTCAAGCCGCTCGATCCTCAACGAGTTCGCTCAGCCGTGCGCGCGTTGCTTCGCGGTGAGGTGTACGAGGACGAGACGTTCCGACCAGCAACCGTCCGCGCAACCAGCGCTGACGGCGAATGAGCGACCAACACCCTCCTCCATCGGGCCTCGCGCGGATCCGCGCGCGCATGGCTGGTCGACAGGAAGCCAAACCCGAATCGCCCGAAGCAGAGGCCATTCACGCGCGCGTCGACCAGCTCAGCGTGCTCGAACTCAGAGACGTCATGACCCCGCGAGTGGACGTCGTGTACCTCACCATTCCCGTGACTCCCGAGGCGATTGCCGAGGCCGTGCGCGACACCGGCCACTCCTGTTTTCCAGTCGTCGTTGGCGACCTCGATGAGGTTGAGGGCGTCTTGTTCGTCAACGACCTCTTTCGAAGCACCGCGGCGAAGAGGGCGATTGGCGTCTCATTGCCCACCGCGAGCGAAATCGCGCGCAAGATTCGACGTCCCCTGATGCTGCCCGAGACGCTCGACCTGCTCGAGAGTTTGAAGGAGTTGCGCGAGCAGCGTCGGACTTTCGCGATCGTCCTCGACGAGCACGGCGGCGTCGCGGGCGTCATTTCAATTCGCGACATCTTGGAGCAGCTCGTCGGCGACCTGAGCGACGAATTTGACGAGGACGACGAACCCGCCATCGTTCGCATCCGCGCGGATCGCTGGCTCGTTGACGGTCAGACGCACGTCGACAAGGTCGAGGAAGAGCTCGGCGTGATGATCCCCGAGGGCGAATACGTGACAGTCGCGGGCTTCGTGCTCGACCTCGCCGGTGAGATCCCCTCCGCGGGCACCACCTACTCGTACGGAGACTGGACCTTTCGAGTCCAGTCCGTCGAACGACGACGAATAAGCGAGATCGTCATTGAGCGCCACCCCCCGGTTTCCGACGTCGAGTCGGCCGATTCTTAGCGCTTTGTCTTGCTCGGCTCTGGCGCACTAGAATAATCGGGCTGCGGGGAAGCTCGCTGCGGGCTGTAGCGCAGCTTGGTAGCGCGCTGCGTTCGGGACGCAGAGGTCCCGGGTTCAAATCCCGGCAGCCCGACCACCATGGCGTAGTTGTTTAATGCAGTGCAGGCCCCCATCGTCTAGCGGCCTAGGACACCACCCTTTCAAGGTGGCGGCACGGGTTCGAATCCCGTTGGGGGTGCGATGAAATCTGTCACGTCATCGTGAACAGCTGAACCTGTGCAGATTATCGCTTGAAGCCGTCGCCCTTCGGTTGGTAGTCGCGGTTGGGGTCGAGTCGCGT
>Ga0224553_1000312_pt1 | contig 22678 bp, 23 predicted proteins | sample 714S21014metaG_FD_179897 | JGI IMG/M metagenome (GOLD analysis project Ga0224553, IMG submission 179897) | Peat soil microbial communities from Stordalen Mire, Sweden - 717 S2 10-14 | ecosystem: Environmental > Terrestrial > Soil > Wetlands > Peat | place: Sweden: Norrbotten County, Stordalen... | reverse complement strand
ATAGCTACTTCCATCTCCGCATAGCGGAACGATATCAAAATACTCAATAGGCTCTATACAGGAACGAATAGTTACAGACCAGGTACCTGTTGGAGTCATATTTCCTGTTTGTATATACTGATAAGTAACCTCCAAAGCATAAGGTTGGTAGCCATAACTAGGCGCTGGTACAGTAACTGTGAAAGGTAGAACAGAGCCGTCTGTATTTACTGTATCGGGGCAAGTTATATTAAATATACGTACACCACTATAAGAACAACCCAATGAAGTTATATCACCAGTGTTAGCCATTTTAAGCTATCTTTACATTCCCACAACCTAGCGCATGAAACCCAACAACCATGTTTATACTTCCATCTCCATTTTGCAGCGACGTATAGGTAGAATAGTCTATGGGTTGAGAATGAACATCTGTTTCTCGACCAAATGTCCGTTGCTGCCCTACTGTATTTCTAGGAATGCCTCGTACTCCATAGCCTAGCGACTTAAGTACAAGTGCGTTATGTTGCTGCCTCATAATATCCAAATCACGCATTTTAATCTCCTACAGTGTTTGGAAATAAATAATAATCTGGAGAAAAAGACCACGCCTCGTACACAGCCATTTGAATTGAATCATGCGTGTATATAGGGTTACAATTTCGTACAAGCCAATATGTAGTGCCTGTATAATTTAGCATATTAACTATGTTTACTGTATCGTAGTACCTAAGAGGTCTAAGCTGCACATTATACGGATCATTACTATCTCCTGAATTAGGATCTACAAGTAATAAAGGAGCTTGAAATTGCGCTATTTTTATAGCATGGGTTGTTTGTTCATATTCTCTAGCGCATACTAAATTAACTAAGGCTTGACCGCCTTGTAATTCAGGCTGTCCAAGAGTATTGTCTACATACTCTAACGGAATAAACTGCCCGCCATACGCATAGTCTGGAGACGAAGGATTAAATCTGTTAGGATTTATCACCCATTGAGATAACTGTGTTGGAGCTTTTTTATATGCCAGTAACCCACCCATCGCAACTACATCTACAGCAGTATTTTCTGGTGGAACAATGTATGAATGAAAAGACTTTTGATCTATAAATCCATATGGTATATAACTATTATCCGCATTAGCAGTCGGGCTAGTGACTAATCCAAAATTACCAGTAGGGCCGTATATAAAACTTGCAAGTGGAGGGCCATACGGCGAATACACGGTGCCGGCTGTTGGAGGAACTACAGCTCTCCACATACCGTTTGAGCCGCCATTGCTTGCATTTGGATCAAATATAAGCCCCCAGCCTAGATAATCCCACATTATTTTCTTAACGTACTCTAACACACCTTGCCCTGGATTAATCATAGCTATAGAGCTATCATCAGTCGTAGGCACAGTTAGCCTTACATCACTACCAGGAGGAGTTCCATTATTATTCATGTCTATATTTGTAAGTGGAACTCCACAATAATTTAATAGAAAAGTCGCTATATCTGTTACTTTATATGCAAGTGGACCATTAGGTAAATTAGACGTAGAGTAGTCCTGGCTAAAGTTCATGCGTGTTAGAGCAGTAATCCTATCTATAAATCCCCACATACCGGAGCAAGTAATATCATAACTTCTCCAGTAACTAGATGGGTATTGCTGATTAAGAGTAGACGTACCTTTTTGAGAAGAATATGCTCTATTTGCTATACCCTGAAATATAACGCTACGTTTAGTGTTATCTGATGGGGCATACTCTGTTTCTATACGGACTGGTATAGCTGACCTGTACTCTAACATACCTAGCGGATCGCCATTACATCCGCTAACTATATTATATAGACTAAAATTTGCGCTTTCATGTGACGGATCGGCTTCAGGACCCGTTATATTAACTTCAGTGACAGGTTGTTGTAGTAAGGTGCTAGTTGGAATGATAGAATCATTGCCTAAATTATTCAAAGGCTCTACAGGAGTGACTGTGCTATTAGTCGATAAAACTCCGTTTCTTGTTACTTGATAGCCCCATAAATAAGGAGTCTTTATACCATCAGACCAAAATTCAAAATAAGCATAATAAAAAGGTTGCCCTACGGTTGGAGCGCATGTTATATAATCTAAACCAGAGCCAGTTATATCTAATTTAATGTCTGTAGTAGCGTCGTATATATAACCTTTTATATAGTTTATGCTGCTGCCAGATATACTTTCATTAGAAGCATTCCAACTTAAAGTTAAATCACCTGCATTAGACTCATCTACAGAGTCAGAGCCTGTAAATGGAAGATAAAATAAATCATCTACAAGCGTGCCTATAGGCACACTCGGAGTACTTGCTGTTGTGCTATTTACATTTAATAGCGAAACCTGCCACTCGGCGCGGATGTCGCGGCGTATATCTACACGGATCGGTCCGCTACCCGTTGGCGGATACTGCGTAATCTGTGACGGTATTTCGCTTGCATTAGGGAGTTGAACAGTGTAGACGTGCGAACGAGCACCTATTTCTGTATGATACAGAGAAGTTAAAGGACTTGAGCTAGTAGAAGAAGATGAATCATTTATATCTGATCTAAACTCTATGTAAGCCCTAGAATTAGACATAGACTGGTGTGGCATGATTCTAATTGAGTGAACATGCCCTGCAACCGCATGAGGAGCTGAGAAGCGCCACTGATCTCTAGTGTACCATGCACCAGCCGATCCATCTCCAGACGAGTCATACCACTCTGCAAGCGTCGCTAAGCCATCTCCTGTAAGAGCTAAGCAATAAAGCCCATATCCATTAGCGGTTAAATTTCCTCCAAAAATAAAACCAAATATAGAGTCAGGCCCGTCTAATCTAGTTCCTGGAAAAAATACCCTAATAATAAATCCTTGACCTGAATCAAATGTATCCTGGCCTAAAGCTATTCTATCTATAGGAAAATCTGGATTAGATTGATTAACTGCATAAAAAGAGGGAAGAAGATTTTGATCTGCAATTAAATTACAAGCTGACCAACTACCGGATACTGGAGCTGTTTGAGGAACGGCCTTTTGATAAAAAGGGCTGCCAGTAGAGGCTACATTTGAACCTGCCGATATATCAGTTAATTCGGTTGGAGACCGCCATAAATTTCTAGTTATTATACTGCCAGATAATACAGGAAACTGCCAGTTACTGTATAATAAAGACTGCCCTAGAGTCGACTCATGTATATTAGATGTAGTGTCTGCAAGTGACTTTATATATGTGCAACCACTTGCAGCTTGGTCTACATTATTTGTTGAAGGGCCAATACCTGTAGTTCCCCCATTAAGCGTAGGAGTACAAGCTATTTGAGTTCCTTCTCTTTGATACCAAAAAGGCGCAAGAGCAAGGACGTTTATAGGTGTATCAAACCACACATGGGTTCGTCTATCAGGGGTTACAGTAGCGCCAGTAGATGCTTTCATTTAGTTAAATAGTCTTGTATACCGCCAGGATAATCTCTATGAAAATCGTCACTTAATTTTCTATAGTATCTAGTGTCGGAGTTGTCTATATCTTTTGGCGTTTGGCCTTTATACACAAATAGCAAAAAATAAATAAATAAACTATCTATAAATACAATAGAAGCTATCAGAATACCCACTATTATGTGTATTTTAGTCTTGTTGCTCATTATAACCCAAAAGCTCCTAAAGACTGAGATTTAGCATACCAACCTTGCGATATAGCTTGCGTACTATAGCGCCACCCAGCCGGTAAAGCACCTTTCCCTCTACTAGATGCCCCGTACAGCCCTTGAATGGCTACAGAAGCATTTCGCATAGCCTCTGCGGCATCATTCATATTTTGAGCTGATTTTTTGCTATCGCTATCACTACCTGTTACCCAACCTGTTACCCAATCAGTAAAATTTTCAGCCGCATTATTTACTTTAGCTATATCTTCGGCTAACTGATTAAGTTCAGAAGCTACGCTGCCTACAGTATCAGCTACCGGGCCTATAAATGGACCAATAACTGAATCTTTTAACGTAACAAAACTTTTGGAAAGTCTTTCTATTTGTAATGAAAACTCGTTACCTGATTTTTTGAATTTTGTGCTATATACAGCTTCTTGAGCATCTTGATCTAATCCAAAAACTACATTTTTCAGTTCATCGCTAGCATCTCGTAATCTAAGAAAATCTGTTGTGCCAGTTAGCATAGCTTCTCTAAGTGCCTGTTCATCGTTTTTTATATCAAATACAATATGATGCACCTCTTTATTAAACATCTTTTGAGCGTCAAGAGTACCCCAAGGATAACCTGAAGGAGTAACACCTGCTCTTGCAGCCATTGCAGCCGTCATTCCATTCATTGCAACTTGCATTTGAAACTGATGCGCTCTTTGCGCCATATCCTGCGGAGAAATACCTAATGCGGCACTGTACGCTGTGCCCTGTGCCATTTCAGGCGTAGTACCACCTGCCTGTAACTGTGCAAATCTATGTTCTGATAGCCTATCACCAACTTCTACCAGTTGCCCCCACAAAAATTTGAAACCTCTTATAACTAAATCAATTCCGGCTTTTAATAGCTTAAATCCCTCTATAATAGCAGACACCCAAATAAAACCTTTTACTACACTAAGTAGCTTATTAATTCCATTTGATTTAATAAAATCAGGAATTCCTGCTTTAGCAAACTGTAATTGATCTGCCATACCTATACTAATATTACCTGATGAAGGTGCAGACGCAGCCTTAGCTTTTCCGCCAGGCATAAATTGTTTATAATATGAATCTCCAAGTTGTTCAAATGCTTGTTGCCCATATTTTTTTCTATACGTATCATGACTCATTCTTGACCCTACAGGTATTCCAGGGCCTACACCTGCAAAATCAGCGGGCCATACTCTAGGCCCTGTAGCAGCTTTTGTGCTACCGATACGCGAAGAAGCAGTCTTAAACCCGCCAGTCGCATTTGCAACTGCTTGAGCGGCAGCATTAATAGATGAAGCCACCGCTTTCAAATCTGCGGCGGCTTTCTTTATCGCGTCTGTTGCTGCTTTTATATCTTTAGCCGCTTGGTTGAAAGATTTGGCAACATCTCCAACCTTTGCAAAGCTAAATTCTACTTTAACTGGCTCTGCCATTTTCTTCTTCTATTTTATCTATTTGATCTCTATTAGCTTTTGTTTCTTCTATAACTAAATCTGCCGCATCTTTAATCCAATCATTCGTAAGAGGCTTAAACACTGAATCATTTTCATCTATATCTAAAGCCGTTACACCTATAGCTTCTGCTATACTCTGAAGAATGTATATAATCGCTAATTGATGGGCGTCGGTACGATAGACGAGTTCTGGAGAAAGACCGTACGCTCTTTTGGCAAATCGGACGGAGGCAAATCTGCCTCCTGCGTAGGGTTTTCAGAATCAGTTAAGTCATCTATAACAGATGCTTCTTTATTCGACCTCAATCTTAACAGTGCAACTTCTTGAATTTGCCTATATGCTTCAGGATATAACTTTGTCATCCAAATAAAATCATCTGGAGTGTACCTATCAACATTCTTAGACCCATCTACGGTAGGAATGCCTGTACCTTCAGCATCCCGTACCGGGTTTATAAGCACTATAGGCTGAAGCGCAGTAATCTGACAAACAGTATTAAACAAACTTTCTGAAAGATAACTATTATTTATACCTGTTTGCGGCGGGGCCATAAATGGTGCAGCAGGTTTTCCCTCTTCTGGTTCACCAGTGATATATTTCTTTATATAAGCCTGTGCAACTTCATAAGACCTGTGCATCTCTAATTGGTCTAATCTATCAAATAAGTACACAGTTACCGTTACAGGCTCTTCTCTCGTATTGTCTATAAAATCATACTTAGTTATTGGATTTTTAGGGCGCTGTACTGACTGTAAATTAACTTTCACTTAATAAACCTTTCTAATTTTATTTATTACTAACTAGGAAAACTAATAGGTTGACCATCAAGAGGCTCATCATCCCAAATGATGCCAACATCGTTAGTGTAAAATGGATTAACATAAGACACAGTACTAGAGTATAAACCTGGGTCAACCATTTTTAATACAAGTTGAGCAGGCGTCTTTCCTCTACCTATTGCAGGTTTATATCCTGAGAATACGCCTACCATAGACCATGTATCAAACCCTATTTTATATGCCACACCAAAATAAAAAGTTCCGCTTTGTGTAAGTTGATATACTTGAGGAAGTATATTAGGAAATACACTATCTGACTTTTGAATCTCTGTAAGAGTTATAGTATATGACTGCCCTGTTGGCACATAGTTTTCATAGAAATTATCTATAGCCTGAATCATTTCATCTGTAAATTCAGGTGACGGACCTTCTATAGCGTCTAGCGTGCCGATTAAAGATTCAACAGTAGTGCTAGCACTCCAAGTACCGGCTGCAGTTACAACAAGTGGTGTAATTATGCAGCTTACCAGGTGCCTACCAATCATCCACTGAGGGATAGCATCGTTATACGCAGTATTACCTAACGCATTCCACCCAGGAGTCGGAGTAGTCATTTGTATAACTCCATCAAACTATTTTCTAGCCGCACTAACGATACCGCTATACTTAGCTTGGGCTGCTATAGAAGCATCCTGTATCAACCCTGAAACGGGCTTAGGGCCAACCATTGCCAAAACAGAATCTATAGCCACATCCGCAGTTTCTCTCTGTACAGTTACATCTACATATCTTGCAGGAGGACTAGTAACTTGAAGAACAACAGCTTTGTTTGAACTCGTAGAAGTCACAGTTTCTTGCAAACCAGTAATATTTGTCCATGTTGCATGGTCTGGAGACGACCTAACAGTTATTACTGCGGTTCCAGTATCAGAAATTTCACCAAATTCTACAATAAATGCAACTGTAGAGGCATTTTGAGTATCTATATAAGAAGATACTTGTGTATCGCCAAACCCTGCAGCTATAGAGGCTGAAAGTCTAATTGGATTAAACAAAGACAGTAGTGCGGTCATTTTAATTACTCTTCGCCTTTATCTGGTCTTCTATCATGTCTCTAATAGCTTTGGCCCCGTATTCAACAACTAATGGGGCCATATCCGCTTCTATTTTATCGTCTATAGGTCTTTTTATCATTCTTGTTGCACCGCTAGACTCTGGATTCTTTTGTACTAGAAACTGAGCTTTAGGGTCCGTGTTTAACAACGTAATCTTTAATTGCGCTAAAGCCGGCCTTAATTTCCAGGCGCTTCTAAAGTCTCCTGTTTGTTCGTTTATCCAATACTCGTCTAACGGCGGATGCGGATCGGCTACCGAATACGGTCCGTGTGGATCATACATCAAGCGCAGATCCTTCATTTTGTACGGGCCGCTAGATAGAGTACGCGCCATCTCCAGGGCTTTCGGGCCAATCTTGGACTGTAGGGCGCCTCGTAGCGCCGGGGCCACGTTTTTAGCAATACTTTCAAGCAACTCTGGCAAATCTTCTATGTCTACAGAGTAAGTTGGCATTTACGTGTTTACGAAAGTCTGTCCAATCACAACACGCGCACCGACACGGGCCGCACGTAAGACGAGATCGTTTTCCATAAATATGTCATTAGGAGACATATTTTCTGCCCAATTTAATTCTGGTACGTCTAATACTTGCCCTGCAGGATAACCATTATACATTAATGAAGGAGGATTCCACTGCAACAGGGCATCTCTCAAATTTTCTATGTCTGCTCTAAGCGGGGCGCTATCGCCACGGTTCGTCAGAGTTACTTTATAAACATAGATCATTTGATCGTAAGCTACGTTATCTACTCCCCACTCACCCTCACCCATCTTGGGAATGTTAATAACAGCATACGGTATCTTTTTCTTCTCATACAAATCTATCCACGGAAATGTTTCTATATACTCTGTGTCCCAAATACCGTCCGTATGCAAATCAGGCCAAGTTGCCTGAATAACCGCCCGTAAGGCTCCGTATAAATTTTGCAGATAGTCTGGCATTACTGGCTAAGATAAATTGGCATTAACATTTAATGGTACAGGAGGTATAAGCATTCTTATCATTGAAAATTGAGTATAGATGCCTTCTGGCACGGTTGCTGTATATGGCTCTTTACGTATTTCCCATACTAACAAAGACTCAGTTTCTTGCGCAACATATCTGTCTTGAAATAGACCCGCATCTTTTACAGGGGCTAGACACTGGATGGCTTGCCTATCATATATACCGCTACCTGTAGGAACATCTACTAGCTTAGATCGACCAACTTTAGCTACTACAGATGTACCTATATAAGCTAATCCACCAGGTATAGGTCTATCCTGACTGTCTGCAAAAAACGTATTGTCGTAAATATTTACCTCTACAGCAAATTCATAAATCAAATCAGTAGCTTCATCTACTATATCCTGCATTTCATTACAGGGCATTGGACTTATCTACTTTCGTACAGCGTAAATCTCTTTTTCTTCACAGAGTATGTAATCTACTGCATCGATCGTTATTTCTGTAGCACCAAATTTAGAATATATAACTTTATCTCCAGGCTTAATTGTAAGCGGAGATATAGACCCGTCCGCATTTCTATAGCCTTCGCCTGTTGCAAGTACTACACCTTCCGGCGGGCGCTTGCGTGAAGCTTCGGGAATGATAATCTTTACACCATCTTTACCGCTAGTAGTCTCTTCAGCTTCACAAGGCATAATAAGCAACTTATCGTACATTGGACGAACTGGTACATGTTGCTCAAGAAAAGCTGTGATGTCTACATCAGATTCCATTACTATTTCTTTATTTACGTCTTCTTCCCAATCTTCTGGTCTACCATTCTCAATAAGAGTTGTCATTGACTATCGGTTTCCTTTTATTAAGCTAATGCTAAAATAGGTATAAACTTTGTCCGAACATTAAATTCTTCTAGTGCAACCGCAGCTACTTCATTTAATCTTTTAACACTAGATTCAGGGTTTCTCTGCAGTGTACTAGCAATTTGTATTTCAGTCTTTGTTGCAAGTTTTGCCGCATAAGCTGAGATAACAGAATACTTAGCATATAGTAAGCATATCTCGGCGTCGTCTTCAGGTATGCTGGCTATACTATGACAACAAAAATAGTAAAAGTCTAATGTTGCCGTCGCTATCGGCGTAGGCTGTACTACCATTCTAGGACTAGCGTCTATAAGCCACCTTATTAGAGCGCCATACTGTATCCCGTTGTAATTTACTACACCCTCTTGACCTGGAAGTGGAAAAAACGAATTAGGATACCCCAATGTTCCAAAACCACTTCCGAAATTTGCCCTACCTCCCCAACCTACTCCGCTGAGTTGAGATGAATAAGCATAAGCATAATCATAAAATGATACAAATGTATGAGTAGCTGGCTTAGCCCCGATTGCAATATCCCAAGACTCTTTTTCTGGTAAAATAAAATCAAATGGCAAAGGATAAGTGTCTTGCCCTTGATTTATTTGTAATCCTATAGATCCTTGCACACTTGCATTGTCATAATGCTTGAATTTAGTGCCCGGATCGGCTATCGTTATCAAATTACCTGCATCAGTGTATAACTCATTTGAAACAAGTGGATCAACTTCTAATACCGTTACTTGCTCAGAATATGCTGTATATTCATCTAATGTTAGAACATCTCCAACACTAGGAGTCGCGCCCACCATTCCAAATTGAGTTGTATTAGTTGGTAAAAATGTGCTTGGCCTGGAAAGAACTATATTTCCAGTTCCATACCTTCTAGTTTTATTGAAATATCTACTGTATTCTCTGACAGCTCTTTTAGTTGCACTTTGACGACTCTCCTGAGAGTAGACACATCCATCAGGATCGTTAAGTGCAAGGGCTAGGTCTCTATCAAATACAGCATAATTCACTGTACAACCTTTATGAAAGTGCGCCCTTACGCACAGGCGCGGGCGCAGGCATTTCTTCTACTTTAGTTTCGTTAGCGGTAGCAGAGTCGGAAGAAACACGAGCCTCTTCTATCGCTACTGATTCGACAGAGGGTGCCGTCGGCTCGCCAGAGACAGTTCCTTCCGACTCTACTTCTTCGAGTCGCTCTAGTCTAACATGAGCGCCTCTAGCATGTAAATCAGCTACTGCCGCTTCGTGACTATTATTTATCTGTTGTCCTTGACAGTTATACATTTCTTTTTAGCTTTCAAGCCGTAGATAGTTTTGGGCTACCCACGGCTTCGGGCGGTGAGCGGGCGCGGGGGTTATCTGAGGAGAATTTCTCTCGCTACAGGGTTAATGACATTACCATTAACATCCGTAGTCTGAGGAGTAAAGATCGCAGAATTCTCTTCTGCAAAGTAGATTTCCTGAGCGATAGGATTTCCAGTTGTAGCGTCTACTGCAAACTGCGGACCTCTGACTTCCCATGCAGTATCAATAGCGTACCTTGTAGTACCTTCTCTGGTAAGCAGAAGCCTGGAGTCTCCAGGATACCACGGAGTATTAGTTCTTGCGAAGTTAACTCCGTTCCTATCAGCATAGTAATCTTCACTTGGGTACAGTGTAGTACCTCTTGGAGACACTAACTGATAGAAGTTAACTGCGTTGATAATTGGTACGCTAGCGTTCAGTGTAGAAAGCATCAGGTCAGGCTTAACGTATCTACCATATAAGCCTGAACCTGCGCTACCCATAAGAGCGGCTGTCGCATCAATCTGTTGCAGAAGATTAGCGTAATTTTCCTGCGGGGTAATTCCAGACCCTAGAGTTGCAGGATTAACTACAATCTGATCATAGTTAGTGATATACGAATACTTGAACGTAGACGTAGAGGAAGTAGCGTTTGCACCATACCCAGTTGAGCTATTTTCTACAATAGCGTTATATACTGACGTGCTACCTGTAGCGGCAGCCCCGCAGAATATAACTACACTATTGTTCCAATCTACAGCAAAGTTGGCGACTGTACCTCCTGCATTGGGCGCAATATTACCGTTCATATCCAAGTGACCCATGACAGGCGCGGTATAAGAGCCTCCTGCCTGAGTTATGACAAACGGGTTAACTACAGTGCCAGTTACCTGCCCATTAGTACCAAAATCCCAGTTAGTAGTGGGCTGGCATACTGGTACAGGTCCAAGAGCAACGCCGTAATACGCAGTAGAAGAAGGAGCAGCAACCGGCCCCTGGAGTCTAATTGCCCCTATGACATTAGACGTAGACCCATTCAAGCCGCCATAGGTAACGTAATTATCTCCAGTAGCCGGCGTAGTTACAGCAGTTTTAGCTGGATTGAGGTTTACAGTAATTGTGCCTACTGTAGCCCCCCATACTGAGTTATCTGCAAAAGTACAAAGTTCAGACGCATTCTGCACTGCGCCAAAGTTATCGGCAGTCTGGAACATCTGATTACCGAGTGCAATGTCAATACGACGCATCTTATCTGCAGTCATATTGTAAAGTAGCCTGGCTACTACAGCGTAATTCAGAGGACCATTACCCAGTGCACGGATCACGTCTCTAGTTGGCTGTGCAGAAATCCTACGCCAGAATGGCCTAAACGCAAGCCAGATTAACTCAATCGAAAGTTGATCAATCGGTTGTCCTTCAGGAACTAGCAAGCCTGGATCATATAACGGAACAGGCTGCGCCGCATATCCCGTCATATTAGCGTAGTTTACATACTCAACAGGGAACCTGAAGATGCTACCAAGTCCACCATTTCTTTCAATTGGTGCCTGGAACCAACCCGGATCGTTTCCGGTAGTCTGAGTTCCTGGCCCAATTCCTTCAACATACTGGAACAGGTTAAGGTCCCAAAACGACTGAATAAGGAGGACAGTGAGAATAAACGGTTGATTCAGAAGGTTAGAAGTTGTAACTGCGTCAGAAGCTGCAATAGAGCCTTTCATATTTGCAAAAGATTCTGCAAAACTTACAACGCTATCACAGTAAGCCTGCTGCCCTGCCTCTTCCGTAGAATCAGCACCCTGCAGCCACTGAGTAATACCCTTAATCTCTCCCTTAATGTCTTTATACTGCTTACCATGCTGTGCAACATGAGCAATAGCATCCACCATAGGGAAGAGTTTATTAAGATTACGCTTGCGGCGGGCAAGTGTGCTAGACGCTTCGGGATTAGGAATGTCGTTACCAGACACCCCGTTTTTAGACTTAAGAATATCGTCATAAGCATGGAGGTATTTAGAAACTTCCCTCATATGCTTAGGCATAAATCCCTTTTTGCCCCATGCAGCATCTAGCGCAGGGTGCAAATCGGACACGCTAGTAGAACTAGTTCCTGCGCCATTAGACGGATTAGCAGGATCAAAAGTAGTCTGCCCTGCGCCACTTCTAGCAGTATCGTATCCACCGCCGCGCAGACGCTCTCTAGCAGCCATTGAACTAAATACTTTAATATTGTCAGTAAATAAACCAGGAACCTGCTCAGGAGACTTCGCATTAGTCTTAATCATATTAAGAATGAAGTCCTGGTACACGGGGTCAAACGAAGCAATCTGAGGCTTATTCTCTTCAATTGCACTATCAATTGCAGTCTGAACAGCGTCACTAGCCGCTTGCTGTTCCGCCTTAAGCATCTGTTCACGAAGCGCGTTAATAGAACCCTCACTAACTCCAAGCGCAGTTGCTAAAGCCTTGCTAGACATAACAGAATCCATTCCAGGCGCTGTACCTCCTGCACCCTGTACCTTAGATTCTTTACGCTCTGCCTCTCCAAAATCCTTCGCACTTGGATTAGTTGGGGCAGTCGCAGCACCAGAGGTAGTGTCTGTCCCAAATCCTGTATTGCCTTTACCAGATACGTCATTACCTGGTACAGCAGAAGGACCTGGCCTATCGCCATGATAGCCGTAAACACCCATTACCTCATCAAGAGCAGCAAGCTCCTTAGAAGCAGAAATAATGTCTTCTCCATTAAGCCTTGCAGCTTTAAGAAGGTCGTTTACTGCGTCATAGGCTGCCATGACCTTTTTCTTAGATGCTTTGTCATGAATCAGCGCATGTGCTTCATTCAATGCGGCTTTAATTTTGTCATTCATTGTTTGAGTCTCATCTGTTGCGGCTGCGTTCACGAACCTGCAACTTGAATAGGCATAGCGTTTTGGTATGGCACCTATGACAGAATATTCCTTATTCCGTGAGTTGTCAACGCTCTCTGCAGAATTCTGCGAAATTTCCTGCAGAACAGAGTCTGTCAGCAGAACATACTGCTCTTTCGTAGCAGGAATGGCAGGGTTAGGTACGTGGTCCACGGAGCAGATGTACATGCGCTCGGCCACGATGGCATCTACGCCGTTCACCTGCTGGCGACGAGAAGAAGGCTTCATCTTAAATCGCATAGAAACCCCATAGGGTTTACCTGAACGATAAGAATCAGCCACTAATTGACCTGGAGGAGTAGTTAAAGTAGTAAACGTAAAAAACACTCTTCCGTCAGGCTGTGGGAGTTCTACACTATTTACTCTAGCTGTCTTTCTATCTGCATTATCTACATACTGAGACTCGCCACTCTCTGTTTTGACAGGTTCAGGATGTAGCAACTCCATAAGCACAGCATCTTGACTCGCGCGCTCTCCTAATTCACTAAGCGCAGGAGTGATAACAGGACGTGGATAGACTCTTTTATTTATATTCAAAGAGTCTGCAACCGCCATTAGTTGTCTTACAGTTAAAGTTTTGCTAGTAGAGTCCGATAAAAGCTGCCACTCATTCTCTGAAGAATAAAGAATCTCGTTATCATCTTCTTCATTCCTAGAATCAACTGCAGAGCCTTGCCCTATCCACTGTTTACCCTCTAACTCTTTAGGCTGAGTACCAACTAATGCACGGTAAACTGGCTGAGTGTGGTCTCCATTTTTTAGCCACTCTTTGAAATCATTCAAAGACATCTGCGTGATAGCGCCAAAGCCCTTCCAGCCTATTTCATAATTTGCAAAGTAAATAGCACGGGCATCTTCCATGTTATTGCATGCAAGAATTACCTTATGCTCGTCAAATCTGGAAGTATATGGGTCTAGCTGATCTACAATAAATGCTGCGTCAGATTCAGGGCTTTCACCTAAGAAACAATCTACAGCGCCACCATCTCTTTCAACCCCGCCACCTTTAACTGAACCATAATGATTCTTTAGAATTACAGTCCAATGTTCTCCAAATTGGTCGTGATGCGAACGTATAGAGCCTTTAACAGACTCTATTGTGACTGTAAGACCTTTGAACTGTACTATAGCTTTTTTATAGTTACCTGTAGTTGCTTCTAACAAGGTAGGCCACGGTTCTACATTCAAAGCTGCTTTATCTATTTCTTTAGGTGTAGCTACATTTTTTGGCTTAGGCTGCTTTACTGTTTTAGACTTATCTTTAGAGTCGGCTACAGGGCTAGTGGCTGGAGGCTCAACCGGAGCGGCTTGCGAATTAGGCACATGCGGAGCATGTAAAAGTGCGGCATCAAAATACTTACAAGTGCCCATTGGCATTATAATTCCACGTACTTCTGTACAGGAATTCGCAGCACGAAAATGGGCGCAATCATCGCAATGGTTTTTATCTGACCAAGTTACGTAATTTGCTTCTTCTTGAGAAATATGTGTAGGAGTAGACCTATCAATTTCTTCTTTGTGGTCATTACCTGCATGAAGGACACCCTGTACTGGTTCGTCTCCAGGATGCTGCACAAATTGATACGACGCACCGGCCATAGACTGCCGAGTAACGTCTTTTTCATGCTGAAAATACTTAGAAGCAGGGTCTTGACTTTTCTGTTCTATAGTCTCTTCTGATTTTTCTTGTGCAGCAAGAGGCCCATCAATGTTAGAAACATCGTCGCCTTCAGCAGTTTCTGGTAAATTAGAGTAATCAGTAGCTTTACGCCATTCTTCTAGCGTCTCTTTACTAATCTTACCTTCTTTTGCCAGTGCTTCAAACTTACGCGCTTGCCTTTTGCTCTTAAATGGCATAGCTTTAACCCTGCTTCTCAGATAAAATCTTATTCAAACTCTTTATTTCATGCTCTAAACGATTTAACTTATCGTTTAGAGCATTTTTTGAGTTAGCAACATCTTCTTGCAAATAGTCTATACGCCGGTCTAGTGCCTTAAAATGGCGAATTGAGTCCTTAAAATAACTTAAAACACCTTTATTTGACACTAATTTACTCCTACTAAGAAGAAGGAGGTGTAGTTGGCGGCGGCACAACAATACCTGCCGCAGTCAGTTGCTGCTGAACTGCAGTCTGAACTGCTGTACTAATTGTCACAGGCAGGTTATTAATTGCCGAAATCTCTTGCGTATAGTCCTGAGTAGCCTCCCCAGCTTGAATCACAGATATAAGAGATTCAAAAGATGCCTGAAGGTCCGAGACTACCTGATTCGCTACAGCAGTAGGAGCATTAGCTATTGCAGCATCCAAATCAGCTCGCAGAGTAGTCATTTCTTTCTCCAATCTTTTAAGTCGTTGGTTGAAAAACTGAAACATTTTAGTTACGAGTAGTGTTTCCGTATAGTATTGACGCTACGGCGGTTCAAATTACCGTTTTCTAGTTTGGTATCGTTGTATTTATTTGTTACTTGAGTTCCGCGTACTCTTTCTTCTCCGAGGGACTCGTTAAAGCCATGATTAGCACCGCTAGAAACAGTTCCAGAAGGGCTAGAACCAGTAGAGCTAGCACTTGAACCGTTTCCATTACCATTTTTACCATTTTTGCCCACATTATTTGTTATTCCTGCGTTAAAACGCTGAATTTCAAACCTTTGCTGAAGCTGAAGTTGCTTAATTTGTTCTTTTTCTTCTTTTTCCTGCCTTTCAGCCTCTTCATTTGCTATTTGTGCAAGTTCATCTTCTACATCTACAACATCTGCGAGATCTCCAACAAGAGAAACAGCCTTCTTTTTGGAGATAAGCGGGTCGGGGCGGGCAGATTGACCTGCGCCTATAATATTTTGGCGTAGAGCACGCACCCTATTAATTACATCAGATGGGGTTTCTATAGAGGATTCGCTGAAATGAACAGTAAATTGTACAGTTTCAGGTAAAATACCCATTAATAGAAGCTGCAGATTCATTGCAAACTTAACTTCATCGGCCATAAAATCTGAAAGAGTTACAGTTTCTTTGAGAAATTCTGCTGTCTGCACCTCCAAAATATCTCTGTTTATGTCTGTAAAGCTAAACCCTATAAGAGCGCCGGGTGCAGGGAGACCTCCTAGATACTGTGTCTGAAAATACTCTATATCTCCAGTTTCTCCTATCTGCTGATCTCCTTGAATCGCCTCTACTTTAACTAAACCATTACCAAAAATATCGGTCGCAGTCTCAGAAGGATCATATATATTTCTTGACCCATCTACAAAGCCAATAGATTCTTTGAAGTCTTCGATTTGTTTTTTCTGGCCTGGCCGCTCAGGTGTGCCAATGTTGTAGACCAATCGGAGGGCGGCGCGCGTCATACGCTTAATAACGACTGCCTCTTCAGTCAAATCAAGCAAGCGCCGCATCCGGCGCACGGCTACCAAGTCCGATTCTCCGTACCGTTCCCCGTCTATATAATTCCATCTACCATGATGTATTAAAGCCGCAGGAAATGTCGCAACATTTAAGTTTGTCATAACATCTACCTGCGCAAAGGCATGTAGCGGGTCTACAAACTCGTCCGCATCATCTGTGCAACGCTCCATAGAAACAGCAGGCATCCGCTTAATATCTAATAACTTGTCACCATAGACTACAGCCTGTGAGAATATTTCTCCTTCGACCATAGACATCATAGCGTGTGACAAAATTTTAGGATTAAGAACCGCTTCTACTATGTGCGCCGCTTCTTGAGCCTTACCGTAGACATACTCATTTATAGTTTGTCCAAATTCATATTTATTTGATTTATCTGGTGAACTAGTGTTATTTTTATCTAATTCGTCGTGAGGCTTAGATACAATAACCTTGAATCCCTTGCGGCAAGCCTCTCTAGCAAATTTAATAACTGACTTACGGCAACGCGGGTCATCTAAAAAGGCTAGTCTACAGTCTTCTATCTTTGCGCGGCGCTCGTACCTAAGTTGAATTAGTGAAAATTCGTAGACACTAGGGGATGCGCTGGCAGAAGCACCTTGCTCTGTAGTAGAACGGGGCCTGACATAGTTCAAGGCGCGATTTACCGCGCCTTGAATCCTTGATCTTAAATTAGCTTGATAAGGCTTACCGTGTATAGCCGGTCGATATGCACTGAGCATACCCGAATCAGTGGCCGGTAAGTTCCTAGAAGACCGTTCACGTAGCACTAAAGTACCGTCTCTACTCTTTACCAGAGCAAACGGTTTAGGAACAGAAGTTCTTCGTTTGCGTAACATTTAATCACCCATTTAGTAACTGTTTAGGTATAGGCTGCGAACAATTAACTGGGATCTCATGGTCGATACCCTGCAGAGTAAACAACTGATTATAAATGTTTCTACACTCGTCTGCAGAAAACTTATAGCGGCACCTTTTACAGCATACACCCACTACGCACTGCTTACCATTTATCTCTTGCACTAAAGTAGCGGGTATATGTCCTTTTAACTTACAAACAATCCTTCGAATCATCTCATTATATTTTTACAGCTTGTCTAAGAGCTTCAAGTAAAGTGTGGCCCTCACCAATTTTAGTAATTGGGTCTAGTTGAGGCCCTGGTAAGCTGCCCGTCGATAACGACCAGGCCGCTGGCGATAAGGACCAGGCCGGAGTCGTATAGTCGCGCGTACGGAGGTCTGTAATCCGCTAGCGTCACCTGCATGAAATATCGCCCGTCCGCCGTGCCAATCACCATGAAGGCGATCACGCACGGCACGGGGGCACCATCTGGCGCGTAATTGCCCAGCGCGGTCCCATAGGCGAACGTCACGCCGATGGCGGGATACGATCCCACCTCGAACGTGGCTAATTTGCCATTGCAACTCGACACGGGCGTCGTCACGTCAAAATAGCCGGAGACCGACGTTCCGTCGCTCAGATCGACGGCGTCGACTTTGATCTCACCTCCTGCGCAGCGCATACTCAACACGCCCGCGCCTGCGGTTTGCGCCCAGGCGCAAACCGGAAGGGCCGCGCAAACAAAAGCGACCATCAGGATGGTGACCGCGAGGTAAAGCCTCCATACGTCTACAAAATTCTTCACAAGAATACTCGCTTCTATCTTTACACGCTCGTTTGATATCGCTATAGTCCATTTTATCTGTAGTAGCGATAGATTCTTCCCCTATCACTTTTATCTCCTCTTAATCTGGCAACAAAGCTCCGTCCAAAACCCTTCCTGTGACCTGTATATACAGTCTGCCAGTCTGTACTTTGACAGGCTCTATTTGCTCTAGTGCAGACTGTATTTCTCTCCTAGACACTACAGTGTCAATAAAATCACCATTTGCAGGTAGCTTATAAGCCGAGTAGATATCTTCTAATGGCCCATCTAATATGGAATTAGCAAAAGAGTTTAATCCATTGTCACTAATAGCCCAATCTATTACTTCATCTTCTTCGACTTTATCTTTAGCTTCCTGTAGCGCCTTGAACTTATCCGAAACTATCTGTTTTTCTTTAACAACAACAACAGGAGTTAAATTTGGCTTATTTTGAGCTATTTGCTTAACCGTATTGTAGTCACCAGCCAACTTCAAAATCTCAGTTATTTTCTCTCCAATAGTTATATTTTCACTGGCTACAACTTCTACAAATTTCGGATTGTTCGAGTTATTAAACAAAATACTGCTAAAAGCACCCCAATTTTTTTCGTTCATTTCCTTTTATCTCCTTCTAGTTTTGTTAGGGTTTATTAAACTCCTTGGAAACAAATCACTTGCACTAGGCGTGTGGTTTACTCTCATTCCATTAATAGAGTGCCCATAAAACGGTATACCCGATATATTCTTTGTATTATCTGCATGTCTAAGCTGTTTCTGTAACTCTCTTTCCTGTTGCTCTTTTATCTTTTTCTCTGCTAGTCTCTTTATCGTCTTCCAGTCTGTAACCTGAGTAGCAGGTAATGGAAATTCGCTGAAAGAAGAAGAGAAGTCCATATCGGGCGCAGCTTCAGCATAAAATGAAAGGCAACACGCTTCCGCTATATCTGGAGACGTACCTAGCCTCTTTTTAATGTCATCTTTATTCTCTACTACCTTTTGTCCTCTTGAATTCGGTTTCCATCTCGGTACAATTAATTCTAATATCAGGTCACGCCGTACATCGGCCGGAAGTAAACTGAGATCGAAGTCGCCAGCATACGCCCGCTCTCGGATGGTGAACCACAACTCTGATCTTACATTAGGATACTGCTCCGTGTCAATGCCTTTGGAAGCAGAATTCACATAAGTGATCGTGTAGCCTTCTGACATGAGGGCATCCGCAGGACCGGCACCCAAACCTCCGGTCACGTCGATACGCAACGGAATAGCGTGCGGGCTGACGAAAAAGCCCGTGCCGTCCGGGCTGGGCAGCAATGCGTGGTAAGCCGCTGAGTAGGCTTCAGCCACAGAGTCGGCCATTTCACGGACAGCATTCGTAACCTGCGTCAAATCGTACAACCTAATGATCTTTATAGTAATCGGATAATTGTAAAATCTACAAATTATAACTGTACGATCCGCACCATGCCGTGCGATGTCCGCGCCTATCTCCGGCAGCCTGAACGCCGGTTTAGGGCGCCGACACTCTGTTAGTAGAAGGGAGCGGTATACTGCAGTTAGTATAGACGCAGTATAAGCTGAGGAAGAAGAATATTCTATAGAAGTTTGCGCTAACGTAAGCGTTTGGTTATACTCGTCTTCATCTTCGCTTTGGTCGTTATCATCTTCTTCTCTCAAGAACTTATCAGCGCCACGTATCCAACCTTTCGGTATAACCTGCTCGTCAGCTTGGTCTGGAAATTGTCCTAATACACGGGCTTGAAAATTAGAGTTAGGCTTATACCATCTGCCTTCAAATTCAAATGTGCCTGGAGGACCCTGCCTGCGGACAACAGGGTTTGTTTCCTCATTAAAAGCAAGTGTTGGATATTTAAGAATCGGCAATAAGTCGTGCGGATAAAGTGTGACACAATTTCGTTCTATCTCTTCCTCTACCCACTGCAGGCTGATCGCTCCTGGATATGGAAAAGTGTAGTTTATTGGGAGTGTCTTGCCGGCTAGTTCTTCCTTGATAGAGTGCTCTGTACGTTGTTTTAACTGGCTAAGTACATTAGGATGCTTAAGCCCTGACATCTGATACACTTTATATGCTTTTGATCTAGTTGCTGCCCCAAATTCCGTAGCTTCATCCGTTGGATTTCCAATAGCAATAAGTCTATTTTGCGGATCTGTCATCAATCCGGTGCCGGAATCCCAAATATGAAAAGGAACGCCCACGGCCTCTTCGTATATTTGGAGTAAAGGAGCGGTGTGCTCGCCTTGAAAACCCTCACCTGATTCGGCATTAATTGCAAGAATAAAATGGCCTGTAGCTAAATACGGGTCTTTGTTTTTTATCTTGCCTGTTAGTGAGATTTCCACTTCATGCAGAGGAGGAGACTCCATAGTAAAGCGTAATATCTGTTTGTATGTAAGACCAAGACACTGCCTCCAAGACGGAGCAGTAATATATACGATATGTTGGTCCCAACAATCGAACCACCATCTAGCTAGAATTGCTGCAAGATAAGTTTTACCGAAACTGTGGTGCGATAATACTACTATGCGCCTACTATCTAAAATTGACTTACCAATAGCGGCTTGATCTGGAGTTAAATCAACACCTAGTATATCATAGGCGTATAGCGCAGGATCTTCTCTATACGCCTTTATCTTTGATTCGCGGACGTGTTGAGCCTGTGCGCTGGCAGAAGAGGGGTCGTTCTCTTCTATCAGCTCTTGAGAAAGTTGCTCAATAAAAAGATGTGATAGCGGCTTAAGTTGTTCCAAGTAAGTGTATGGCTTTATTTATCTATTTATATTTAGAGTCCTGAGTTAATACTGTCAAAGGCTTCTTTTAAGTCTTCGTATTTAAGTTGAAGATCATTGTAGTCTTTTTCTGCTGCGACAGCTCGGTCTCTCATTGTCTCTTCACGTTTAATAAGTCTAATTTTTTCATCTCTTAAAACACGAAGTTCGTCTTTTAAGTCCTGTACTTCAGTTTCTAATTGAGGCGCAAGATTTATTTGTTCATTAAGAAAGTTTATCTGAGAAGAAAGCTCTTCAACTTTAGTTGCAAGACCATTAGCATTAGATACAAAATCTTGTGTGACTATAGCCTTATTTTCTGACGCTAGGCGGCTTAGTGTATAACGCACGGTACTTCGATTTTCTTTTATTAATACGTAGTCTTGTTCGGCGGCATTAGCTGAAGGAGTAGGGTCGTAGGTAGCCTGATCTGAGATATCCTGCACTAATGGGGCAGCACCAAAACCTTCTACAGTTTTTGGGCTAGTAGTAAAGTCTATTTTAGCTAATTTTGGTGGGCTAGAAGGATTATTAATCTCTAGCTGTGATATCCTGAGATCCAATTGAGTTAATTTAGCTTTAATTTCGTCTACCAACTTCATCCACATTTACTTATATCCTTTTAATATCTCTCTGAGTTTTGCTGCCAAGTCGGACATTAGCTGAGGTCTTTGCTTGCGAAGAGATTCATTCGAATAACGCAGCCAATCTAATTCTTCTTCTTGTGTGATTTCTATTGTAACTGTACTCATCTTATCGTAATCTCTTTAATTCTTTCTAACAACCTTTTCGCTACGTTTGGTTGCGGGCTAGCGGGATGTGTGGGGAGCGGTTCTAAATTTTTCAGCGCTCTATCTATTTCTCCTTCTATTTGTTGATCTAATGTTAAATAGAACTCACACATCTCTATTATATCATCCAGAGCATGCGTTATGATTTCGTCTGGGAGAAGGTCTAATAGACGATGCGCTTCTTGCCTGAGTGATAGTTGCGGTTGCGGTGGTTGCGTGTTATTATGTTGCAGGGAATTGGAAAAGTTCTGTTCCATCATCGTATGAGGTAGCGTGCCCTGCAACAAATTGCAATAGAGACGCGAACACCTCGTTCAGCCGTTGTTCTGAAGGATAGTTAGCTAAATGTGCTCTTTGGAAAGACTCTGAAGCTCTACGAGTTTCCTGGATGAAAATAACATATTCTCCATTTGTAGGGTCTATTTTGAGATGTACGTTAGATGCTGACGATAAAACATGCAACACTTTTTTATCTTGGTCTAATATAAACATACGCATGGTGCCTTTTTATTTTGATACCCTCTGCTCTGCTGGTCGCCAAAACTGAGGTATTTGAGTATAGCACGCTCGGAGTGGGTTGTCAACAGGCTTTTTCACGAACCTAGCGTTTATAAAAGTTTGTAAAAATTTATTCACGAACCTATTCAAAAGATCTATTGCTAGTTTTTTTTGTGACCGCTCACGAACCTAATTCATTAATTCATTGCTAGTTTTCGGGGTGACTGATTCCCCTATATCGCAATAATTCATGGTAAAAATTCTCCCGCGTTTATAAGACTTTATATTGGTAGGTGTGCGCGGACGGGCCGGGCACGGTGCGTGATCTCACAAGTCTACAGTGCGACATTTTGATATCTCACAATTCTCTGTATGACAGTGGTACAGAGAGTGCACCGGGCGCAGGCGCTCCAGCGATCACGTAGACTGCCCCGTGCCGGCCCTACGTGCCACGTACAGACGTGCTAACTCAGTAGGTGTGCAAACACCCTCGGACGAAACCAGAGGCGCCTCTCCGTCG
>Ga0224553_1000310_pt1 | contig 22764 bp, 20 predicted proteins | sample 714S21014metaG_FD_179897 | JGI IMG/M metagenome (GOLD analysis project Ga0224553, IMG submission 179897) | Peat soil microbial communities from Stordalen Mire, Sweden - 717 S2 10-14 | ecosystem: Environmental > Terrestrial > Soil > Wetlands > Peat | place: Sweden: Norrbotten County, Stordalen... | reverse complement strand
GATCACCGGACCGACTTTGAGACGGGAAACGTGGAAGCCGTGCTCGACGGTGACCTCGATGGGTTCATGGAGGCCGAACTGCGTCGCCAGCGCTCGCGTTCCTAAGAACTTCTGGGGGCCCAGCAACGGGCGTGTTTCGTGGCACCAGAGTTTGCGGCGGCCAAACTAGAATGAGTTGTACGCAAATTCCAGTGCTGAGGCACTACTACCAGCCAACCCGAAGGGGGTGATGCCGTGATCCGCTTCGAAAATGTCTCCAAGACCTACAAGAACGGCACGTCCGCGCTGAAGGACATCTCGCTCGATATCGAAAAGGGCGAGTTCGTTTTTCTCGTGGGGGCATCGGGATCGGGTAAGACGACGTTCCTGCGCCTCCTGCTTCGCGAGGAGCTTCCCGATCAGGGTCGAATCCTTGAGGCGGGACGCGACATAGGCGACTTGCCCAAATGGCGCGTGCCCTATCTGCGGCGCAACATCGGCTGCGTCTTCCAGGACTTCCGCTTACTGCCCAACAAGACGGTCTTTGAGAACGTCGCGTTCGCCCTCGAGGTGATCGGCCGACCCCGTTCGACGGTGGAGAGCCAGGTGCCCCAGATACTCGAGCTCGTGGGCCTCACCGACAAGTCACGCGACCTTCCCGGCGAGCTGTCCGGCGGCGAGCAACAGCGGGTGGCGGTGGCTCGGGCCTTCGTGAATCGCCCGCTCATTCTGCTGGCGGACGAACCGACGGGAAATCTCGACCCGGCCAACTCTGAGTCGATCATGGCGCTGCTCGAACGCATAAATCGCACCGGAACAACGGTGGTGATGGCGACGCACGACAAGGCGCTCGTCGACCGGATGCGTCGCCGGGTTATCGAGCTCGACCGGGGCGAGATGATTCGCGACCAGGTACGCGGCGTCTACGGCATTGACGAAGGGGCTGTTCTGTAATGCGTGTGTACTTCCGCTACGCGATCAAGGAAACGCTGGGCAACCTCTGGCGAAACCGAATGATGACGATCGCTGCGGTCTTGACCGTGGCGGTCTCTCTCTCGCTCGTGGGGTCGGCCCTGCTCTTGAAGCAGAGCGCCGCCCAGGCGTCGGCGCAGTGGCAGCAGGGGACCCGCGTGACGGTCTGGATGGAACCAGCGGCGTCACCGACTGAGATCGCCAATGTGAAGGGCCAACTCGCCGACCTGCCGATCGTCAAGAGCTGCGTGTTCTACACCCAGGCCCAGGACTACAAGGAGGCGGTGAAGCTCTTGCCCCAGTCGGAGTCGTCGGTACTGAGCGTTGCCCAAATGCCCTCCTCGTTTCGCTGCGTGCCCACGGTGCCGGCGAACGCGTTCGTAGTGCAATCAACCTTCGAGCACCAGCCCGGGGTCTACAGCGTCACCGCACCCGAGCAGCAGATTCGTGAGATGAACCACGCCATCCGAATCATTCAGATTGTCTTCCTGGCTTTGGCGGGCGTGCTACTGCTCTCGGCGACCGTGCTGATCTTGAACACCATTCGCATGGCCATCTTTTCTCGCCGACGTGAGGTTTCGGTGATGAAACTGGTGGGAGCGACGAATTGGTTTATTCGGATCCCCTACATCACCGAAGGATTCATCCAGGGCCTGCTCGGCTCGGTTGTCGCCATACTGGCGGTGACGGCGCTGCACACCTGGTATCCGCTGCACAATGAGTTCCAATTGAACACCAGTGCCCTGCTCGGCACCAACGCGGTCGTGCTGATAGTCGGTGTCGTGATTGGCTCGGTCGGATCAGCGATTGCCATCCGTCGATTCCTTGACGTCTAATCGTTCGAAGCGTCGAAGTCGATTGCGAGCGAGTTCACGCAGTAACGGAGTCCCGTGGGGGTAGGTCCGTCATTGAAGACGTGGCCCAAGTGACCGCCACACTTGGAACAGAGGATTTCGGTTCGTTCGCGAAGCAGCGAGCGATCGGAGCGTTCGACGATGGTACCCGGCTCGCACGCGTCAAAACTGGGCCAGCCGCATCCCGAGTCGAATTTCTGGGCGCTCGTAAAGAGGTGCTGCCCGCAACCCCCACAGGTGAAGACACCATCACCGTCGACGTGCAGCAGCGAACCGGTGAACGGGGCTTCGGTCGCCGCCTCGCGCAGCACGGCGTAGCGTTCGGGCGGCAGTTCGGAGTGCCACTCCTCGTCGGTCTTTTCGATGTCGTAACTCATGGAGTCAATGTACCGGGCTGCGCCGGTCGCTTGCCCGATTAGAAGAAGTGTGGTCGGGGGGCTTCGGGCAGCACGCGGGGGAACTCCGCCTGGTCGTTCAAGAGCCGGACGAATGCCGCGGCCAGTCCCTCGGGATCGAGCCCGATCTCGGCGAGCAGCGCGTCGGGCCGGTGATGCTCAAGGAAGGCACGGGGAACGCCGAGAATTCGAGTGGAGGGGAACGGACGGCCGAGTTCCTGGGCGCGATTTCTAATGGCTGACACCATCAAGGTACCGGCTCCGCCGTGGCGGGTTCCGTCCTCGACGGTGATGATCCGCTCGTGGGACAGGGCGTCGTCGATCATCGAGGAATCGGGAGCCAGCACCCGCACGTCGTAAAGCGTCACCTTCGCGGCATCGTCGCCCAAGATGTTCAGCGCCTGGTAGCTGCTCGCCGCCATTTTTCCCACGGCGAGCACGCACAGCGAGCCATCGCCCCGCACGACCTGGCGAGCCTTCAGACCCTCGCCGATCTTTCCGTCGAACGGCTGGGGGAGGGTTTTAGGAAACCGCAAGGCCGTCGGCGTTGACATCGAAAGCGCGGTCGCCAGCATCTCGGGAACTTCTTCGCCGCTCGAGGGGGCGAAGATCGTCATGTTCGGGATGGCGAGACAGAGGGCCATGTCCAAGATGCCGTGGTGGCTCGGACCGTCGTCACCGGTGATGCCGGCGCGGTCGAAGACGAAGACGACCGGCAGGTTGAGCAGCCCAACGTCCAGGTGCGCTTGGTCGAAGGCCCGCGAGAAGAACGTCGAGTAGATGGCAACCACCGGCTTCATTCCGCCCATGGCCATGCCCGCGGCGGCGGTCACGGCATGCTGCTCGGCGATGCCGACATCGAAGAACCGCGTGGGGAACTGCTCTTGAAAGTTCAGCAGCCCGGTCGGTCCGGCCATGGCGGCGGTGATCGCGACGATGCGCTCGTCGGCACTCGCGAGCGCGACGAGGGCGTTCGAGAAGGCCTGCGTGAACGACTGGCGCGGAACCTCTTCCTCGTTGAGGCGAGGGGGCAGCTTGTAGTCGTGCATTCTCAGGTCGTCTTTGGTCGCCGGTTCGTAGCCCCGGCCCTTTTCGGTCAGCACGTGCACGACAATGGGTCCGTCCCACTCGGCCGCGTTCTTCAGCACCGTTTCGAGCGATTCGATGTTGTGCCCGTCAACGGGCCCGATGTAGCGCACGCCCAGGTTCTCGAAGAAGGTGTGGGGAGTGACCATTTCGCGCACCACCGACGTGAAGCCGTCGATGCCCAGGTAGGCGGCCTTGCCCACGCGGGGCAGTCGCGGCACCAGACGGCGCAGTCGCTCACGAAGCGTGAGGTAGGTCTTGTTGAGCCGCAGCGTCGTGAGCGAATGCGAGAGCTTCGAAATTGTCGGCGCGTAGCTGCGACCGTTGTCGTTGAGGACGATGACGACGCGCTGATTGGAGACACCAAGGTTGTTGAGGGCCTCGTAGGCCATTCCTCCGGTGAGCGAGCCGTCGCCGACGATGGCGACGACGCAACGGTTGCCGCCGTGGCCCTTCAACTCCTTGCGCTGCTGGAGGGCCACTGAGAGTCCGTGCGCGTACGAAAGCGCCGTCGAGGCGTGAGAGGACTCAATCCAGTCGTGCTCGCTCTCAGAGCGGTTGGGGTAGCCGGACAGCCCCCCGCGCTGGCGCAGGCCCTTAAAGCCGTACCGACGGCCCGTGAGAAGCTTGTGAACGTACGACTGGTGACCGGTGTCCCAGAGCAGGATGTCCTTGGGCGACTCAAAGACCCGGTGTAGGGCAATGGTCAACTCCACCACGCCCAGGTTTGAGCCGAGATGGCCGCCCGTTGTCTTGACCGTGGAAATAATGAAGTCGCGAATCTCGCCGCTGAGTTGATTCAGCTCCTTGTAGGAGAGCCCTTGAAGATCGTCGGGGGTTTCAATTGACGGCAGAATCACCGTCCTAGCCTAGTTCCGAGCCTTGGTGAGCCCCTTGGAAACCTTTGGGGATCTCAGCTGTGGCCAACGCCGGGCAACCGGGCTCGTGGACGAACAGTGCCTCGAGCCCGGTTGTCCGGCGCCGCTAGCCATTAAGCGCGTAGATGACCGTCACCTGCACGCTGATTGACTGGCTTCCCGCTTCAATTGGCACCGCTGACGCGGTGGGCAGGGCATTGAGTGTGTTGCCGTACGTCACGGGGCTGGTGGAGGAGTTCTCCTGATCGGTCACGCGAACAATGTTCCCGAGCGTGGCTTTGCCGGCCCGGGCGATTTGGGAGGCCTCCACGTACGCGTTGTGCATGGCGGCGGTTCTCGCCGAGGCGAGAAACTTTGACTGGTTGGAGATTGAGAAGGAGAGGCCATTCAACTGGGCGCCGTTACCCGCGGCGTTCGCGGCGGCGTCAATGGCGCCGCCGGCCTTGCTTATCCGGTGCAGGGTCACGTTGAGGTCGTCTTCGGCCGTGAAGCCCGTGACGTTGCCGCTATTGTCGCGGTTTTCGTAGATGTCGAGCCCGGAGGTCTGCATATTGCGCCTCGTGACGCCGTGGTTAATGAGGGTCGCTTCGAGGGCACCAACTCGGGCGTTGTTATTGGTGAGCGCCGCTGAGGCGCTCTTGGCGACAGTACTGACACCAATCTGAAAGCTCACGGTGTCGGGCGTTCCGCGGGTCGTACCCGATCCAGTGACGGTGACCGTTGACTTCGACGCCGTTGAGGAGGGGCGACCCAGCGCGACACCCGCGAGGATATCCCCAACCAACGCGAGCACGACGATAAGGACCAGCAGGCCGGCGACGCCCCGTCGCATCGCGCGCCGTCGAGCCCACGGTCCCTCGAGGCGCTCGTTCCCATCATTTGAGGCAGTGGTCTCGGTGTTATCGCTCATTCGTGCTCCTTGGGCCCCCGGGGGCGTTTGATTCCGTGTAAAGGGTGTGCTTGATGCGTCAATGGTGGAAAATCAAATCCAACTCATTCTCTCTTCCTTTATGTCACCAGAAGTCAATAATTACACCCCCGGGACACTTTCACGCGAACGTATCGACCGGCGACGCGCGAGCGGAGTCCTGCCTCACTGGGCGTTCGTGAGATCTAATGTCGGACGGGCATTTTGCCCATGGCGATACGCTGATTCGCATGTCTGTCACTTTGGTTGAACAAGATGTTCTACAGCGAGTTCTCCGCCAGGCCCTCGGCCGCGGCGGAGAGTTTGCGGAGGTTTTCGTCGAGGATCGCGCTACGTCATCGGCGATGCTCGATCAACGTCGAATTGAAGAGTTGAGTTCTGGCCGCGATCGGGGTGCGGGAATTCGCGTGGTCGTCGGAGAAACGACGGGCTTCGCGCACACCGCTGACCTTTCGGAGAGTGGCCTGGTCGCCGCCGCCCAGGCGGCGGCGGCGGTTGCGCGCGAGGGAGGTGGGGGAGTCCGGGAAATCGCCCTCGGGCCCCTCTCGAACTACTCAACGCACGCCACGCTGTTGCCCGGCGACGTCGATAAGGCCAAGAAGATCGAACTGCTTCATCACGCCGACGACATCGCGAGGTCGCAAGGTTCGTCGATCACTCAAGTGCAGGTCGCGTTGGGTGACTCCAGTCGACGCTTCGTCGTCGCGAACTCCGACGGCGTGTTCGCCTCCGATCACCAAGTTCGCACGCGTTTCAATATTTCGTGCGTGGCGAGCGGGGACGTCGGAATGCAGACTGGCTACCGGCCCGTTGCTGGAACCAGAGGATTTGAACTCTTAACCATGGAGGCGATCGAGGATGCCGCGCGCGGCGCCGCCCACCAGGCCATCACCAAGCTCGACGCCCGTCCCGCCCCCTCGGGCGACCTGCCGGTCGTGCTGGCGGGCGGATCCGGGGGCATCTTGTTCCACGAAGCCTGCGGCCACGGGCTCGAGGCCGATGCGATCTTGAAGAACGCGTCGGTGTACGCCGGCAAAGTCGGACAGCAAGTGGCCAGTCCCCTCGTGACGCTGGTCGACGACGGCACCGTCACGGGCGAGTGGGGGTACTTGGCAATCGATGACGAAGGTCGCCCGGGCGCTCGAAACGTGCTCATCGAGAACGGTATTTTGACCGACTACATGTGGGACTACCTGCGCGCTCGAAAAGAAGGTCGTGTCTCGTCGGGGAATGGTCGGCGACAGAGCTACCAGCACCTGCCGATGGTTCGAATGACCAACACGTACCTGCTGGCCGGAGAGTCCGACGCCGACGAAATCGTGGCGCAGACTCCTCGAGGGGTGTACGTCGCCCAACTCGGCGGTGGCCAGGTGAACACGGCGACCGGCGACTTTGTCTTCGGCATGACGTCCGCCTTCCTCATCGAAGACGGCAAGATCACGGCGCCACTTCGTGATTGCAACCTCATCGGCAACGGACCAGAGACCCTGCAGCGCGTCGACGCGGTCGCGATGGACTTCTCCATGACGCCGGGAACCTGCGGCAAGGATGGCCAGCAGGTTCCCGTGGGTACGGGCCAGGCGACGATGCGCTTGTCGGGTGTAACCATCGGAGGTACGGCATCGTGAGCGAGTTGATGGCCCACGCCGAGCGAATCCTCGAATCGGCGAAGGGCTCTGAAGGGATCGAGGTGTATCTCGCGAGTGGCGTTGAAACCGAAGTCCAGGCCTACCAGGGAGGGATTGAGAATCTTTCGAGCGCGGCGTCCTCGGGGGTCGGTATCCGGGTGCTGCGAGACGGTCCGGCGGGAGCGCAGGTTGGCACGGCGTGGGCCGGATCACTCGATGAAGAAGCGATCACCGACGCCTTGCGTGAGGCACGCGACAATGCTCGCTTCGCCACGGAGGATGAATTCATCGCGTTCGCGCGACCCGACGGCGTCACCGGCGCGACGTTGGAGCTGACCGACGAATCGGTCCTGACCACGCCGCTGGACGAAAAGATCGCGATGGCGATCGAGCTCGAGCGAATAGTCCGCGCGGGGGATCCCCGCATCCGCCAGGTCGACTCGGCCAACTATTCGGACTACGTCGCCGAAGCGGCGATTGTCTCGACGACGGGCATCCGGGCCTCGTACGCGAGGTCGGGCGCCTACCTGTCGGTTGAAGCGATAGCGACGGACGGCAAGAGTGATCAGACCGGGTGGGGACTCTCGACGGGAAGGGCCCCTCGCGACCTCGACATTCACGAGGCGGCGAAGGACGCAATATCGCGGGCCACTCGAATGCTGGGCGCGGTGAAGCCCGCCTCAATGAGGTGCACCGCAGTATTCGACCCTCGAAGCACCGCAACCCTGCTCTCGATCATTGGCGGGGCCCTCAGCGGCGAAGCGGTGGTCTACGGCCGGTCGTTCTTCGCCAATCGAATCGGTGAAGACGTGGCGTCGCCACTGTTCACTCTCGTTGATGATCCAACCGATCCTCGGCACTTCGCGGCGAGTGTGTTCGACGGCGAAGGCCTCGCGTGTCGGCGAAACGTGCTCATCGAAAGCGGTCGACTCAAGGGCTTCGTGTACGACACGGTGTCGGCTCGCCGCGCCGGAACCACCTCGACGGGCAGTGCCGTTCGAGGCGGGATCGCGGGATCGCCGTCCGCGGGATGCCGCGCGCTGCAACTGGAGTCCGGCGACATCGATCAGGCCGAGATCTTTCGCAGGGTGGGCAACGGAATCTTCGTCGAGTCGTTGACGGGGGTGCACTCGGGGGTCAACCCGATATCGGGTGACTTCTCGGTGGGTGTCACGGGACTCATGATTCGCGATGGCCAACTCGCCGAGCCCGTGCGCGAGATCACCGTCGCGTCCACGCTGCAGCGAATGCTGCTCGACGTCCTTTACGTCGGCAGCGACATTGAGTGGCTGCCGGGCAGTGCGTCCGGTCAGTCCCTCGCCATCGAGGGAATAGCCGTCTCCGGCTCCTAGTCGGCGGTCTTGGTTGCGGTACTGGGGCTTGGGGTGCTCGCCGGCGTCGCCGGTATTGTTGCCGCGGCCGGGGCCGTTGATGCGGGTGGGGTCGTCGACGAACTCGACCCTCGGCTGTCGTTCTTGTAGAAACCACTGCCCTTGAAGACAATGCCCACCGAGGAGAAAACCTTTCGCAGCTCCCCTCCACAGGCCTCACAGGTCGTCAGGGCGGGGTCGGAGAACTTCTGGACGGCTTCGACACGCTGATGGCACGTCTGGCATTCGTATTCGTAGGTCGGCATGAGCAACTCCTGTACAGCAAAGCGACGTGGGAAGTGTACCGTCTCTCGTCACCCGGCCAGTCAGTACCTCGGTAACATTGCCCAGTGGACGACTTCCACCAACTTCGAAGAACATCGCTCGACGGGGCTTTCCCGCGCGACGTGGGCCCGTCTGAGGTCAGCGCGAGACGGGCTCTCGCACGCTGTCGGGTCAACATGCTGGCCGAGACGACGGCCAGCGTGGCCGCCAACGCCATGAACAAGGGCGACGTCTTGGCGACGGCGAGGGTCGCGGGGATTCAAGCCGCCAAGCACGCGGCTTCGCTCTTGCCAATGTCGCATCCGGTGCTGGTTGGCAACGTCTACGTGAATTTCACTATCGCTGATACCCACATTGACGTCGAAGCGAGCGTCGATACCGTCGACCGCACGGGCGTCGAGATGGAGGCGCTCATGGCGGTCACGGTCGCGGCCCTGACGATCTACGACATGTGCAAATCAACCGACCGAACAATGACCGTCGAGGCGGTCGCGCTGTGGGAAAAATCCGGCGGACGATCGGGAACCTGGCGTCGAGAAGAAGCCCTCGGTCTTGGGGCCGTGAAGCGCACCGAGAAGTAGTTCCTTGGGCCTCTTCGCTGCATTGTCACGGAAGACCAGTACCCTCGATATGACTATGACGGGAGTTCGATGAGCAGCATTCGTGGCGGGGTAGAGCAGAGTCGGGAGCGGCTCATTGCGCTGGTCTTGTTGTTGCAGCGTGCCTGGACTGACGCGAGACCTCTCACCCAAGAAGAGATCGTGCGCGACCTGAAGATTGACGAGTATCCCGTCTCGTCCAAAGGCCCGAAGAAGATCCGCGCCTACGAGGGCAACGAGGGCGCCGTTCGCCAGAAGTTCGAGCGTGACAAGGCCCGAATCCGTGAACTGGGCTTCGAGATCGAAACCGTCACGCTGCCCGATGACACCATTGGCTACAAGATTGACCCCTCGAGCGGCTACGCGCCGGCCATACATTTCACGCAGAGCGAGCAGCGAGTCGTCCAACTCGCCTTGCGATTCTGCGGTTTCGGTTCGTCGGGCGCCTTCAGCGTCTTCAATGAAGCCCCCGCGGGCGACGGCGGCCTTCAGTTCTCGACCTACTACACGCCGGTGGTTCGAGCGTTGAAGCTCCATCGCGCACTGGCCTTTTCGTACCAGTCGTCGACGAACAAGATGCGCGTCGTCGAGCCCCTCGTCATCGACGTCTTCCATGGAACGTCGTATCTTGTCGCGCGCGTGATGGGCACGAATGAAATCAAGGGTTACCGCATCTCGCGAATCACCTCGATGCCGACGGTGCTGCCCGACACGTACGAAGTCGATCCGGGGTCGCTCGCCATTGCGAAGGCGTGGCGGGCTGAGTTTCAAAAGACCCCGTCACCGATTGACGTTGTCGTTACCACCAATACCAACTACGCCGACCTGTTGCTTCGTCAATATCCCTCTGCCCTGGCGGCCCAAAAGAAGGACGGCAAGGTCGAAATTGGTATCTCGTTCGAAAGTTCCCGGTTGGCCCTTCGTTTTGTGCTCGAGGCCGCCGAGCGAGTTCGACTACAGAGCCCCAAGTCGCTCAAGGCCGACCTGGAGAACTGGCTCGACGGCGTGAATCGGGGCAAGGCTCCTTCGATTGAGAAGCTGAGGTTCTCCGGGCCCGCCTCGAACGATGTGCTCGGCGAGACCCTGCAACTACTGCACGCGGTGTACATGGCCGACGACGGACTTCGAATCAGCGAGCTCGCCAGCCGGTTCTCGTTAGAGCCCAGTCACGTTCGACTGATCATGGACCGGCTGTCGTCACTCGAGCCAATGGCCGAGTCCAACGACGGTTCGGGTCTGTTCCCGGCCCACGTGATGAAGGAGTGCGACGACTGGGAGAACGAGGACGGCGATGATTCGACGTACCGGGCCGATTTCGTCAACGAATTCGACGAGCCCTCGCCATTCATGTGGCGAGACCTCTTTGAACTCAACATCGCCCTTCGTGAGGCGTCACGGGTATACACGGATCCGGCTATCTACTCGGCAATTCAAAAGATTGAGGACGTCGCGAGCTCTTTCGTGCAGGTGGAACTCGCCACCAACGAATCGCTGCTCGCCCAAGTCCAGCGCGCCGTGGAGCACCACGAGCAGATAAAGATTCAGTACACGCCGGGCGTGGCGGAGGAGTCGCGGCTCCGCTTGATTGAACCGCGCGAAATAAAGGTCCTGAACGGTCATACCTACGTTCGCGCCTACTGCACGACGCGCGAGGCGTGGCGCACGTTCCGGGTGGACCGGATCAACGCAATTCTGGCGAAATCGCCAGCGGGCGAACCTCGGCCGGGCGACACGGCGATCAACTGGCTGACTCAAGTTGGTGAAGGGGGCGATGAGGTCGTCGTCGTGATCGAGTCGTCACAGCGGTTTCTTTTCGAACCTCTTCCGAGCGCACAGTGGACTGCCCTGGACGATGGTCGTCATGCAGTGAGATTCCGTGTGTCGGACGAGTCGTTTCTTGACCATTTGATGCTGCTGGCGGGACCGGGGGCCGTCGTCGCGACGGCGAAATTCTCCAAGGCCGGTCACGAACTCGCCAAAAGGATCGTCGCGCAGCTCTAGAGCGACCGTTGAGTACCTCCACGGAGGTGCTTGGTGCTTCGCATATTTACCCGGCGGTCAAACGACGTTGCCTATTTCACGGACGATCGTGCCCACGAGTTGGACGGCCTGCGCGACGGAGGACCGGGTTGGTGGCTTCGAGGCGAGGGTGATGTTCGCAAACCCCTCGACGTGGCCAGAGTCCTCTCCACGACCGAACGCTCGCAGATTCAGGGATACGACTTGGTGTTTGCCGCTCCTCGACCAGTATCCATTCTCGTCGCACTTGATCCCTCGAGTGCTCCGGGGGTCATCGAAGCGCACCGTCAGTCAGTACGGGCCACGGTCGAATACTTGGAGGAGCGTGCGCTGGTGGTGAGGGATCGGCGCGACGGAATGGAGCGAGACGAGCGCGGGCGGTGGAGCAGTATCGTGAGCTTCACCCACGGAATCAACCGGCACGGGGAGCCTCATCTCCACGATCACGTCTTGGTCGGCGCTCGGCTCGAGAATGCTCGCACCGTTCTCGACAGCCGTTCGTTGTTCGTCCACGCGAAGACCGCCGATGCCCTCTATCGCTCGTCACTTCGACACGAGTTGGGCGAGCGAACGCCGTGGGTGGCCTGGCGATCGTTTCAGGGCATCGAGCACGTGGAGGGGCTGGACGAAGGTTATCGAGCACTCTGGGGTGGACACTTCAACCAACGCGGCGAAAAACTGAGTTGGCAGAGAAGTGAAGTCATCGCGTCGTGGAACAGGGACCGACAACGGTTCGAATCGCAGGGTTCGATTGAGGGCCCCCGCACCCATCGAACGGATCTCGATGAACATTCCTTCGCCGGTTCGCTCGAAGGGCGCTTCGAGGTCGCGCGACGACATATCGTCGAGGCGTGGGCGAATGCGGCCCGCTTTGGTCAAAGTCCGCGCGACGTCGCCCGGTCTATTGATACCCTCTATCCGACGCTGGCGGATTCACGCGGCGTTCGAGAGATGTCCATTGGCGTCGCCCAAGCGAGAATGACGGGTCTTGTTCGAGAGAAAGGACCGCGACCGCTAGGGGAGAGGGATCTTCACGAGTGGAGTCATCGATCGCGCGACCGGTCCGACCGGTCCGACCGGTCCGACCGGTCCGACCGCTCCGACCGGTCGAGGTGACCACGAAATCTTTCGTCTTGATACGCCGGGGTCAGCTCTATCCACTTCATGGACTTGGCCGCATCGAGCCCGAGTCCGTAACCAGGTCGTCCCTGGGCAATGGTTGCGAGGGTGGCGCGATCTCGTTCGACCCAACTGGTCGAGTAACCGGCCGCTTTGCCACGGCGATCAACTTGCACCATGGGGCTCGACACCAGTGACCTACCGGCCAGATGTTGGAGGAGTTCGAGCGTCGGCCGGTCCGCGATCCCGGGCAACACTACGGTTGTTGGGAACAAGGAGAGGAAGCCCTCACCCGATGCACCCCAACGGTTCCGGGCCTGGCTGAGGTCTTGAAGACACGCCAGCGTGAGGACCCCCTGACCCCCTCCTTCGGACACAATGCTCGCCAAACGCGGGAGCGGCGCCACGTTGGCGAGTTCGTCGAGCGCGAGCAGCAGGCGTGCCCCTCGATCGTGGCGGTCGTACGTCGCGTGAACGAGTTCTTCAACGAGCCCCACGACCAGGGGGGTTGTGACCGCTTGGTGACGACTCGGTGCCACAACGTGCAGCTGATGAGGACCGGAGAGAAAGGCCTCAACATCCAGCGGCGCCTCACGAGCCGACGCCCGGGCCGCGTCAGTTCGCATGCCCGAGAAGAGTCCCGATGCCGTGGACCAGATGCCCGATCGCTCCCGCTCCTCAGTGGCGAGCACGCCGCGCAGCAAACTCACCGCCGGATGGTGTTCGCCGTACCGATCGTCGAGTTCGCGCAGCGCGTCGTCACCACTTCGTTCGTCGACGCGCGACGCGAGCCGCCCTAGCGATTCACCCTTGAGCGCGGCTGCGTGCAGTAACGGCGCAACGAGAGCACCCGCTCGCTCGGTCCAGTGGTCGTCCCCGCGGTCGCCTCGTCCCCGCCGAGCGACGTCAATGAGACTTCGCGACGCGAGCACCGCGCCATCCCATTCACGTGACTGTCGAAGAGGTGAATAACCAACTCTCTGCACGCCCGGCGGCGTTTCTACGGTGCCCGAGGGATCGAAGAGCAGCGTGGCACCATCGCGTTGCGCACGCGCCATGAGTGACACGACGTCATTTTTTGTTGACGTGATGACACAACTTCGCGACGTGAGAAGAAGGTTAGGAATGATGAGCGAGGTTGTCTTTCCACTCCGACTTGGACCGAGCACGAGAGTTGATCGTTGCGGTCCACTTGACGCGTCACCGTCGTTCGCTCGACCTAAATAGATGCCGTCAAAATTTTCCACTCAACACAAATGTTGTAATAAATTTCGAAATGCTTGACATTTGTGTGTAAAGCGAGTGAACTTTTAGATGTCCTTCTGCGGAGGAGGCCAATGTTTTACAAAAGTATTGTTCGCAGCACTTTTGTATTGCGCTCTTTCGCGAGGACCGTGCACTGCGAACAGTCGCCGCACAGCTGGGAAGCTGGGTGGCACATGGTCGAGTTCACGTCTGTCAAGGCGGTACCGAGATTGAGTTCACCACGGTGGTGTGCTCGAGGTCCCAAATTGATTCAACGTTGAGTCCCAAGGAGGGAAAGTGGCAACAGCCGCGAAGAAGAAGGCCGTAGCAAAGAAGGCTCCGGCCAAGAAGGTAGTTAAGAAGAGGGCCCCCGCAAAGAAGGCCGTGGCCAAGAAGGCACCTGCAAAGAAGGCCGTAGCCAAGAAGGCTCCGGCTAGGAAGGCCCCCGCAAAGAAGGCCGTGGCGAAGAAGGCTCCGGCGAAGAAGGCCGTAGCCAAGAAGGCTCCGGCCAAGAAGGCCCCCGCCAAGAAGGCGGTAGCGAAGAAGGCTCCGGCGAAGAAGGCCGTCAAGCGCGTCGCTAAGCGTAAGTAGTACTAGTCCCTCTGGGACTTGAGTTCGAGGGGGCCTTCGGGCCCCCTCGAATGCTCTACTGGCGTCTATCGAGGTCACCAGGTTCGTCGACATCAAGACTCCACGGGCTGTCCGTTATCACTCGACAGGGCAGCGCTAATCTGGCGGCCTCGCTCTCGTGGAGTCTCTTGGAGTTTGGCCCATAGGCGAAACGAAACTCTGTTCGAGTCGGTACGACGAGAACGTTCGTGCCGGCTTGATGATGATCGGTGACGATGGTCACGCCCGCCTCCGGGTCGAAGGCCCCGAGGCCCTCGGGGAGTTTCAAGTCGCCGTGCACGAAAATGAGTTGGTTGAAGCGATCACCTAACTCCTCGTAGGCGCGTTGGACCGCCTCGTTCAGGTTGCGAGCGTCTGACTCGAATACCTCCGCGCCGTTTTCGCGAGCAAAGTTTGAGATCGCTGCAGATTCGCTGAGCACTATCACGTGTCGAGGCGCACAGCTCCGCACGACACCCAGCGCGAGGTCGCGTGCCAGAGCGGTGACTTGTTCCGTACCGCCCTGGCGAAGCCGGCGTTTCGCGACGTCGAAGCGCTTGAGTGGTACCACTACGGCAACGTTGTTCATGAGACTGAATGCTAGGTGCCTGGTTCCATCGGTACCCTAGGGAGATGACCACGTCCGTTGTTGATCTGCTTCAGTACGAGCGCCCGTTGGTCCTGCGCGGCGAGATCGTCGTTGGCATTGACGAAGTTGGCCGCGGCGCTTTGGCGGGGCCGATGACGGTTGGTGCGGTTGTCCTCGTAGATGATGCGGCTCCGCCCAGGGGACTGAACGATTCAAAACTTCTCACACCAGCCAAGCGTGAGGCGCTCGTCGATCCTCTAAGAGCTTGGGCCGCGGATTGGTCACTCGGCTCGGTGAGCGCCGACGAGATCGACGCCTGGGGTCTTCGCCTGGCCCTCGCGGTCGCCGCGACCCGGGCACTCGACGGACTAAGGGTTGCACCAAGTCACGCGCTGATCGACGGGTCCTTCAATCTGTTGACGGCTCCGCTCGACATTGGTTTTGGTATCGAGACTCCTCCGGAACTTCGGTACTGGCATCTGCCCGTCACCACGATTGTGAGAGGGGACTGTTCGAGCGCCGCAATCGCCGCGGCCGCGGTTCTCGCGAAGGTGAGTCGCGATCGGCGGATGTCCGAGATGCACGACGAATTTCCGCAATACGGTTGGTCAGCCAACAAGGGCTACGGGGCGCCTGGACATCTCCAGGCGATACGGACCCACGGCCCGTCCGCTCAACATCGTCGGTCGTGGAAACTTCCCCAAAAAGAGCCCCCGCCACTCACGTAATCGCCGAACTTTCGTTGAGCCGTGAAATCAGCGAATTCGGCCACGATGAGTAAGATTGCTTAACTATGTCAACACTGCTCACCGTCAAGAACTTGAAGGTCCAGTTTTCAATGCGCGATACTCTCGCTACTGCGGTGGATGATTTTTCACTCTCGATCAATGCGGGTGAGTGCGTAGGCCTCGTTGGAGAGTCAGGATGTGGTAAAACGACCACAGGACTGGCAATCATGCGCCTCCTACCCGGCAGTGGAAAGATCGCTGACGGCAAAATTCTATTGAACGATGTCGATCTCGCCGGTCTCTCGGAAAAGAAGATGCAAAGTCAGCGCGGTCGAACGATTGCCCTGATTCCGCAAGACCCGATGAGCTCTCTTAACCCCACCACGAAAATTGGCCGGCAGATTGGTGAAGGATTGAGAATCCATACGGGCGCGAGTGAAGCTGACGCTCGCAAACGCGCCCTGGAAGTTCTCGAGATGGTGGAGATGCCTCGTCCTACTGAACGTCTCAATCAGTACCCGTTTGAACTCTCGGGCGGCCTGCGCCAGCGCGTCATTATCGCAATGGGTTTGGTGTGTAGTCCGAAACTATTGATCGCCGACGAGCCGACGACGGCACTCGACGTGACCATTCAAGCGCAGATTTTGGACATTCTCGACAACTTGCGTAAAGAGTTGGACATGGCGATGCTGCTGATCACTCACGACATGGGTGTTATCGCGGGCCGCACTGACCGGGTGGTGGTGATGTACGGCGGGAAGAAGGCCGAGGAAGCCTCCACGCCGGAGCTCTTCCGCTCGATGCGCCATCCCTACACGCAGGCGCTCCTGGCCTCAATGCCCAACCTGGAAAACACGACCAAGCACGAGCTGTCTTCCATCGCGGGCATGCCACCAAATCTCAGCAAGGAGATTGTGGGATGCCGTTTCGCTCCGAGGTGCTCGTTCGCCACTGACCAATGCCGAGTTGAGGATCCGCCACTCACGGTCGAGGGAGGCCACGCCTACGCCTGCTTCCACCCGACTTCTGGTCCCAAAGCGCTCGTCGTGCGCGCAGCGGGGGAGACCGTGCTGGCGAGCCACGAGCCGAACAAGGAGTTGTTGCGGGTTGAGGGACTCGTGAAGGAGTACCCGATCAGGGGCGGGTTGGTTCGCCACAAGACCGGAGCCATCCAAGCAGTTTCCGGCGTCAGCTTCACGCTGAAGCAAGGTGAGACCCTGGGGCTCGTTGGCGAGTCGGGCTGCGGAAAGACGACGATAGGGCGAATGCTGGTCGGCCTCGAGGCCGTGACAGCGGGTTCGATCCACTTTGATGGAAAGCTGGTTTCCGCGAAGGGACACCAGTCATCGCGCGTTGATCGTCGAGATCGCCAGATGATGTTTCAAGACCCCTATTCTTCGCTAGACCCCCGCATGAAAGTCGCCCAGATCCTGGGAGAGCCCCTGATGATCCAAGGAGAAGGGTCGAAAGCCCAGCAGCGGGAACGCGTGGGCGAGCTTCTGCTCTCCGTGGGTCTCGACCGGATGGCATCGGACCGCTACCCGCATGAGTTCTCGGGAGGACAGCGTCAGCGCATCGGTTTCGCCCGTGCGTTGGCGCTTAATCCCCGTTTGATCGTCGCCGACGAGCCCGTTTCGGCGCTGGACGTTTCCATTCAGGCCCAAATCTTGAATCTGATGAAGAATCTCCAGCGCGAGCACAACCTTTCCTACGTGATGGTGAGCCACGACCTCGCGGTCGTCTATTACATGGCCAACACGATTGCCGTCATGTACTTAGGAAAGATCGTGGAGCTCGGCGACGCGGAGTCGGTCTTTCGTGCTCCGGCGCACCCCTACACCCAGGGCCTGCTGGACGCGGTTCCCGTACCGGACCCCGAACAGGCGCACCAGCGCCGCGGCAGCCAGGTGAGAGGTGAGCTTCCCTCACCCGTGAACCCGCCATCGGGCTGTCGCTTCAGGACTCGTTGTCCCAAGGCGCAGGACATCTGTGCCAGCGAAGAACCCATGTTCCGTGAGTTTGGCGAGACTCAGCGGGCGGCGTGCCACTTTCCGATGAAGACACCGGTTACCTTGGGCGAACGAGTTTGACGCTCGGCTCGTAGCGTTGATATGGATCTCGCGACGCCCCGCGTGGAGTCTGTAGCTCGGACTTAACGTTCGAGAAGACGGACTTCAAAAACGTCGCGCAGCGCCTCACCCACGTAGGTGATGGCGACGATCAGCAGCACGAAGAGCAGTGCCGTGGGGTAGATCTCCCACCAGAAGCCGTTGGACTGCTGCACCGAACCATTCTGCAACATGGTTCCCCAGTCAGTCTGGGGTGTGGGAATTCCGAGACCAAGGAACCCCAGCGTTGAGAGGAACAGAATCGCATCGGCCACCGAGAACGTGGCGACGGTCACGATGTTGCTCATTGAATTGGGGAAAACGTGGCGCAGGATGATGTGCCACTTGCTGGCGCCCATGGCGGTCGCGGCTTGCGAGTATTCGAGCTTCTTGATGAGCAAGGCGTCGCCTCTGATAATGCGCGCGTTGCCGAACCATCCAGTCACCCCGATGATGACGATGAGAAAGACCGTCGACCTCTCGAAGACTGCAATGAGGGTGATCAAGAGGAAGAGCAGGGGGATGGAGAGGAGCGCGTCAAGGAAGCGCATCATGATGGTGTCAACGATCCCACCCAAGAAGCCCGAAACCATCCCGTAGATCGTTCCGACCACGATGGTGATCATTCCCGCGAGAATACCCAGGCTCAGTGAATACTCACCACCGAACATGATCCGTCCAAGCTCGTCGAATCCGGAGCTGTCAGTGCCGAGCAGGTGCTTGAGCGAAGGAGGTGCGTTGAATGGATTGTTGAGAGCGGTGGCCTGATCTGTTTGGTTGGTGTGGTACAGAATTGGACCCAAGTAACAAAAGAGGATGAGTGCGACCAGGAAGATAACTGACGTGACGGCGAGCTTGTTATGGGCAAAGATTCGCAGACGTTGGCGCCACATCGGCACGATGACGTCGCTCAGATTGGTGTCGTCGCCGCCGGTGAGGTCAACGCTCGAAGGAGCGACAAGGTTGTCGGGGCGATCGCTCACTGACCTGATCTCTCAATACGAATCCGAGGATTCACGACGCCGAGCATGATGTCGGCCAAGAAATTCCCCGACAGCGTCAGTATGGCCACCAACAGGGTGATACCGAGGACCGTTGGAATGTCGAGGGTTGAAGCGGCGGTGACGGTCTGAATTCCGAGTCCGCTGTAGTTGAAGACGCTCTCGATCACCACAGCCCCCCCTAGGAGTCCCGGAAAGTAAAGGCCGAGAATGATCACGATGGGACCTAGTGCATTGCGAAACGCATGGCGGAAGAGAACCCTGCTTCGGCTGCAGCCCTTGGCTTTGGCGCTGCGCACGTAGTCCTGGACCAGGACCTCCAGGACAGCGCTGCGCATGAAGCGGCTGAGGAATGCAATGCTGAGCAGGGTCAGTGTCAGCACGGGAAGTATGAACCCCGCGGGGTCGGTGAACATTGCCCAAGGGGCGACATTACCGGGAGGAGAGGCGGGAAGGTGGGGCCAACCGAAACTGAAGAACTGCAGCGCCAAGATGCCGAGTAAGAAGGCGGGTATGCCATAGAGAATAAAGGCCCCGCTCGTCGCGACGTAGTCGAAGGTGGTGTTTCTCCTCGAGGCCTGAAAAATTCCCAGGGGAACCGCGATGAGGACGGTCAAGATGAGGGATGAAAGTGCCAACCAGATGGTGCGCGGAACGTAGAGCGAGATAATTCCCCAGACCGACAGGTTCTGCTTATAGGAGTGTCCCAAGTTGAAGTGGACAAATACTTGAATGAGATAGTTCCAAAAGCGCACGAAATAGGGATGGAAGATCCCGTTCTGCTCTCCCCACAGGTGAATCGACTGGGGCGTGGCGTGAGTGCCGAGCACTATATAAGCGGGAGCCAAAATCCCGTTGGGTTCGAAGTAGGGGAGGGTGAAGATAAGGAGCATCACGATGAGCAGCACAATGAAGGATTGCACCAGTCGCCGCAGCACATAGTTCAGCATGGCGGAAGTTTATCAGTGCGGTTCTCGCGAAATCGTCGGCGTGTCACTGGAGAAAGTGATTCGAATCCTGCGATTCTGACGCCAGACGCAACAACAAACGGCCCCCGGGATGGGGGCCGTTTGTTGTTGCGTGAAGCTCTGAAACTGACTGCCTGGTTAGAAGGAGTAGTACTCCGGCATGAAGTTCTCGAGCGAGTTCGGAGTGAAGCCAATCTTGCTCTTCAACGTCTTGATGACTTCGCCGATGCCGCTACCTGTGTAGTTGTTCGTCGTGTTGGGCTGGTACAAGTCCGGAAGGTCCTTGGCCGCGATATTGGCGAACTGCTTCAGCGACGCGGTACCTAAGGTCGAGGACTTGACGGCCGCCGTCAGTGCAGGATCGCTGAATTTACCGATGTTGAAGCTGGCACCCGGCACGTACAGCGACTCACCCGATGGGTAGTAGTCCGGTGCGTAAATCCAACCCGCACCCCACAAGCAGATGCTCCAGTTCGACGAGTTGCCTACGCAGTCACTTACGACACTGTCGAAGGGTACTGAGACGATCTTGGTCGAAATGCCGATTGACTTCCACTCGGACACCTCGGTGTTGACCTGCAAGGCCAACACCGGAACGCCACTTCCGTACTCTAACGACACGACCAACTTGTCACCCTTGGTGATTCCGGCGCCGCAGTCGGACGAACCGGTGCCGACCTTCTCACACGTGGCGTTGCCGCCGGTGACGACCCAGCCGTGACTCTTCAGGAGCTTTGCCGCCTTGGATGGGTCGTACGGGTACGGGTTCTTCGTCGAGGCTCCGCCCGAGATTGCCGATGGCGTAACCGGTGGCAGCGGGTTGATCTGCACGTATCCGTAGCCCTTGTAGATCTTCTTGATCATCGCTTTCTGGTCAACCGTCATCTGGAGGGCCTGGCGAATGTAGAGCTGGTCGAGGAATACGGCCTGCGGGTTCTTCGGGTTCAGGTTGTAGGCGGCGTAGTCAACCGACCACGGAGCACCGACCTCGAGGTTGTAGTTGCTCGCGACTGATGCCCAGTTCGCACCAGGCTTTTGGGGCGTTCCCTGGGTAGTGAGAACCGAGTTGTCAACGTAACCAAGGTCGATCGATCCCGCACGAAGCGCCGTCTGCTCAGCCGTGGCTGTGGTGAAGGCTACCTCTTTGACGAACTTCACCTGTGCCTTCTGGGGACCAGAGTATTTGGAGTTCGGGACAAAGGTGACGTTGCCAAGGTTGTCGAATGACGACAGCTTCCATGGACCGCTGTCACCCGACTGCCACATGGTGTCGGTGTAGGTCGACGTCTTGCTCGACTGGGCGGTGAGGTACGTGTAGACGGCCTTACAGGCTGCGTTCGTCGAGGCGGCACCGTAGGCACCGGTAGCGCAGGTTGACGTCTTGCCGGGAGCGGTTATGTCCCATGAGTTGGCCATGGGGTACAACTCGGAGAGGTAGTTATAGAGGATCCAGTTTGGGTTCACCCCGACCTTGAAGTTGATGGTCACCGTGTTGCCTGCGCCATGCGCACTTGAAACCTGGTCCGGGATACCGTAACCGGCGTTGTAGCCGCAGTAGGCGGTCGGGTCGGACTTGTACATGTTCAAGAAGAACATGACTGACTCAGCGTTGATGGTCTGTCCGTCCGCGAACTTCCATCCCTTCATCGTGATGGTGACCGTCTTGTTCTTGTTGCTCATTACTGGCATGTTGGCCGTTGAAAGCTTCGGCACGACCGTGGCGGAGGCACCGAGTCCAAACCAGTAAACCGGACGATACATTTCGTCGATGAACGCATTGATGACGCTGACAGAGAAGTCAGTACAGGACTGGTAGGGGAAAATCCAGTTAGGATTTGCGCCTGGACCTTCGGCAAAGGTAATCGTATTTTTACTGGTGCTTGCAGTCGCCGCGCCGCTCGAGCTCGCAGCAACCAGACTCATCGATAACGCCGCGCCGACCGCGCCAATCGTCACCATGAGCCTCAGTTTGTTTTTGAATTGCATATTGATATTGCCTCCCTGAACCACGTGAATGGTCACCTTCAATTTGCCCACCCGAAAGATGGATTACCGGCCACTGTATCGGGGGTAATCAGGGGATACAAGTTGTAAGCGTAAAGAAAGAAGAAAGCAAAATTAACGTAAGAACGTCTGAATCAATTTCAAAGGACCCGAACGCTGAACCGAATTATGACCTAATTGATGAGGAAATTATCGAGTCAGGCGTAGGGTTATCGAACGAAAACCCAGTATCTGCAAGGACCTTAGGGAGTACTCGTTGGCTGGCCAGGACGGCGCTCGAGGCCAGTTCGCCGCCCAGAACGAGTTGGAGGGCGATGGCGGGCACTCGAGCGAAGGCCGGACGATGGAGTCCGTGGGCGAGGGCTTTCGTGAATTCGCTGTTCCTCAGGGGTTCGGGGGAGACCAAATTGACCGGACCGGCGATTTTATGATCGATAACCCAGAGAATCGCCCGCACTTCGTCACGTAGCGATATCGGGCTCAGCCACTGCTGACCCGTCGACAACTGCCCACCCAGGCCCAGGCGAAAGAGAGGTAGTTGCCTTTTCAGAGCACCACCGTGTTGACTCATCACGATGCCGGTGCGCAGAAGCGTCACAATCGAACCTCGCTCATTCAGAGCGAGAGCGGCATTTTCCCAGCCGACGCAGACGTCACTGAGGAAGTCAGCGCCGCGGACCGAGGATTCGTCGAGCACTTCATCGCCTCTCGGGCCGTAGTAGCCAATCGCCGAACCACTGGCCAATACTGCGGTACCCGAACTCATGGATTCGAGCGCACTCACCAAGAGAGACGTCGACCCGGTGCGCGACAGAAGAATCTCCTGCTTGCGCGCCGGGGTCCAACGCTTGTCGGCAATTCCCGCACCCGCGAGGTGTACCACGGCATCGAACCCACCGACCCGGCGAAGGTCGCCGTCGTCGACGAGCTGTCGCGAGGGATCCCAACGAACTGTCGTCTCGGCGGTCGAATGTCCAGATGGTCGCACGAAGCTGATGACGTCGTCGCCACGTTCGTGCAGGGCCGCGACCACCGCACTGCCGATGAAGCCCGACGATCCGGTTACGCCGACGCGCACAATTGTTCCCATGTCTGAGAGATGAGTGAGGCGAGTTGCTCGGGATTGGAAAGATGAGCGCCGTGGCCGGCGTGATGGATCTCGCGGGTCTCGATCAGCGGATTCATGGTGCCCAGCAAGTCGCAGAGGGATCGGTAGTACTCCTCCACGGGCCCGTCGCCGTAGACGTAGAGCGTCGGAGTCTTCAGATCGGCGAGATCAAAAGGCACCGCTCCGGTTCGCAGTAGCGCGAGGTCGCTGAAGAGCGCCGGGCCGTCCAAGCGGCGCGACTCGCGTTCGTGCTCGCTGAGCCGCTCCCATGCGCTGTTTGAAACCATACGTC
>Ga0224553_1000308_pt1 | contig 22846 bp, 27 predicted proteins | sample 714S21014metaG_FD_179897 | JGI IMG/M metagenome (GOLD analysis project Ga0224553, IMG submission 179897) | Peat soil microbial communities from Stordalen Mire, Sweden - 717 S2 10-14 | ecosystem: Environmental > Terrestrial > Soil > Wetlands > Peat | place: Sweden: Norrbotten County, Stordalen... | reverse complement strand
TCCAGCCAGGCTCGTCGCTGCCTCCCTGCATGGCAAAATCACGCCGATGTCCGCATTTTCGGCAATCTCGTACCGCCCAAAACGCCGTTCGCTGTACTTTCATGAATAATGCAGGCTAAGCGATTGCTTTGCAATCACTTGTAACCCAGTCCGACATGTTTACCGGACAGCAGTGAAAATTTCTAAAAAATTGCTTGACACAAGAAGTAAACGTGCTTATATTTTCTCAAGTCATCATTAAACATGTTTAGTGAACATGTTTAGCTGATACGCCGACTGCTGGAAACGCTCTAATGCCGCTGTGTTCTTTATGTGCAAACCGTCGGCTGACTTACTCTCTTCAGGAGGCACTCCATGAACTGTTATCTGAGATTGGATCTTTCAGAAAAATCTAAGCAATCGAGAGCGCTTCGTGCTCGATCATTGTGTCGGCGACTGGGGGGCGCGATTGTTCTTCTGGTCCTGATCTTCGGTTTGAACATCAGTGCCCTGGCCAGTGTGACCGCAAGCGTCCAGGGGACCGTGAGAGACCCGACCGGAGCGGTGTTACCCGGCGCCCAGGTGACGGCCACCAACACCGAGACGCATGTCTCGAACGCCGTTTTCACTAACGGCGATGGGGGTTACATCTTTGCGGCGCTGGAACCCGGCAAGTATGACGTGACCATCACCGCACCTAGCTTCAGGACCTTCAGACAGACAGGCATCGTACTCAATGTCAACGATGTCGTCACGGTCGACGTTTCCTTGCAAATTGGTCGTGCCGATCAACAAACTGTTACCGTTTCCAGCGAAGCGCTCCATTTGGAAACCGCATCAACCCAACTGGGCCAGGTCATCCAAGGCCAACAGATCGCTTCAGTCCCGTTGAATGGTCGCAGTTTCACCGACTTGCTGGCGTTGCAACCAGGAGTGGCGAATACAAGCTCTGTAATCGGAGGTGGCTCCTCCACCAATGAAGCCTTTGACAGTAATGGCGGATGGCAGCAGCCGCAAGTTTCGGGTAGCGAGAACCCTGGTAACCTCTCCGTCAATGGCATGCGGGAAGCCGCAAATGGTTACCTACTCAATGGCATATCCGTGCAGGAGAACGGATATTCCGGAACTGCTGTCGTCCCCAACCTGGATTCCATTAGCGAGTTCCGCATCATCACGAATAATTTCGACGCCGAATACGGTGACTACGCCGGCGGACAAATCAACATCATTACCAAAAACGGTACTGATCAATTACATGGCAATATGTTTGAGTTTCTCCGCAACACGGACTTCGATGCCGCAAACTACTTCGACCAAGGGGCTCGGGGCGCATTCCAGCAAAACCAATTCGGCGGCACCGCTGGCGGACCGATTAGGAAGGGTAAGGTCTTCTTCTTCTCGGATTACCAGGGAACTCGGAATGTTAGGGGTGTATCGACCGGCTTGGAAGCGGTTCCAACAGCGGCAGAGCATAGCGGCGATTTCTCCGCCCCGGCGCTGGAATCTGCGATGAGCGCGAGTACGGTTCTGGGTACTTATTGGGCAAATACGCTGAGCAATGAGTTGGGATACACCGTGACAGCGGGTGAGCCGTATTACAGCACCGGTTGCAGCAGCAATACGCTTTGTGTATTTCCGAATGCCCAGATCCCAACCAGCGCGATGTCGCCCATCTCGAAGAACATCCTGACCTTAGGCGCAATTCCACTGGGCAACGGCCAAGGCAGCTTCTCAACCTCGGCATACTCGCAGCGGTTGACGGACAACAAGTTCAGTGGCCGTGTGGATGCCAACACCCGCATGGGCTCGTTGTTTGGCTATTATGTCTTCGACCAGTTCTCACTGTTAAATCCATATCCGGCCGCGACCGTGCCGGGCTTCGGTGCAATGACTACCGGACGCACGCAGGCCATAGACATCGGGGACACGAAGACGATTGGGAGCAAAGCGGTCAATGAAGTCCGTATCGGCTATGTCCGTCTCAACGACGAATTGGGCACCCCCGCGCCCACTATAAAAACGACGATCAGTGGACTCGGTTTCGACTCAGGTACCGCTCCTGGTGACATCGATGTGCTCAGCCCGGCGACGCAAGGCGTTATTGAAATGGACTTTGAAACCTTCAATATCGGACAGCAAGGACGCATCGAACACCTCACTGAAAACAACTTTCAGGGATCTGACAACTACAGCCTGCTTGTAGGAAGGCATTCCTTGAAATTAGGCGCGACTTACCACCTCTCCCAGAACGAGCAAGATGCGCTGAATATAGAAAACGGCTATTTTATGTTCAACGCAACGCTTGAGACCGGTGTTGATTTTGCCGACTTTCTGCTTGGCGCTCCGGGCACTTTCGAACAGGGTCAGGCAAACACTCCAGACACACGCAGTTATTATCTAGGCGTGTATGCGCAGGATAGTTGGCGCGCTCGTTCCAATCTAACTCTAAACTATGGAGTGCGATGGGACATTATTACTCCATGGTGGGAGAAGCACAACGAACTCGAGACCCTGAAGCTAGGCGAGCAATCGGTCCTCTTTCCGAACTCGCCTACCGGCTGGGTATTCGCGGGGGATCCAGGAATCCCGAGAACAATCGCTCCAATCCAGTATGGCAATTTTGCACCGCGTCTAGGATTGGCCTACACGCCGTCGGCTGGTTATGGGGGGCGTCTTGGCAAGTTCCTTGGAAGTGCAGGGCAGAGCAGCATTCGCCTCGGCTACGGCATGTTCTACAACTCTTTCGAAGGGGGCTATGACTACAGCATCATCGGTGACGCGCCGTATGGATATTACTATTCGACGAATGGCACGATGTTTGCTTCTCCATATCAAAACAGGGCCACAGGAGCATTCAGCCAAAATCCCTTCCCATATACTTTTCCCCCAACCAACGTTTCCGTTTCGAACCCGGATCCGAACATCCCGGCAAGTGCATTCGGTACGATCGGAACCTCACCGGGCTTTAACCCAAACAATCGTGTGCCCTATGCAGAGCAGTATGAGCTATCCATTCAGCGGCAGATCTCAGGCGCCAACGTGTTGACTCTTAGCTATGTGGGAACGCAAGGTCATCGATTGCTCGCGACGCAGGAGGCAAATCCAGTAAACCAAGCCGCCTGCCTCTCTATCTACAATCAAGATCCGAGTAATCCAGCCTGCGGACCGAACGCCGAATCGAACGCGTTGCGCACTCCGTTTGGCGCCAACTTTGGCAGTGAAGGCCTCTTCTCGGCTATCGCAAAGTCCTCGTACAATTCCTTCCAGGTAAATTTCCAGCACAGCAGTGGTCCGTTGTACCTTCTGTTGGGATACACCTCCAGCAAGTCATTGGATGATTCGTCTGGCTTCGGTGAACAGGTGAATCCGTTCAAATCCAATCTCACCCGGGGTCTATCCTCCTTTAACATACCTCAGAGCCTTGTCATTAGCTACAGATACAGCTTGCCGCTAGACAAGCTGAGAGGACCCAAGAGGCTAGTGGATGGCTGGCAGTGGAGCGGTGTCACAACCTTCTCGAGTGGTATTCCGGTCTATATTTTTGAGAATGACGATCACTCACTGCTCGGGACCGACAATTCAGGTCCCTTACCGCTTGGGATCGATACGCCAAACTACACCGGCGGCTCCATCAAGAAACTGAATCCGCGGAAAGCTGGGAACCTCTACTTTGATACAAGCGGGTTCTCCCCGGAGCCAATTGGACAGTTGGGAACGGCGCGTCGCCGCTTCTTTTCAGGCCCCGGACTCAATAACTTTAACATGGCGCTTTCGAAGGACACAAAATTGTATTGGGGATCCACGCTAGAGTTCCGCGCGGAGTTCTTCAATGTGTTCAACCACACCCAGTTCCAAGCGGTTGCTCCAGCCACTGGAAACTTCAATTCTTCAGAATTTGGACAGGCGCCGGCGGCGGGAGACCCGCGGATCGGCCAGCTTGCACTCAAATTGCAGTTCTAACCAGCTGTTGCAAATGTAGGTGGATTCAAGGTCCAAGGGCAACAAATGCAACCCGAATTGGCTAAAGGAGTTTCGGTATCCGGTCGGGAGCGACGTGCGGATGGGATTGAGAAAAGGGTATGGGAAAGGTGGGAAACATAGAACGCTTCCAACTTTCCCACAGCCTTGCGCAGGGCTGCGGTCAAATATTTGGCCCAGGAATTACACTTGGACGTTTGTTGCACTTGGACTTTGAACGCGGGCACTTGCAGATTTATCTCCGGAAAGGAATTTCCTCATGCTTTCAGCCAAAGGCTATGCCGCTCTCAACGCAAAGTCGCCGCTTACGCCGTTCAACTTCGATCGCCGCGATCCCGGCGCCACCGAAATCGTGGTCGAAATCCTCTACTGTGGCGTCTGCCACTCCGATCTACACTCGGTCCGCAATGAGTGGAAAAATGCGGTCTATCCGATGGTTCCAGGCCACGAGATCGTAGGCCGTGTCGTTGCCGTCGGCAGTGCAGTGACTGGATTCAAGGTAGGCGGCATCGCGGCCATCGGCGTCATTGTGGACTCCTGCCGCCAGTGCGCCAAGTGTCGGGGCGGTGAAGAGCATTATTGCGAGAAGATCCCGGTGGAAACCTACAACAGTATCGACCTCATAGACGGCACGGTGACCAAGGGCGGTTACTCGAACAACTACGTCGTGGACGAGCGCTTTGCGCACCACGTTCCCGAGAACCTGAGGCTTGCCGCGGTGGCGCCGCTGCTCTGCGCGGGCATCACCACCTACTCTCCGCTGCGCCACTGGAAGGTTGGCCCCGGCAAGAAGGTGGGTATCGTCGGTCTGGGCGGATTGGGCCACATGGGTCTCAAATTCAGTCACTCCTTCGGCGCACACGTCGTCCAGTTCACGACCTCGCTCAAGAAGAGAGACGACGCGATCAGACTCGGCGCCGATGAGGTCGTGCTCTCGACGGACAAGGACGCGATGAAGGCCCACACCAACTCCTTCGACTTCATTCTCGACACGGTGTCGGCTCCGCACTCACTTGATCCCTACACTGCGCTGCTCAAGAACGACGCGGTCATGACCGTGGTTGGCTTGCCCGAAACTTTTCCGGTAGTGGACGTGACTAACCTTATCAACAAACGCGCCTCACTCGCGGGGTCCATGATCGGCGGCGTGCCCGAAACCCAGGAGATGTTGGACTACTGCGGCCAGCACAACATCACCTCCGACGTCGAAGTCATTCCAATCCAAGAGATCAACGAAGCCTACGAACGCATGTTGCGCCAAGACGTGAAGTACCGGTTCGTCATCGACATGAGTTCGCTCGGCTAACACCAAGCCGGCTCTATTGCTCTTAAAATGCCAACAGAGGCTGACGCGCTGAGATTGGGCAGTCTTCGATTTTTAAGCCATACGAAAGTTATGGCTCCGCGGTCCCGGGACCATGTGTATTCTTTGGGGCCTCAAGAAACTTAGCGCAGGCCTTGCAAGATCGATCCGAAAGTATTCAATGGAGGATAAATAAACATGTCCAACAAGCTCCGCTGGGGAGTTCTCAGCACAGCGAGTATCGGTCGCACGAAAGTCATCCCTGCCATGCAGCAGGGCCAATACAGCAGTGTCATCGCCATCGCATCCCGCAATCTCGCTAAGGCTCAGCAGGCAGCAACCGCCCTTGGCATTCCCACGGCCTACGGCTCGTACGAAGAACTACTCTCCGACCCGAACATCGACGCCATCTACAATCCTCTTCCAAATCAGCTCCACGTTCCCTGGACCATCAAGGCCGCTGAAGCTGGCAAGCACGTTCTCTGCGAAAAGCCCCTCAGCCTCACCGCTGCCGAAGCCGAGTCTCTCCTCTCCGTCCGTTCTCGTACCGGGGTCAAAATCGGCGAAGCCTTCATGATCCGCAGCTATCCCCAATGGCTCCGCCTCCGCGAACTGCTCGCCGAAGACCGCATCGGAGAACTCCGCTCTATCGTCGGCTTCTTCAGCTACTTCGACACCGAGCCGTCCGGGATCACCAACCAGGTGGAGTGCGGCGGAGGCGCCCTCATGGACATCGGCTGCTACCTCGTCCATGCGTCGCGCTTTGCATTCGCACAGCAGCCTACCCGGGTCGTCGCACTTATCGATCGCGATCCCCAGATGCGCATCGACCGCCTTACCTCTGCGATTCTCGACTTTCCCAGCGGCCAGTCCATCTTCACTTGCAGTACGCAGTTGGTCCCTTACCAGCGGATCCACTTCCTTGGTACCCGTGGGCGCATCGAGATCGAGATTCCCTTCAACGCACCTGCGGACCGCCCCACCCGCCTCTTCATCGACGACAGCGGCGACCTCTTTGGTGGCGGCATCACCACGGAGACCTTCCCGGTCTGCGATCAGTACACCTTGGAGGGCGATGCCTTCTCCAAAGCGGTTCTGGAAGACACTGAAGTTCCTGTCCCTGTCGAAGATGCCATCAAGAACATGGCCGTAATTGAAGCCATCGTCAGCTCCGCTAACTCGGGCCACTGGGAATTTCCGCAGCGATGAAGGATCCGCGTCTGCCGATGGCCTACATACTGCTCGCACCGGGTCAGTCGGTTCTGTGGATAAGCGCGCAGGGGTCGGGCCAAGGTTATGACGATATCCAAGCATATGATTTAGGAGATATAACCAAATGGGATTGAGCGAAGATCTGGAGCGAGTGACGCTACAGGAGCGTGAACTGCAATTCGTGCGCCTGGACACACGGGCGGCGTGGGAACTGGGTAGCAAGTTGAGGACCATAGCCGAAGATCGTGGTCTGGCGGTGGTGATCGATGTGCGGCGCTTCGGCCAACCACTCTTCTATACAGCATTGGAAGGTACGAATCCAGACCACGCGGAGTGGGTGCGACGAAAGAGCAACGTGGTGGCACGGCTCCATCGCAGTTCGTATGGCGTTCTTCTCAGCATGAAGATGACGAACAATTCGCTCCTCAATGAATATGCCCTGCCGGTGGCCGACTATGCCGAGGCTGGAGGATCGTTTCCGCTGGCCATAGACGGCACCGGGGTCGTGGGCAGCGTGACCATCTCCGGACTGGCCGACCGCGACGATCACGAACTGGTGGTGGAAGCGCTATGCGCGGTGCTGGAACGCGACTACGCGGCGATCCGGCTGGAAGCGACGTAGAACCTGATCTTGTGGGGGTATTTGCGCCATTTTTGCGTGATTTCGGATTGTCAGTCACGGCGCAGAAATGACAATACGGGTCACATTGACGACACATTTCCAAAAACCGATATTGCGTTCAAGACGCGATTGAGCCTAAGGAGGGCTTACATGTCCGCTTACGAAAGTTCTCAGCAGCTGTTTGAGTGGTGCAAAATTCTCCCGGAGGATTTATCCAACCATCCTGACGCAAAGGTAAAGTTGAGAGTCCTTCCCAAACCGATCGACGTCTACCAGGACATCGCGGCCACGATGATCGATGAGATTAGGCGAAACAACGTAGAGCATAGACCTACGCGCTGGATTCTCCCTTGTGGGCCCCGCGGACAATATCCCATCTTCACTGAACAAGTGAATCGCGAGCGGATCGATCTGAAGAATCTGCACGTCTTCCACATGGACGACCACCTCGATTGGCAGGGGCGTCACATCCCGTTGGATCATCCCTACAGCTATGAGGGCTGGATGAACAGGAACTTTTACAATCGCATCGATTCCAGCATCAACGTGCCCTTAGAACAGCGGCACTTTCCCAATATTTCCAATTTGGAAGCTATGGCTGAAGGAATCAAACAGGTTGGAGGGGTCGATTCGGTCTACGGCGGCATTGGTTACCGCGGCCATATTGCATTCAACGAGCCACCTCGTTCCCCTTGGTACAAAGTCAGTAAAGAAGATTTCCGGAACTGCACAACCCGCGTTCTCAACTTGAATGACGATACGCTGATCGCGTTAAGTCAACGAAATGCCGGTGGTTGTTCCGACATTATTCCTCCTATGGTCATTACCCTTGGGATGCGGGAATTGCTCGCTGCACGTCGAATCCGGCTCTATAGCGAAACTGGCGCGTGGAAACAGACTGTCATCCGCATTCTCCTGTTTGGCAATGTTAGCCCGGAAATTCCTGTGACTTATGTTCAGGAGCACGGTGATTGTATCGTCACCGTGGATGCTGCAACTGCGGCATGCCCACCACTAGGGGACTAGGTATTTAACAAGATGAGGCAAGATATGCAAAGAAAAGGTGTGGTGGTAGTGGGCAGTCACGTTCAAGGATTCTTCATGAACGTTTCGCATTTTCCTGGACCGGATGAGACTGTACTGGGATGGAATTTCAAGGAGGCCTTAGATGGCGGCAAGGGCTCCCATCAAGCAATTGCTTGCGGACGCCTAGGATTACCAACGCATTTCGTGGGGCGCATTGGCCAAGATCGACTGGGCGATATTGGGGCCTCCTGGATGGCTGGGGCCGGGGTAGATCTTTCCTACCTGAGCCGTAGCAACCAGACAGCAACCGGTTGCGGTTTCATCATGCTCAATCCTGATGGTATCCCAGCCATAACGACCGCTATGGGGGCGAACGCCGAATTCTCTCGCGAGGATATTGACCGCGCCGAGTATATTTTCTCGCAGGCAAAGCTGGTGCTCATCACCCTCGAGATTCCGCTCTCGACCGCACTCTACGCTGCGCGGCTGGCCAAGAAGCATGGAGCATATACAATTCTGACCCCTGGTCCAGCAGAGCCTGTTCCCTCTAACGGATTTGCCGGCGTAGATCTGCTCGTTCCGAACGAAAACGAAGCCAGTACACTGCTGAACGAGCCGCCAAACCTTCACGAGCCCAGCTGGCTTGCTGAACGATTGCAAAAATCCTTCGCTCTCAAACAGGTTATAGTCACTCTTGGCGAGAAGGGTGCCTACGTCGCGAACGGAGATACTACTCAGGCTCTCCCTGCTTTTAAGGTTTCGGCAGTGGAAACTCCAGGCGCAGGGGATTGTTTCACGGCCGGTCTTGCTTTTGGTCTCTATCATGGCGCGTCACTTGTGGACGCAGCTACGTTCGGGTGCCTTTCTGCAGCGCGGTCCGTGGCACTTCCGGGAAGTGTTCCAAGCTTTGGGACCTTATCGGAAATTGCTGAGTTTGCGAAGACTAACCGGTTCGATATACCCGCTGGGTTGCGAGCCGTGATGGATTTGACCACGGCTTCTACAGCCAAGGACTGAAGAGGCAGTGTTAGGGGAAAAACATCCGAATCTCCGAAAGTTAATGGAGGAGCGAACCTTGCCCACTGTAGGGCAAGGTTCGCCTTAAAGAATTGCAGATGTAGCCCTTAATACTACTGTGTTATAAAGTAGGATCGTCGACACGAGTTTTTCCAGTCGGTGAGGATAGTCGAGTAGTACGTTGAGCGAAGGGAAACATCCGCTGAGTATGCCAAGCACACCTGTCCAAGCCGAAGAAACGCCAAAACTTCGGCGCGCGTTAGGGCTTTGGGATCTTATTCTGTATGGTCTCGTTGTGATTCAGCCGACTGCGCCGATGCCGGCGTATGGCGTCATGACTATGCGCGCGCACGGCCATGCCGTGACAGTCGTGCTCATCGCCATGGTCGCCATGCTGTTTACAGCGATCAGCTACGGAAGAATGGCAAGAATCTATCCGAGCGCCGGGTCTGCGTTCACATATGTGGGACAGGAGCTTAATCCCGTCCTTGGCTATATCACCGGATGGGGCATGGCGATGGACTATATGCTTAATCCGCTCACATGCACTATTCTATGCAGTAAATTTGCCCTAAACTTCGCCCCGGGCATTCCCTACACTGCTTGGGTCTTCTTCTTCGTTCTATTGTTCACCTTTCTTAACCTACACGGCATCAAGACTTCGGCACGGATCAACACCACTCTGGCGGCGGTGATGGGCGTGGTAATTGTGATATTTCTCGCCGCAGCTGCGCACTATGTGGTGCTTATTCCGCACGGCGGCGCTGGGTTTTTCACTCGGCCATTCTATGACCCCCAGACATTCTCCACGCGGGCAGTATTGAGCGGAACCTCGCTAGCAGTGCTGACCTACATCGGGTTCGATGGCATTTCGACGCTTTCCGAAGAAGCAATCAATCCCCGCCGTAACATCTTGATTGCCACCGTATTGGTCTGTTTGATCACCGGGGTACTCGCATCCATCGAGGTGTATGCAGCGCAGCTTATATGGCCTATGTCGAAGCCGTATCCCGATGTAGACACTGCTTTCGTATACGTAGCGGGCCGTGCTGCCGGCCCATGGCTGTTTTCACTGATCAACATCACATTACTGGTAGCCACCATCGGATCTGGATCGGGCTCACAACTTGGCGCTGCGCGCCTTCTCTATGGGATGGGCCGAAGCGGTGCCATTCCACGCAAATTCTTTGCCGCCATCGATCCCGTGCGGCAAATTCCTCGCAACAATGTACTCTTCATTGCAGTTATTGCCTTAATAGGAGCTATGACCCTTAGTTTTGAGCGGGGCGTGGAGCTGCTGAACTTCGGCGCACTGTTGGCCTTTATGGGCGTCAATGCGAGTGCCTTTTTCCATTATTTTGTGCGCGAGGGCAAAAGAACTGTCTACAACTTTTTTATGCCGACTGCTGGATTCCTCACCTGCTTGTTACTGTGGTGGAGTCTGAGCTGGCGCGCCAAGCTTTTGGGCGTTATTTGGATGGCTGTGGGCGTCGCCTATGGCGCTTACAACACCCGGGGATTCAAGAGCGATCTTATGACTTTTGAGGTGTGAAATCACTATGGCTGACCGCTGCATGCTTGTGTATGAGATATTTCCGGGCAGAAATTCATTGCCCGCGTGTAGCATGGGCCTCAGCAAGGAGTGGCATGGAGAAGCACTCGACAAAGTTCCATTCGGAAGTTTTCATGAACGAATAATCAAATACAGGGAACTCGAGGTATGGACCAGGTAGATGCGAGACAGCAACCGTGAGGTGGATTTTGTGGAATCGCGAGAATACTGAAGGTAAGATTACCGGATATTTGGAGAGATACGGACTATCAAGGTTTGTTGAACGCGAATACCCGGAAAATCTAAACGAAAGAATCCAAAGGACTCAAGCAAGTGAGTGGAATTTTATTCTTTGAATCAGGGGATACAAGCGCATGCGGAACATTGACGGGCCCAACACACTCAAGGCAGATGAGGTTGAGTATCAGGGATGGGAAAAAGCATTTAGGCTTTGCAACGATACTGTGCAACTCATCATTACGACAGAAGTCGGACCTCGGATCCTGTCATTTGGTTTTCGGGGAGAAGATAATGAGTTTTACGAGAACCCCGAGCATGCCGGGAAATGCGGAGGCGCAGACTTTCGCATTTATGGCGGCCACAGGCTGTGGGTTTCGCCGGAAGTAGATCGCAGTTACTATGCTGACAACGTACCAGTTACCGTTCGCAGGCACGAAGGCGCCTTTATTTTCACAGCGCCCCCGGAAAGCAAACCTCCTGGGACAAACTTGCAGAAAGAAATTGAAGTCAAACTTGATGGAACGGGAGCTCATGTTTCCGTTGCTCATCGCATTCGTAATCATGGAAAGGATGCCACAGAACTCGCACCGTGGGCACTCTCGGTTATGGCAGGGGGTGGAAAGGCCATTTTACCTCTTCCGCCACGAGCGCCTGTTGCCAAGGACAGATTACTGCCCGAGGGTGTTATGGCATTGTGGTCCTACACCGACCTGGCAGATCAGCGTTGGAAGATTGGCACGAAATATATTCAACTACAGCAGGAAAGCAATCCTGCCGGCAGATTCAATGAGCAAATGGGCGGCATTTACAATTCATTAGGCTGGTGTGCTTATTTCCGTAAGGGCCACTTGTTCGTGAAAATGACAGAAATCCACAAAGACGCGAAATATCCAGACTTCGGCTGCAATTGCGAAGTATTTACAGACCGAAACTCGCTGGAGTTGGAGACACTTGGCCCCCTGCAAAACCTGGAACCAGGACAAACAGCTGAGCACACAGAAGAATGGTGGCTTTTCAGGGATATACCTGCTGGTGAAGACGAAACATGGGTTGATCGCGTCATTCTTAAGTTAGTTGAAAAGATCGAACCCGTTGCTCATTACCACACAACTGGATACTAAGCAGAATTTGTACCCGGCAAATTATGCTTGTCGGCATAAGGATCCCTAACGTGTACGGAGCGGTGCTGTGGATGCACGTATCACGAGCTTTGGCTCAATTTTGCGATGGACTGGGGAAATCTCCTTTTTCTCGAAAAATGCATCCGTAAGCTCTAAAAATATCTTGACGGACAAACTTGCGAGTACCTTCATAGGCTGTCGGATAGTTGTAAGGGGAGGGTTATAAAACGCCGCTGTAGTCACGTCGTCAAAACCCACGACGGAGCAATCTACCGGCACGTTTTTGCCAGCCTCTGTGAAGGCCCGGATTGCGCCGAACGCTGTGACGTCATCGAAAGCCAACAATGCCGTGAATTCTCGCTTGCGCCGGAGAAGTTCCCGCGCGGCAGTGAACCCGGCCGTGTGACTCGTCCCCGGCAATTTCATCGGCATAATGAGCTTCCGATCTATGGTTAGCCCCGTCTCCGACGCGAACCTAACAATTCCCTTCCATCTTTGAGCGCTATCTATAATATCTTCAGGGCCCTTTATGAATGCAATCGCGCGGTGTCCCAAATCGTACAAGTGCTTCATGGCAAAATAGGTACCTTTTTCGTTGTCGACAGAAACGGAACTGATATCTGTTCCTTCCATGTCCCTACCAATCAAAACGATGGGGATTTTACGCTTCTTGGCCGTAGTCAGGAGTGCGGTCTCCAGCAGAGCGGAATTGGCAATTCCAATGATCCCTTCTAGTCTGTGGTCGACCATTTTTTGAAGGTTGTCTTTGAATTTTGCCTGGCTGTTGTCTATATCAAACAGCACTGGTATGTAATTTGAGGAATGCAGAGAGCTGCTGATCCCCTTCATCACAATCGTGCAATAGGGGTCAGTTATATCAGACAGAAGAATGGCCACACTTCCGCTGCGCCGACTGAAGAGCGAGCGTGCGAACGGGTTGGGAGTATAGTCAAACTTCTTTGCTGCTACCCGCACTCGATTCTTTGTTGTCTCCGGTATATTTCGCGCCAAAGAAGATGAATTGAGCACCATGGAGACGGTGGTGGGTGACAGCCCTATTTCCTTCGCTAACTGGCGGATCGTAATCATCGGTCTAAGAGTCACTGTACCACCTGCATAATGCAGATACAACTGCCTTTTCTGCAGCTGCCGATTGAACTCACGCCCTCAGCGGATCTGTTGGCTCGTCTTGCTGCGCCTGGCCTGTTCTCGTCTTGGGTGACCCTTCGCTCTAAGCGGTTGAATTTGCAGGTCTGCTCGTACATATAATATTATGCGCGCCTTCAACCTGACACCCGCGTAGCCAACACCGGGGATAGGGTGTAGGACACCAGAAGGGGTCCAGACCAAGCAAACGTCAAGTCCAGGCTAGGGGTTGATCTTCTGTCCATGGGGTGGGCCAGAACAAACGGCCTAAGTGGGCCATTTCAGAATGTCAAAATCAACCTAAGTGAAATCGGCGAACTATGCACACACTTCTATCCCTTGATAAGCTATCATAAAACTATGAACGGCTATAGTCAGATGGTTGTTTCAACGTAGGGCGTCATTAAATCGTGGCAGAGTGTTAAGTCCCACGGACAACACCAAAGCCAAATCGTTCCCATAGTGAAAGAGAGTTAACAGGATGCTTGAAGAATTGCGGGGCGAGGTCCTTGACGCGAATTTGGAGCTCAAGCGACGAGGGCTGGCTCTTTATACATTCGGCAATGCGAGCGGTATCGATCGAGAGCGGGGACTCGTAGTCATCAAGCCCAGCGGTGTGCCTTATGAACGGCTCAAGGCCGAGAATCTGGTGGTTGTCGGCCTGGACGGAACCCGCGCAGAAGGCGATCTAAGTCCGTCTTCGGATCTGGCAACACACATCCTACTTTATCAGGCTTTTCCAGCCATTGGGGGCGTGGTTCACACACACTCTGAATTTGCGACTTCCTGGGCGCAGTCCGGCCACCCGATCCCCTGCTATGGTACTACGCATGCAGATTACTTTCGTGGGGAGGTACCGATTACGGAGCCTTTATCCGACGCCGAGATCGATTCCGCATATGAAAAGAACACGGGTGAAGTGATTCTGCGACGCTTCCGCGATTTGGACCCGCTGGCCGTGCCGGGCGTATTGGTTGCCAATCACGGACCATTCGTCTGGGGGAAGACAGCCACCGCTGCGGCATTTAATGCCGTGATCCTCGAGTACATTGCACGCTTGGCGTACCGCACCGAATTGATCAATCCCGAGAGCCATCAGGTATCCGCTGCTCTCTTACGAAAACACTACGAGCGTAAGCATGGGTCCAAAGCATATTACGGGCAGGTGGGCGCTTGAAGAAATAATCCATGATCAATGGATTCACAGGCGCAGTAAGGAATTCCTTCATTGGATACCGCAGAAACCCGTTATCAGACCTACACGTAACGGCTAGAGGGGTCGGCTTCAACTTCGAAGTGCAAAGAGCTGAGAGTAGTATTGCACGAAGTTGAAGTCCGGGAGAAACAGTTCTACAGGACATTTCCAGCCGAGGGATTTTCTTGGTCTTGAGTTGAGCAGCTAGGCGATCTGGTCGAGTTCTTCCTGGGAGCGGGAGCTGAGGTCTTCGCCTTTGGGCAGAAACCTGCGGATAAGTCCGTTGGTGTTTTCGTTGATGCCGCGCTGCCATGGAGCGTGTGGGTCGGCGGAGTAGACCTTGACTCCGGTGTTGGTGGTAAGGGTCTCGTACTGGGCCATCTTCTTGCCTTGATCTTAAATGATGCTCAGTTTCGCCTGGGCCTCGACACGATCCAGCACGCGGGTAAAGGTCACACCGAGGTATGACTGTTAAACTGCACATGGAGGTTTCTCTAAATGATGCCCGCGAATCGGGTCGACACGTTGATCTTTGATTACGATGGAGTAATTGCTAATACGGAGCCACTCCACTGGCGATCATGGGCAGAGATTTTGGTACCACTGGGCATTAAATTCACCTGGGATCAATATTGTGAATTTGGTCGCGGTGTACATGACGCTCGTATGCTCAACATACTGCGGAAGCTTGTACAGGACCCTTCGATACTTTCAGGACTAGAGGAACAGAGCGCGCTTCGCGGGGGAATTATCCGAGATCTGTGCAAAAGTGAGCCTCCCATCTACGAATCGACAATTGAGATGTTGCGCTCTCTCAAGGGCTATCGTCTAGGTCTTGTTACTAGTTCCGCAGAGTCTGACGTCCGGCCAGTTCTTCGGGCCGCAGGAATCTATCAGTGCTTTGACGCTCTGGTATTCGGCGAGGATGTTGAGTGTCACAAGCCAGCACCCGACCCCTATCTTCTTGTAAGCAGCCGACTGGGTATCAAGACGGGCCTCGTCTTCGAAGACTCAGATGCCGGGATCACTAGTGCGCAACAAGCGGGGTTTACCGTCATTCCCATCACTGAGCCGGAAGAGTTGCCAAGGATCGTATATCGAGAAATATCGCGCTCCTAGCTGTTATCTGAGTTGTTCCAGTCAAGCGGGAAGACGGATTTTTTGCAAATAAGCATTGGGTCCCCGGTTCACGGCAGTACTGGTTTGGCAAGGGCGGCTATCAGCGGTGAGTCGCGCCGGCGCAGGTTCTGCATGTAACAGGCGTCATCGTTTAAGGGGCGGGCTTTGGGGCCCCTTTTCACACAAGGCGAAGACGGGATCGGTCATGTTGTTTAATCGAGGGCTTGGGTCGAGCAGTTCCGGTGCACGCCGGACGGTGGCCGAAGAAATGCGATGGCCTTCGGCGATCTGGTGGGAAAACGGCGGAACGGGCGGATCTTGCCATTGATTCTGCTGGACTTGCAGAACGGACTCTTTGAGCCCTTTTGAGACGGGGAGAAGTGGGTGTTCGAGGCTGGCCAACACCAGCGAATTGCGGCTGATGTGCCGGTCCTCAAGGCGGCCGCGGCTCATCCCGGCGCAAACCTCTCTTGACAATCACGAACCCGGTTGTGCGAGGTCGAGTTTGTGTGTCTCTGTCGTCGTTGAATGAGAGATTCTGGTTCATATCGCGTGGTAAACTATGCGAAATAAAGGGAATCACACGCCTCACGGCCAATTGGTGTACAACTTGGAGTACTACGGTCGACATTTCGATGCGCGACGCACGAAAGACGCGCATGGTGACATGGGCCTATGACCTTGCCCTCAGAATGCGTATCTCTTAACCGGCCGGGTTTTGAGGATTAAATTCATCCTCGTCGTCGTCGGGGCGGTGGGAATGTGGGAATCGGCTTCATCGATTTCCAAGGTTTGTGGGAAGGGCGGAAAACAGCAACATCGTTTCCCGGGCTTTCCACAGACCGTCATTTCCACGGCCTGCCTCGATCACCGCGAATTCTCAGGCGGCGATCTTCACCGTAGCATCCGTCCAGTCTTGCTCGAATTGCATCGGGCTGACATAGTTCAGCGTCGAGTGCATTCGTGTTCGGTTATACCAGAGCAGCCAAGAGATGGTTTCATCCTTGGCATCTCGGATGGTTTCAAAACGCTGGCCGTGCAGTCGTTCCACTTTCAGCGAACCAAACAACGTCTCCGAGCAGGCGTTGTCCCAGCAGTTGCCCTTGCGGCTCATCGATGGCGTAATGCCATGCCCTTTGAGTACCTCACTGAAGTCGTCGCTGGCGTATTGGCTGCCGCGATCGCTGTGGAAGATCAACCCCGCCCTCTTGTCCGGATTGCGCTTGAACCAGGCCATCTCCAGAGCATCGATCACAAGGTCACGCTGCATATCCGGCCGCATCGACCAGCCCACCACTTTACGACTGAATAAGTCGATCACTACGGCCAGAAACAACCAGCCCTCGGCGGTCGCGAGTGGAGTAAGAGACAGGGCGTAGTCGAACTATTTCCCTGTCTCTCCTCCCCGAACCGGACATGCACCTCTCAGCGCATCCGGCTCTCTGTTCAAGTGTTGCTCATAGCAAAAGCGACATCAGCATAGCGCGATTTGATGGTCTTACGTCCATCATCACGCAGGATGTATGGGTTCTCCGATGGCGTGCGCCAGGTGAAACGCCCCTTGCGGCTGGTGACGAGTCGCCCAAGCGCTAGCTCTCCATAGAACCCCCGACTGTTCTGTCCTTTCAACACCCATGTCTTGGCACGTCCTGCTCCTGGAGACCGGACATGGTCACGCATCAGCGACCTGAAGCTACGCCGATACTTGCGCGCAAGCCAGTAGCCGAGTTTCCAGAAAACGGTACGGTCCACTTTTCTGAACACGGTTGCTGTGTAGTCGGTGTATTGATAGAAGGCCGCCCATCCTGCTAGTTGCCGGTTCAGGCTCTCTATCATGTCCATCCGATTCATGCTGAAGTCTGCTGACAGTTGCTTGACCAGCCGCTCAGCGAATCCCCTGTATTTCTCCCACGGGATGGTTGTCACAGGCCACATGCGGCCACATGGTCCACGCCTACGGATGATGCGATGACCGAGAAACACGAAGCCGTCATTCACATGCGTGATATGGGTCTTCTCCATATTCAGTGTGAGTTTCAACTCGTCTTCAAGGAATGCTCTACACGCTTCGCGCACAGCCTCGGCGTGCTTTCGAGTTCCTTTGACAACGATCACAAAATCATCCGCGTACCGGCAGTAGGAGATTGCAGGTTTCCATTGCCGGTGTTCTCGCACAGTAATGGGGCGCTGTTTAAGAATTGCGAAGTTCCATGCCCATCGGTCCTTGCGTACCTTCTTGCTCAGGTAGTTCTTCTCCATCCATACATCGAATTCATGCAACATGATGTTGGATAAAAGCGGTGAAATTACACCGCCTTGAGGAACACCTTCGCTTGCGGCACGATACAGACCACGATCAACACATCCTGCCTTGATGAACTTCCAGAGCAAGTCGAGGAAACGCTGATCGGCAACCCGCTTACGGATTCCCTTTAACAACAGGCGATGATGAACCGTATCGAAGTAGCTGGCAAGGTCGCCTTCAATAATCCAGCGCCCCGCAGTCCTCTGTTCATCACCCTCCAGTAGCTGAAGTTTCACCGTACGAATCGCATGGTGTACGCTACGCGCAGGCCGAAAGCCATAGGAAGCCGAGAGGAAATCGCTCTCCCATATCGGCTCCATCGCCATCAGCATTGCACGTTGCACAATTCTGTCCCGGAGACTTGGGATACCAAGTGGCCTGAGTTTTCCGTTTGCCTTCGGTATGTACACGCGACGCGCTGGTAGCGGACAGTACGAACCCGCTAACAGTTCCTCACGCATGGTCGCCAATACATGCTGGAGATCCCCTTCCATCATGCGTTTGTCGACTCCGTCAACACCCGGTGTACGCGCACCGCTGGATGCCAGCGTAATGCGCGCCGCTTCACTCAGCCAGTTCCTGTCCGCAATCAGTCTCAGGAGGCGATCGAACTTGCGTTCTCTGTTCTCCGTCGACCATGTCGCCAGCTTGCTTTGCATTTCACTGATTATCAAAGGTCTTCACCTCACTGTAGTCAGTTAGTTAACCAAGCAAACCACTTCAACTGCCCCCCTTCGCCATGTAGCCGGATTTCCCGGCCTCGGACTACTACAGAGGCTCCGTCAATCTGCACATCATCAGGGACACACTCCCTTATCATTTGTGCAAACCTTCCCCAGTTCACATGCTGGACTCATCACATGGGCGAGGTTGCCTGTCGCAGTCTTTATCCTTGCTTGCCGCAAGTCGTCGCGGACACCACAGTCTAGCTGCGCGCTCCCCGTGGTTCCATGGTGACCGGCATACATTTCCAGTCGCCATTCGTGTCGCCAAACCCACACTTTATGCTCGGCTACAATCCGCGACCTGCCTGTTAAGCGATGTTGGCAGGGGTGACCTTTCAACCCTCAGATGCGTTTCAACAGGTTCGTGTTCCTCAACCGTCCCATGCTCAGCCTAGAGGCTCATCTTGGCGTAATCGCTTCACCGCAAGCCCCGTTTCCCACGGACTTCGTCACCTTGCCAGTGTCAGCAAGTCACCGCCGCTTCGGCTCATTTCTCTCACAGCAGAGAAAAGGCAGGCACAACCAAATCGCCATGCACTGCATTCCAAACATGCTCAAGCAGCGCACCTCCTTTCAGCCGAGATACGCTGGCTGGGCGTACTATACGTGAAATCACCAACCCACGCCTGGTTGGGCGCGGCCACGATGAATTTGCGATCGAGCACGTTGGGTGCAATCGGCAAGTTGTGCTTGCTGTCGGTGGTGACAACGCGGAAACGCCGCTTGCCGCGAGCCTGAATGCCGTGCTTCTGCATCAGCCGTTGCACCCGCTGCTTGCCCACGCGAATGCCTTGAGCACGCAGTTGCCGCCAGATGCGCGGCCATCCATACGCTCCGCGATTCTCCGCATAGACGGCGCTAATGTGAACCAGAAGTGCTTCGTCGCTGAGGTGGCGGCGCTGGGCAATATCCACGCGCCGTACCAGGTGTTCATGGTAGCCAGAGACGCTCACCAGCAGCACCCGGCACTGCACACAGATAGGCCAGACAAGCTTGTTGCGTTGAATAAAGGCGTACTTCATTTCTGGCACTTCGCAAAGTACGCCGTCGCTTTTCCCAGGATGTCGCGCTCCATCGTCACACGCGCCAACTCAGCCCGTAAGCGGCTGTTCTCCATTTGTTCGACAGTTACCTGTGGCTTGCTGCTGGCGCCCTTCAACGTCCCAGCTCGATGCTCCCTGACCCAGTTGCCCAACGTCTGCTCGACCACTCCCAGACTGCGAGCTGCTGCCGCCTGACTCTGGCCCGACTCAACAAGCCGCGCCGCCTCTTGCTTGAACTCAAGCGTGTACCTGCCCCGCTTCCCATTCCTCATCTTCGCTACCCTTTCGCATTAGAACAGCTCGCTAAGGGATCCTATGAGAGGGGATGTCAAGAGAAAAACTCTCCCTTGCTCCCCTGTGAGGGGAAGCTGTTCGCCTTGCATCCAGCCCGATGCTGTGGGCTAGCTGCATATTTCTTGAGCGTGACCCAGCCAGTTGCGAGTTTGGCTCCTCGGTTTCATTGTCTCGATGGTGGTTCGGCGCCCTCGGTTCGTGAAGCTGCGCAAGCAGGAGTGTTGGCTCGAGGTAACATGCCAACCATGATCCTATTTGAGACTCGTGGCCTATAGCTTTATTGGGTTGTGCGAGGGGGCATAGAATACGTTGGAGACTTCGGTGCTGAACTGTCAGCACACAGAAGTGCCTAAGCCCTTAGTAGATACTCTCCCTCGACCCCGAGCGTCGCGAAAACCGAAAGGCTACCATCGGCTAGGAAAACCTGAGCAATGGCCTTGATCTTCGATTGCGCTCAAGCTGCTTGTCGCTTCACATATCCAGCGTCGAAACACTCTCCTTTCTTCCAAAGCGTTAGCGTAATGGCTGCGATTTTGCGCGCGAGTGTGATGCGGGCCAACTCCGGCTTCATTCCCTTGGCCAGCAGGCCTGCATAACAATCCTGGAATGCTCCCGCACGCCCCGTGGCGCTCAGGGCCGCACTTTTGAAGATCTCCTTCATCGCGTGGTTGTGATTCTGATTGAGACCGCGAACCTGCTGCGGTTTCTTGGAACGTTGCAGTTGTCCATCCACGTAACGATATTGCGCGCTGTCGTGTGTCTCGACTGCCAGGCCACTATAAGTCCACAGCTGCCGCTTGCTCCGGAACCGGTGCGGTGTCTGCATAAGGGCCACCAACTGCGCGGCCCGAAGTGGGCCGATGAAAGGAATCTGACGCAAGACTTTCACGGCCTGATGCTTCCGGCTCTCGGCTAAGAGTTCTCCTCGTACTGTGCGCCGCAAAACCTGCAATCCATCCAATTGCTGATAGAACAGCTCTGCGCGGCGACGCACCCCGGCCTCCCGAATCTTCTTCAGCCACTGCTCCCGATGGTGCCGGCTATAGACCTGCGTTCCCGTGCAGGGAATACCCCATGCTCTATAGAGCGCCTTGAGCCTATTCATCACCCGTTTTAAGTCTTTGCTGACCACCTCATAGCTGCGCGCCAATTCCCGCAACGCCCGCAACCCATTCTCTCCGTGGTAGACCGCGCGCAGCATTCCAGAGCGCAGCAACTCGGCCAGCTTGCGCGCATCAACCTTGTCGCTCTTGCTGCCCTCTTTCAATAAAGCATTGCGGCGCGGGTTGCAGACCACGACTTCCAGCACGTGGGGTTTGAGCACGTCGTACAGCCAAGCTGCCCAAGTCCCTTCCTCCAAGGTCGCATGTAACTCTCCATGCAGCCCATGCAGGAAATCGAGCAGAGTGCTGGCTTTGGTTTCGACGATCGATTCCATCACTAGCTTGCCCGCGCCATTCAGAACCGCAATCGCAATCGCTTCCTTGTGGACGTCTAGCCCGATATACTTGACATCACTACTCGGCATGCTGAGTACCTCCTTGGGGGGAAGTTGATTCTTCAGCCGGACCACTTTCCCCTAAGGTTAAGTGTCATCCTTTCAGAACCCCTTGCAAAGATGCGCCTCTTATCCTGCCGCAGTAGAATGGGACCGGACTGAGCGGAGGATAGGGCAATGCTGGGAAGCAACCCGAGCGCCGACTCAGTGGCCTCGACCGATTCAGGGGGGATGCTGCGGCATCCCCCTTTCAGCTGTCTGCCGACAGAAAGCCCGCATCGGGAGAGGCACCAAAGCGCAAAATCCTGGGGGCGCGGGGGCAAAGCCCCCGCAGGCTGCGCCGGCACCCAACCTTCCTTCTGAGGTGCGGGCGCCCTCTCATAATGCATACGTTTTGCGGGGGCAAGGTCATAAAGAGCATCTGCTAAAAATTCTCGACAAGGATTCAATTCCTGCGATTGAACCGCTCAAAGTGGCGAAAGCCGATTGGGCTAAGGGAAAGTATTGCACCAAGAATCATTCCGTAAAACCTACGTGAGCAGCACAGCCCCCTTGGTCTTCCCGGCGAGTGCACGGTCAAAGGTGACGAGAGTTAGATTTGCTGATTCTGCGAAGGCAGCCAAGTAAGCGTCTGCCCAGGCCTTCGGCGAAGGGGAATCCGCAGAGCTTCGCTGCCGCAGAACAGCCTCGATACCAGCAGGCTCGCCAGCCAGAATAGCTTTTCCGCCCTCAATCCAGCGGTCATAAATAGCCCAGCATTGGCGTTGCGTCAAGACCTCTCGCCCGAGGACGGCCTCGGTGGTCATGATGCGAAAGAATCCCATCTGTGTTTGGCGGCAAAAGACAAAGCCCGCGCTCTCATCCTGGGCGACAAACCATCGCATCGCGGCTGTGTGATGAACGTGGATCTGGTGGTTAAGCGCCAGCCACACGTTCACATCAGGGAAAATCGATGAGGTCATAGATGGTCTCGTTGTCGATCACCAGCGAACCGGGGCGAGAGGAGCAAATCACGGGCACTTCAAACCGCTTCCGAGGCGCTAGGCTGGACTGCTTCACCATCTCTAACCCCTCCAGCACCATTTGCCGGAGGGTATCTCCCCGTTCCGCAGCCAGGATTCTGATGGTCCGGTAGGTCTCGTCCGGGATGTCGATGGTAGTACGCATAAAGAGAGTATAGCATAAATATGCGTTTATGCGGCATATTTATGGCAGGAACTGTGTTTTAGCACTATATCTTGTGCAGATCGGCACCGCAATCTACAAATCATCCCCACAAACGGCAAATAGTCCCTCCGAGCGGAGAGACCATTTGCCGTCAAAACCATGCAACTCCTTGTTTCTCTTGCAGATGCCAGAAAATATAGATGGAGCCGAAGGCCGGACTTGAACCGGCGACCTGCTGATTACGAATCAGCTGCTCTACCAACTGAGCTACTTCGGCTTTCCTTTTCAGATTGTACCGTTGCGC
>Ga0224553_1000307_pt1 | contig 22849 bp, 17 predicted proteins | sample 714S21014metaG_FD_179897 | JGI IMG/M metagenome (GOLD analysis project Ga0224553, IMG submission 179897) | Peat soil microbial communities from Stordalen Mire, Sweden - 717 S2 10-14 | ecosystem: Environmental > Terrestrial > Soil > Wetlands > Peat | place: Sweden: Norrbotten County, Stordalen... | reverse complement strand
CAGCCGTTCGGGGAAAAGCAGCGTTTGGGAGCGGTCCAGTCCGGTGCGATGATTCATGCTTGTATCAGACATCCTTCCGGCGTAAACGTTTCAAATCATGACCGAGTTTTCACACAGCCTCGCGCTGTGATTAACAGATTTTCCCACCGCCCTCAATCCTCGTTTCAGCCTTTAGCGTTTAGCCTTCCTTGCCGCGTCGGTTCGTCGCGCCATAACCAGGTGAAGGCGGAAGCCTCGGCGAAGACGGGAGCGTTTGATTTTCAGGATGCGGAAAAATGTCACAATTCTAGGACTGACCCGAATGGCCCTTTCATGTTCGCTCAGCATAACCCGTTTGGAAATCCAGCCAGATTTGTAATTGGGGCCTGTGCCAGCCTAAATCCGCAACGGTTACATTCCAGCCATCCGTATCAGCGCGATCACTTCTTACCAGCCTCTTCAGTTGAATTCCTGTTCCTACGACTTTGGATTTGAGAAGAGAATGAACGGCGCGGGCCGTCCGCAGAAGCAAACGCTCGTCTCGTTTGTCTGTGGATGAATATTTCATGCGGCGAGGATTTGGTGGAGGGTGGCGTCCAGGAGGGTGGCGGCGGTGGTTTGGGCGGCGGTGAGGCGGGATTCCAGCGCGTCGCACCAGTGCATCAACTCGTCCACCTTCGCCACGATCCGCTGTTGTTCGGCCAGCGGGGGAAGTGGAACTGGCATCCTACGAAAATCTCCAACGTTGACGCCCGGAAGTGCCACACCTTTGGTTTCGGTTCGCATCCATGCCTGACCATGTGGAGAATCAATCACGAGCCGAACGTATAACTTGAAAACAAGCTGGCTAATTGGAAAGCGTAATACATGTTGCGTAACATTGCCGCCGGCCAAGCTGATGGGCACGAAGGCAGTTTTTCCAAGTGTCCCTCCATCCTTTGCAATTAATAGATCGTCAACTTCAAGTCTCGTTTTGGTGAATCTTTCAGCGCGCTCAGGCGAACAATGACCAATTGATTCAATTATGAGTTTTCCATCTTGCATACGGATTGACTGGCATCGTAGGACGGAGGGAAGGTCAAAGAAAGGCTAAATTCTGAAGGCTTCCACCGTCGCAAAAGCTTCCAACTTCGTTCCGCGTTGCGGAACTACGATGGACGAGATGGAGGACAGGAAGGCTAAAGGCTGAAAATTCGGCCCCATTGGCCGGTTGTCTAATAAGTTGACTTATGGTTGTCTCATCGGTTAAGGTTGGGATGTGAATTATCAACCGCAATTCACCATCACTCCGGCCTTGCTGGCACGGGTGGAACAGGTCGCCGCCCTGCGCGAGCGCATCCAGGCCGCCACGGTGGAGGTGCCGTGGATTCCCGCGCTGCAAAAGGACACGCGCACCCGCAACACCCATTCCTCGACGGCGATTGAGGGCAATCCGCTCACGCTGGAACAGGTGCGCGCCGTGGAGGAAGGCCGGGAAATTCCCGCCGTGGCCGCCCGCGCGAAGCGGGAAGTCCTGAATTATTTCGCCGCGCTCCGCTTCGTGGAGAAAAATGCCGCTCCCAGCCCGATCACCCATGAGAAAATTTTGCGCCTGCATAAAATCATCGCCGGGGACGTGATGGATCAGGGAACGGCGGGACGTTACCGCAACATCGCCGTGCGCGTTGGCCGTTATGTGCCGCCTCCGCCGGGGGACGTTTCGGGCTTGATGTTTGAATTGCTAAGCTGGTGGAACAAGGAATCCGCCCGGCTGTCGCCCGTGTTGAGTTCGGCCATCGTGCATCACCGCTTTGAGTCCATCCATCCGTTTGCCGACGGCAACGGACGCGCGGGCCGGGCGCTGGCGTTGTGGGAGTTGTACCGGCGCGGCTTTGACACGCATCATATTTTTTCGGTGGACGAATTTTACTGGGAGGACCGCCCGCGCTATTATGCGGCGCTGGATGCCGTGCGGCGCGAAGGCAGGGATTTGACGGGCTGGCTGGAATACGCCGCCGGGGGTTTGCAGTTCACGCTGGAGCGGGTCTGGATGCGGGTGCAAAAACTTTCCGCGCAGCCAGGACAAAAGAAACTGGTGCTGCGCCCGAAGCAGGAACAATTGTTGCAATTGTTGCGGGACCACAAAAGCATGACGCCGCAGGAGATTTGGGACGCGCTCGGCGTGACGAAGCAGGGCACGATGAAGTTGATGCAGCCGCTGCTGGATGCCGGTTTGGTTGGGCGGGTCGGCACGCGAAAAACCGGCCGTTACATTCTGGCCTGAACGCGACGACCCGTCTTCGTCCCGCATTGCGGGACTACGACGCGGCAAGCCGCGTAAAGCTTCCGTCTTCGCACTGCTTCGCCGAGACAAGTCGGCGCGGCAAGAAGGGCTAAAGTATTACCGCGATCTCGTTTTATCCTTCAGCCTTTTTGTCCAATACCTAGTTTAATACCTAGTTTCCAAGTTAATACCTAGTTTCCGAGTTTTTTCCATTTCGCACCCCGGCCAGTGCCAAGAGCTTTGACCTTTTTCTCCTTCTGCAACCGGGCAAGGATCTGGCGGATCAAATCCAACCCCACTCCGGGACATTCAGCCTGCAGGTCAGCCACACGGAATGTGCCGATCTGGCGATCAATCGCCGCCAGCACGGCCTCGGTCTTTTCACCGCGCGGAGATTTGAGCTGGCCGACGCGCTGCTCGAACTCCTTGCACGCCTGCGTGAGGATGTACAGCAGGAAATTCATCGTCAGCCACGGATCGTGTTTGCCCTCGTGCCAACGTCGGGAACTTTGCTCCAAAACTTCGTAGTAACGCTCCTTGTTCTGTTCGATGAGGCGCTCCAGGCTGATGTAGCGTCCGGCCTCAATGCCACAGTGGTAGCACGCGAGCAGGAATAGCAGACGCGAGACGCGGCCATTTCCATCCCGAAACGGATGGATGCAGAGGAAGTCGAGATTCAGCGCCGCGGCGAGGACGAGCGGAGAGACCCATTTTTCCCGGACGCCGCGCTGCCACAACCCAGTCATCTCGGCCATCGCCCCGGGTGTCTGCCGGGCGGAAACGGTTTTGAAGCGGACGCGGCGGCGCCCGTCGGCGTAAGTCTGGATGATGTCCACGTCCTTTTCCTTGTATTGCCCGGCATCCCAGATTTCACCACGGCAAAGTTTGTGGAGACGTTTGATGGTGGCTTCATTGATGGGCAACTTCGCGCCGGTTTCATGGATGAGTTTCAGCGCGTCACGATAACCACGCACTTCCTCCTCGTCGCGGTCGCGCAAGGCGGGCCTGCCAAATATGAGCGTGCCGACGCGGGACTTGTCCACCTCGACGCCTTCGATGCGGTTGGAGGAAACAGCACTTTCGATCAGGGCGTGCTCGCGCAGCACCTTGAGTTTTTGCGGCGACTGGCGGGTGAACAATTCCTGTTTGCCACGCGCCTCGGCCAGATCGGTCAGATACCACGTTGTCCGTGTGGGCAGCGTAGGCGGTTCGGCGGCGAGTTGGCGCAGGGTCATCATGGGACGAAAGACTAAAGGCTGAAAGCTGAATGCTAAAGGCTAAAACGCTCCCGCCTGCGTCAGACTTCGGCGCGGCAGGAAAGGCCGCGTAAAAGGCTTCGCCTCACGTGGCGGGTACGCGTAAAGCGCGTTGCGTCACGCGGTGGAAACCCTTCGTCGCCCCGCTCTGCGGGCTATGCAGGGCAGGCATTCAACTCTCAACCCTCAACGCTCAACCTTCAACTTCGAACGGTGCAGTCGGAACCAGTCTATTCGATTCGGCCCAACAGCCTCAGCAATCCGTCCAGAATCGTGATGGGATGCGGCGGACAACCGGGAATGTACAGGTCCACCGGCAAATTCCGGTCAGCCCCGTTGCGCTGCTCGGGATGACCGACATAAGGCCCGCCCGATATGGCGCACGCGCCCACCGCAATCACCAGCTTGGCCGACGGCACGGCTTCATAGGTTTTCCGCAAAGCCAGTTCCATGTTCTGCGTCACCGGCCCGGTGATGAGCAGTCCGTCGGCGTGGCGCGGCGACGCGACGAATTGAACGCCAAACCGCCCCAGATCAAACACCACCGTGTTCAGCACGTTCACGTCGGACTCGCAGCCGTTGCAGCCGCCGGCGCTCACCTGCCGCAGTTTGAGCGAGCGGCCAAAAATCCGGCGCGTCTTTTCATCCAGCGCCCGGGCCAGTTGAAATTCTTTTTCGCCAAGCACCAAATCTTCCCGGCGCGAAGCCGCGAGGCGATGCTCCGTGGTAAAGCGGATCGCGCCTTCCGGACAGGCCCGCTCGCACTCCGGGCAAAAGAGGCAGCAGCCCAGATCGAGCCTGGGGCCTTTTCCATCGAGGGTAATCGCGTCCGTCGGACAGGTGTCGGCGCAAATGCGGCAGCCAGCCGGGCATTTCGCGGCATCAATTGCCGGCCGGCCGCGCAAACGGTCGGGCAAAACCGGCGGCAGCTTCGGGAAACCGACGGTGCGATGCTTTTGTTGAGCGCGGGCCAGCAATGTTCTTAGCATGATTTTACCTCACAAGTCATGGCCGCAATAGGACAGGTTGAAGCTCTTGTTGCAGAGCGGGAAATCGGAAATTTGCTGGTTCCGGAGCGCCAGGGCCAGCCCCATCCAGTTGTGGAACGATGGATCCACAATTTTGTAGTGCGCCAAGCGACCGTGAGCGTCCGTCAAGGCGGTGTGGCAGATTTCGCCGCGCCAGCCTTCGGTGAGCGACACGACGGCGGAATCGGCCGCAAGCGCGCCAACTTCCGACCGCACCGGCCCGTCGGGCAGCGCCTTGAGTTGATCGAAGACAAAGGCGATGGAGCGCTGGATTTCCATCCACCGCACGTAGGCGCGCGCAAAGACACTGCCCGTGTGATACGACGACACCGGAATCTGGGCGAACCGGTAAATGCCCGAAGGAAACTGCGACCGCACATCATGTCCCAGCCCGCTGGCGCGCGCCACCACGCCGACCAGCCCCAGTTCAACCGCCATCTCGCGCGAGACCGGCCCCGCGTTTTCAAACCGGGCGCGGACGGATGAAGTGTCCCAGAGCAACTCAACCGCGTTTGTCACATCTTTGTGCGCTTCCGCCAGACGCTCCTCCAACTGCTTGTGCCGGGCTTCGTCCAGGTCGAACAAGACACCGCCGGGACGAATCAGCCCGCGCCCAAACCGGTTCCCGCAAATCAAGGCGGTCAGGTTCAGAAAATCGCCGCGAATCCGCCCGCAATAACTCGCCGTTGGCAGATAACCGATGTCGTTGGCCAGCGCGCCGAGGTCGCCGGTGTGGTTCGCGAGCCGTTCCAGTTCGAGCGCAATGGCTCGGAGTGCCTGCGCGCGGGCCGGGACCTGGCAGCCCGCCAGGGCTTCAATGGCTTCGCAATACGCCAGCGCATGGCCGATGGTGGTGTCACCGGCAAGCGTCTCCAAGTAAGGAATCGTCCGCTTGTTCGGCCCGCCAACAAGTGCGCGTTCCACGCCGCGATGCTGGTAGCCGAGCGAAATCTCCAGGTGATAAACATGTTCTCCGTGACATTGAAAACGGAAATGTCCCGGCTCGATGATGCCCGCATGCACAGGCCCAACGGCAACTTCATGGACTTCGTCACCGGTCATTTTAAAAAAGTCCGTGACGCCGGGTTGGATGGGAGTTTCCGCGGAGCGACCCCAGGCATCATGCCCTTCACGATAGGAACGGTGAAAGCGGATCGGCTTCAACCAGGGATGGCCTTCGGGACGAATGCCCCATTGCTCGGCAATTTCGCGCTCGAACCAGTGCGCCTGGATGCAGGCGGGCGTGAGCGCGGGATAACCATCAACCACTTCCGTTGACCACAACGCCAGTTGTCCTTCCGCATCATTCGCCAGCACCGCAAACAGACGCACGCGACCGGCGTCCGCCAGCCGGCCGAACAGCGTCGCGATGCGCGCCCCGCCTTCACAGGCTTGCAACACCTGTTCGCGGAAATCAGCCAGACTCACGCAGGGAATTTCCGCGGACGCCACAACATCGCCATTGCGAAGAAGGGATGAAGCACCGGTCATCATGGAGCATCTCCCAGCGTCGCGGCGATCTGCCGCAGCACATTGTTGAGCGGTCCCGGAATCGCCAGGCCGAGCCACAAGACCAGCAGCCCGAGCACGGCGGGCGGCGCGATCTGCCACCACCGGTCGCGGTTTGCCAGCTTGGACGCGCCCTTGTCCGGCACGCCCTGCGCCATGCCAAAAAAGGCCGTCGTCATGCCAATGAAAATCACTCCCACCGCAACCAGGAACATCACAACGATCCATGTCCGGCCACCGTCAATGGCCGCTTTCAAAATTGTGAACTTGCTCAGGAAAAGCCCAAAGGGCGGGGTGCCCGTGATGGCCAGAAAACCCGCCACCCAAAGCACTCCGGTCACCGGCGCGGCACTCAGCAGGCCGCGCACCTGGGCGATGTTCTTGGTCTGATAACGGGCCAGAATGTTTCCCGAAAGCAGGAACAACATCGCCTTGGCGAGTGAATGGTTCACGGCGTGCAGCATGGCACCAAACGCGCCCGCGCTGCCCAGACCAACCCCCAGCGCAATGATGCCCATGTTCTCAACGCTCGAATACGCCAGCAGCCGTTTGTAATCCGTCTGGCCGATGATAAATACCGCGCCCACCACCAGTGAAACCAGACCCAGCAACAACCAGACATCCCGCCCGAAAGCGCCCAGACCGGCAGCCACGCAGACTTGCTGCACCCGCACCAATCCCAAAAACGCGCAATTCAGCACCGCGCCGGACAACAACGCCGAGACGACCGACGGCGCTTCGCTGTGGGCATCCGGCAGCCAGGTGTGCAGGGGGGCCAACCCCATTTTGGTGCCGTAGCCGACGAAAAACAGCAGGCACGCGGCCTTCAACCACGGAGTTTGCAGTTGTTGGGCCTTGGCCACGAGGTCCGAAAGCACCAGCGGAAATCCCTCCCCATTCGGCGGAGTCGCCGCCACACCCAGGAAAAAACAGGCGAGCAGCGCCAGGGCGATGCCCACGGAGCAGACCAGGAGATATTTCCACGTGGCTTCCAGCGAACGATGGTGCCGGTGAAAATAAATCAGCGGCGCGCTGGCCAGCGTGGTGGCCTCGACGGCCACCCAAAGCAATCCAAAGTGCTGGCTCACCGTCACCAGCGTCATCGTCGCAAGAAATAAAAGCAAACAACCGATGAAAACCGCTTCGGGCGCATTGTCGAACAGCATTCCTTCCTCCGCGTCCGTAATGTGCTTGTTCGCCTGCTGGCCGAGATAACCCGCGGCATAGAACGACGCGACCAGGAACAAGCCGCTGGTGATGCTTAAAAACAACAACCCCGCCGCATCCAGCGCCAGCCAGCCGCCGAGAGCCGGGCTGGGCGTTGTTTGCCAACAGATGGCCGTCAACGCGGCATGAACCAGCGCCGTGCCAATGAGCAACCCCCGGCGCACCGCCGGCGAACGCAAGGCGAACGCCGCCAGTCCGGCCAGCGCGGGAATGATGAACAAAAGCAAAATCATGCTCAGTCTTTCAACGTGTTCAACCGGTTCGTTTCAATATGATCGAACTCGCGATTGATGTGGAAGATGGTGATGCCCATGACGAATACCGCCACGAACACGTCGAGCAGCACCCCCGCCTCGACCAGCAACGAGGTATGCGGCGCCAGGCCCACGCCAAAAGCGTAAACGCCGTTCTCCAACACCAGAAAACCCAGCACCTGGCTCACCGCGCGTTTGCGGCTCACGATCAAAAACAACCCGGCGAAAATCGAGAAAAACGCCACCGGCGCCAGCCACGACGATGCCAGCGTTTCCGGCATCGGCAGCCGCTCGCACATCCAGAATGACACGGCCAGTATCAACACGCCCGCCAGCAGCGAGGTCACATAGCCAACGTACGGCTCAACTTCCCGCGTCACTTCCGCTTCCCACACGGCGCGAAAAAGGAACCAGGGAAAGACAATTCCTTTGAGCGCGATGGTCCCCGCCGCCAGCACGGCAAAGCGCACCGACAATTCATTCGTGTGTGCCAGGATGGGCAAAAGACCGAGCACCACCCCCTGCATCGCCACCACGCGAATCGAAGCGCCGAGCCGGCTGGAGCCGAGCAGCTTCAGATTCGTCAGCACAACCAGAACCAAAATGATGTTGGTGTTGTTCATGGAACGTGTTTATTTAAGCCCGAGGAGAAACGCCGCCGCGGCCAGCGCCCCCGCGCCGACCAGCAGTTGCGGCACCATCGCCAGTCGCAGCCGCGCCATCACCGACTCAACCACGCCCACAACCACGGCGACGGCAAACATCCCGCCCATCACCAGCGCGAGATCCAACCCGGGCGCTCCTGTCGCCGGCACCACCATCCCCACCACGAGCGCCGCCAGGAGCCACAGTTTCAGCGCGGCGCCATAAACGATGAAGGCAAAATCCGGGCCGCCGTGGTCGAGCACCATCACCTCGTGGATCATCGTCAATTCGAGGTGGGTGTTCGGATCGTCCACCGGAATGCGCGCATTTTCGGCGAGCAGCACAATCATCAAGGCAATCATCACGAGCGCCAGCACCGGACCCAGATGCAGCCAATGACCGCCCGCCACCTGGCCAAGCAGGGTCGAGAGCGAATAGCTTCCCGCTTGGCGCGCCAGCGTGGCCAGCGCCACGAGCAGCGCCGGCTCGGCCAGCGCGGAAAAAAAGACTTCGCGGCTTGCGCCCATGCCCTCGAAACTCGACCCGGTGTCGAGCGCGGCAAGGACCGTGAAAAACCGCATCAACCCAAGCAACCCGGCAAAGAGAAGAAAATCCGCCGGGAACGCGATGAGCGCCGGGAAATTCCCCAGCGGCACCAGCATCGCCGCCGTCAGCACCGCCGCCAATCCCAGCATCGGCCCGGCGCGAAAAATCCAGGTCGTCGTGCGGCTGTAAACCGCGCCCTTGTGCAGCAGCTTCCACAAATCAAAATAAATTTGCAGCAACGGCGGGCCGCGCCGTCCGGCAAACAACGCCTTGGTGCGGTTGATGACGCCGGGCAACAGCGGCGACAACATCAGCGCCAGCAGCAATGGGATGAAGGATTCGGGCTTCATGGTTTAACGAAATTTCCACGCCAGCAGCACGATCAGCGTCACGGCGATGTAAAGCACGTAAAGCTGCACCGGGCCCCGTTGCAGCCGGCGGAGCTGGGAAAGGCCCCAATTCACCTTCAGGAAACCCGGCCGATACAAATTGCCGTGACAGAGGTCGGGGGTCTCGGTCGTCAGCGAAGCATTTGCCGGCATGATGCCCTCCGGACGCTGCAACCGGCGATGAGTGCCGAGCAGCCAGCGGAACAACGTCGTGACCGGCTGGACAAAGGAGGAAGCGGTGTATTGCATCCGTGCGGTCGGCTGCACGTAACCGCATCCCCAAGTGACGCCCTGCTCCACCCGGCGGCCAGCCAGCAAACCGCGACGCAGTAAAAAAAGCGCAACCAGCAACAGCAGGAAGGCGACCGTTCCAATCACAACCAATGCCAGCGGGCCGGCCGCGGCGGCAAGGTTTACGCGGACGACTTCGCGCCGCAGCCCCGTCGTGTTCTCCAGAACCGCCTGCAAGGCTCCGACAACGAACGGCGCAAACAAACCGATGAGGGCGCATCCGGCCGCCAGCAGCAACATGGGCAAACGCATGGCCCAACCCGTCTCGTGTGTGTGCGATGCATGTTCGGTGCGCGGCTCGCCGAGAAAAACAACGCCGAACGCCTTGGTGAAACACGCCGCCGCCAGTCCGCCAATCAGCGCGAGGCCGGCAATCAGCGCGAGCAACGGCACGGCGCCGGCGGCACCGAGCGTCGCCCCGCCCTGGAACGCGCCCAGAAAAATCAGGAACTCGCTCACGAAACCGTTCAGCGGTGGCAGACCCGAAATGGCAACCGCGCCAATGAGAAAAGTCGCCGCCGTCCACGGCATTCGTTTGAGCAATCCGCCGAGGTGGTCAATTTCATGTGTGCCCGTGCCCTGCAACACCGCGCCCGCTCCAAAAAACAACAGCCCTTTGAACAAGGCGTGGTTGAGCACATGCAGCAATCCGCCGCCGAACCCGACCACCATCAGCACCGGCGAACCCGTGCTCACCCCCAAAAGTCCGACCCCGATCCCCAACGCAATGATGCCGATGTTCTCGACACTGTGATACGCCAGCAGCCGTTTCAGGTCGTGTTGCGCCAGCGCAAACAACACGCCGAGCACACCCGAAGTCAGCCCGATGCCAATGAGCAGCCAACCCCACCACAACGGCGGCAGGCCCAAAAATGTCAGCGAACGCAACAAACCATAGATGCCGGTCTTGATCATCACGCCGGACATGAGCGCCGAAACGTGGCTCGGCGCGGCGGGATGCGCCTCCGGCAGCCAGACGTGAAATGGCATGAAGCCGGCCTTCGTGCCGAACCCGACGATCGCCAGCAGAAAGAGAATGTCAGCCAAACCGCGGGTTTGAATGCCTTTCTCCGCCCAAACGGTGAAATCCATCGAGCCGGTTTCGCGTGCCGTCAAAAGGAAGAACACCAGCAGAAAGGCCGTGCCCAGATGCGTCGCCACAAAATAAATCCAGCCCGCCTCCCGGACCGCTTCGCGTTCGTACTCAAACGTGACCAGGAAAAAGGATGCCACCGCCATCAGTTCCCACGCAAACAGGAACAGCACGGCATTGCGCGCCAGCAATACGAGCATCATGCCCAGCACCAGCACGCAGTAGAAAAACCAGACCGGACCCAGTGAGCGCCGACCCTGCCACACCCGCAAATAACCCACGCCATAAATCGCCGAGAGCGCCGAAAGCAGCAAGGTCGGGAAAAGAAACCACGCCGCAAGCGGATCCAGTACAAGGAAGAATTCCCCATAAGGCACCGGCCAGGGCACGCGCACGGCTTCGATTGAACCGCCGGACAACACCTGAATGACCGGGACGCAACCCAGCACGGAAGCAATCACCACCGATCCGGCGCCAAGCCAGGATACATTCCGGTCCGGACGACTCAATGCCAGCACCGCCATCGCGCCCAAAAGCAGGATGGCCATCGCAAACAACAACCCCATCACCGCACCGCCTCCTTCTGGGTTGCATTCACGGGAACGCGCAGGCTGTCACTGATCCGCCTGGCCGAAGCCATGATTTCGTCGCGGCCCGCCTGTTTGACAATCAGCGCCTTGAACTCCGGGTTGCGCAGCGCGAACGCCAGGCGCGAAAGCAGATGCAGATGCGCCTTGACCACCGGGCTGATGAACGTAAACAAAGTGTGGACCGGCTGGCCGTCCAGCGCCCCGAAATCCACCGGCGTTTCCAGAAAACATAACGTCACCACCGGCTGCGGGACATGGAGCACAATGGGATTTCGCACATGCGGAATGGCGATGCCGTCGCCGACCGCGGTGGACTCCAGCGCCTCTCGCGCCAGCAAGACCTGCAACAGAAATTTACGATCCACCTCATCCGGCAGCCTGAGAATTTCGACCACATTGTGGAGAACTTCCGCCTTGTTCCGGCCGGCCAGACGATAAAAAACCCCGCCGGCTTCCATGGCATCGGACAATTCAGGAAGCGGACCCGATTGACTTTCCGGTTCCTCGAAAATGCGGGGAGACACGTTGATGCGGTTTGCCGTCGCCCATTCAAGCAACTCGGCGCGATGGAAACGATACTGCCCGTTCAGCCGATAACCGGGCAGTTTACGCTCATCAATCCAGCGATAGACTGTTTTTTCCGAGATATTCAGCAGTTCGGCAACTTCTCTGACCGTAATTTGCATTTTTTCGTGATACCCAAACGACTCAATTCACTTTGGACATTTTTAGACATACTCCGATTCATGCCCATAAATGTCAAGCCGCAGTAGTGGGTCAATTTTACAGCGATTGGTGGGGCGAGACTCCCGGCAAGCCGATAAAGGACATTATTCATCAGGTTTCCAACTCGCGAGTACGCTCGCTCCAAACCGTCTCACCCCGCGCCTTAGCAACCCGTTAAAAAGCAGGAGACGACCCCGTCCTCCGTAGCAGTACTGCGGAGGGTGGACGTAAGGAGTCTCTAACTTATCATAAGAAACCGGAGAAATTTGAGACTCGTTACCTCGTCTCCTACAAAGAAAAGGATTTTCAACAGGCTGTTAGCCTTCCGGGAGTCACGCCCGCGGATGCGCGGCGTCGTAGGCCTTCTTCAACCGCTCGGTGGTGACGTGGGTGTAAACCTGCGTCGTAATGAGATGCGCGTGGCCAAGCAATTCCTGCACGCTTCGCAAATCCGCGCCGGCATCCAGCAGGTGTGTCGCGTAGCTGTGCCGCAGCTTGTGCGGCGTCAGGCCCGGATCGAGTCCGGCGATGGCCAGATATTGTTTCAAACGCCGGGCCAACTGAATCGGCTGGAGCGGCGCGGCGGTTTTCGTTTCTGCAAAAAACACCGGCGCGGGTCCGGAGGGCGGCTGTTTCAACGTGCTCCAATAATTTTCAATCGCCTGCAACGCCGGCTGGCCAATTGGCACGAGCCGCTCTTTTTTACCTTTGCCGCGCACCCGCACCAGTTGCTCCTGCCAGTCCATGTCCTCCACCCGCAACCCGCACAGCTCGCTCACACGCAACCCGCACGAATAAATCGTTTCCAGCACTGCGACATCCCGCAAACACACGCTGGGCGAAATTGGCCGGCCCGGCCCTTTGCGCCGGGGCGTAGCCATGAGTTTGACCGGCGCGCCGAATAAATCGAGGATTTGCTGTTTGGTCAGATATTTCGGCAATCGCCGGCCTTGCTTCGGCAACGCCAGATTTTTTATCGGCGACGCCCCGACCTCGCCATGCCGTATGAGAAACTTGTAAAACGTCCGCAACGCACAGAACCGGAGTTGGATCGCCGCGCGACTCAGGTTCTGCCGGCCCAAAAACCGCAGGTACCCGCGAAAATCATCGCGCTGAAGTTTTTCCCAGGCGGGAGACTGCTGACGCTCCTCGTGATGCCAGCGGAAAAATTCCTGCAACGCCTGCCGGTAATTCCGCTGGGTGTAAACCGACGCCCCGCGGTCCGTGGCCAGATGCGCGAGAAATTTCTGAATCCACTTGTCGTTTGCCATCGGCTTGGTCGTTGCGGCATCAGTCACAGGAAATGGATACACCTTTTCACCGGGAAATGCAGCAAAATGGAAACATCGCCGCCGGAAAGCGACTGGGAAACATCGAACAACCAACATTCAACATTGAACATCGAAGGATGCCCTGCTCGCCCTTCACTTCGGCGTTGGGCGTTCGATGTTCAATGTTCGATGTTTTCCCTCATAATTTACCTTCGCGCCCTTGCGCGGATTCAATCGTTCATTTCGATTCCATCTCGCCTTCGCGCGGCGGGAATTCAAACGTGACCTTCCCCTTGTCGTCCATCACGAGATAGGCCGGAAACGTTTTCCCGGCCTTGGAGACGAACTGGTTGAGCAAATCGGTCTTGTGCGCGGCCAGCAGTTTTTGCGCCTGCGCCGGCTCAATCGGCTGCTGCAAAATTTCCCGGTTGATCTTGAACCTGCAGGGTTTGGCGTCCGCCTGCGACTTTTCGCAAAGATAACCCGCCTCCGTGTCAAAAACCTTTCCGCCGCACTTGGGACATTTGCCGAGTGGTTCCTTGCCGGTGAAATCAATTTTGGGCGCGGGTTCCTTCGGACCTTTTGCCGCACCCGCCCTGCCCTTCGCTTCCCGCGGCGGAAATTCAAAGCCGACCTTGCCGTCCTTGCCGATGGCCAGAAATGCCTTGAACGCACGGTTGTTTTTCTTGGAGATGAATTTCGTCAGCAAATCGGTTTTGCCCTCGGCGAGCAATTTCTTCACCTGCTCCGGCGAAATCTCCTGCTGCAGGATGATTTTGCCGGTGCGGAACGTGCAGGTCTTGTCCGGGCCCGTCGCCTTCTCGCAGATGTAATTCATCCCGGCGTCGAACACCCGCGCGCCGCACTTGGGACATTTGCCGAGCGGTTCCTTGCCGGTGAAATCCACCGGCGCGGCCGCTTCGCCGTTTTCGCCTTTCTGGCCGTCGCCGAAATCAAATTCCATTTTAAACTCCGCATTCAGCTTCAACACGGCGGCGAACGGAAATCCCTTTTTGCTGCGGAAATTTTGCAACGGCCCCACTTGTTTTTCCGTGATGAGCTTTTCCACTTCCTCCATCTCAAACATCCGGCTGCATAGCGTTTTCCAGATCGCAAAATCGCACTTTTCGTTGACGCACTGGAACTGCTTGTATTTTTCGTGGACCTCGCCGCCGCATTTCGGGCACGGCACTTTCAACACGCCGAAATCGCCGGGAATCGTGTCTTCCTCGAATTTCTTGGCGCGCGCGACAATGTGCCGCGTCATGTCGGCAATCTCTGACATGAATTCGGCGCGGCTCTTTTGCCGGCGCTGAATCTGGTGCAGCTTGAATTCCCAATCACCGGTCAACTCCGGCTTGGTCAATTCCGGAATGCCAAGGCCGTTGAGCAATTCCATCAACGAAAACGCCTTGGCCGTCGCCTGCAGTTCGCGCCCGTTGCGATGGATATAATCCTCGTAAATCAAACCTTCAATGGTCGCCGCGCGCGTGGCCGGCGTGCCCAGGCCCTTCTCGCGCATCGCCTCGCGCAATTCGTCGTCCTCAACCAGCTTGCCCGCGCCTTCCATCGCATAAAGCAGCGTCGCTTCCGTGTGGCGCGGCGGTGGCTTGGTAACGTTGGGTTTCACTTCGATGCTGCTGGTGTTGACTTTTTCATCCGGTTTCACCGGTGTGAGCGTCGGCGTGTCATCCGATTCCGACTCCTTGCCATAGACCGCCAGCCAGCCCGGATTCACCAGCACCTTGCCGGCGCTCTTGAATGGTTCGCCTTCAACGCGGGTGATGCGGTTGGTTTCGAGAAATTCCGCCGCCGGATAAAAAATCGCCAGGAACCGCTTCGTCACCAGGTCGTAAAGTTTTCGTTCCGGCTCGGACAAACCGTGCGGCGTCTGCGTGGTCGGAATGATGGCGAAGTGGTCGGAAACTTTGGCGTTGTTGAAGATGCGTTTGTTCGGATGCACCCAGTTGTTCTGGAGAATGGTTTCGGCAAAAGCCGCGTATCCCGTTTCGCCCAGCATCTTCAAAGCGCTCTTCACCGTGGCGATGTAATCCTCCGGCAACGCCCGCGAATCGGTGCGCGGATACGTCAGCACCTTGTGCCGTTCGTAAAGCGACTGCGCCAGGCCCAGCGTGTTCTTCGCGGAAAAACCAAAGCGCGAGTTCGCGTCGCGCTGCAAACTGGTCAAATCGTAAAGCAACGGCGACAGCGACGTGCTCGGCTTGCTTTCCTCGGTGACAATACCCGGTTTGCCGAGGCATTTGTCATGAATGGCTTCAGCCTTGGGCTTGTCCCAGATGCGCTCGGGCTTGAGCTGGTCGTCGCCGTCCTTCGCGTCAGACTTGGAAAACTTTTCGTCAAACCAGCGCCCGGTGTATTGCCCCGCCGCCGCGTCGAACGTGCCGATGACTTCCCAGAAATCGCGCGACACGAATTTGCGAATCCTCGCCTCGCGCTCAACCACGATGGCCAGCGTCGGCGTCTGGACGCGGCCAACGGTGGTTTTGAAAAACCCGCCGAGCTTGGAGTTGAACGCCGTCATGGCGCGCGTGCCGTTGATGCCGACGAGCCAGTCGGCTTCCGACCGGCTGTACGCGGCATCGGCCAGCGGCAGCATGTCCTTGTCTTCGCGAAGCTGCGCAAATCCTTCGCGGATGGCCGCCGGCGTCATGGATTGCAGCCAGAGGCGTTTGATGGGCTGCTTCGCCTTGGTGAACCGGACAATGTTGCGGAAAATCAATTCACCTTCGCGCCCGGCATCGCAGGCGTTGACCAGCGCGTCCACGTCGGCGCGTTTGATCAATTTTTTGAGGACCTTCAGCCGCGGCTCGGTTTTCTCAATCGGCAGCAGATCGAAATGCGGCGGGATGACAGGCAGATGTTTGAACGTCCATTTGCCGCGCACCGCTTCGACGCCTTCCGGCGGCACGATGGTGAGCAGATGGCCGACCGCCGACGAAACGACGTACTGGTCGCTTTCGTAAAAGTCGTCCACTTTCTTGAATCCGCCGAGCGCCTTGGCGATGTCGCCGGCGACGGACGGTTTCTCCGCGATGATGAGAGTTTTGCCCATTTATGTGCCCGCGCTTGTACACCGGGCGCGGCAAACATGCGAAGAAAATCTTTTTTGTCAAACCGAACTTGCATCGCTTCAAACGCCAAACCGGACAAATTCACGATGTCTCTGCCCTGCCGGAAGATGTTTTTTACGCTCGCCCTCACCTGTTTCCTCTCCCCCGGGAGAGGACATTGCTGCGAACGATTTCTAAACATTTGGATGCCGGTCGCGCGAACACTGCTGACGGGAATTGGAAATGGGACGGAGCACTATTCATCTTCTCCCGGGGGAGAAGGCCGGGATGAGGGCGAGCGTTAAATCAATCGGCGCAGAGCGCCGACGCTACGCTTACTGCACGCCAACGCGATAGAAATACGGGCCGCCGGTCGTGGCGGTGGTGTCCGTGTAACTCGTCGTGCCTGCTTGACCGGCGATGTTGCTCTGAATCGTTGAAAACGCCGGTTGTGCGGTCAGATTGGTGCTGCTTTGGAGAAAATAATTGATCCCGCTCACGCTTTGCCAGGTCACAACGAGTCCCGGCAGATTGTTGGTTAGAGTAGCAGACGCCATCTTCAAAACCGATGACGCATTGGTGGGATTTGTGCCCGTGCGCCACTCCTGCCAGTTGTTCATGCCATCGCCGTCAGAATCCGTATAATCCGCCGTGCCATCGGTGGGCAGACCGTATTGCTGAAGCCAGGCGTAAGAAATGACGGAAGTGGGTGTTTGATATTCGTAAGCGCCGGCGTCCACCGTTCCGCCTTTGATGCGCGGGTTGCCGTCGAGGTCATTAGTGCCGGAAACATAAGCATTATTCCCGGCATTGATGCAGGGCGAGTTGGATTGCAGATGATAATCGCCAGCTGCGGCATTCACGAAGGTCGGATCGTTCGTGATGTTGTCGATGCCATTTGTGGAAAAAGGGATCGTGCAACAATAGTTCACAGAACCATAAGCATTAAAAGAACCACGAAAATAATTGGCATTTGCTGGAGCGTTATTAAAGAAGACTATGCAGTTATTCAACACCCCATCACTGCTTCCGTCAACTCCCCCTCCATAAGTGGAAGCAGAATTGCCGATTATGGTGCAATTGTTCAACGTGCCCCGAGTTGCCCCGCCGCCGGACGAGGCAGCCATATTACTAACCACGATGCAGTTGTATAGTTTGCATAAATAGGTGCCGCCGCCTGAAGCGGCAGCATTGCCTCGTATTACACTGTTCTTCAAAAGCCCGTAAATGGCGCCGCCACCCCAGGTATAGGCTGCGTTGCCAACCAATACGCAATTTGAAACTACCGAACTGGCAGAATTGCAGTATGCCCCGCCGCCGACCTGTTCCAACTTTGGGTCGCCAGCAGCAGCACCGCTCGTCGCACCGTTAGTCAGTGTAAATCCAGACAGCAGTGCCGAGTTGGTAAGGTAAACGCAACGCACCGCCCCATCTCCCGTAATCGTCCCGGGGATTTGGTAGCCTTGAATCGTCGTTACCGTCGGACCGTTGACACTTTGCACGGTGACAGCCTTGGTCACAGCCACACGATTCGTGAGCGAATCTCCATTCACCGTGCGTCCACCGGTCTGATAAACACCGTTCGTCACCCATATTTGATCACCGGGATTGGCCGCATCAACGGCATCTTGAATGTTGGTCGCAGCGGTTACCCAACTGGTGTAAGGCCATGCCGGACCGGGGTTGTTCACGTTCACGTAGCGAACGGTGGCCGAGGCGTGGAAAAAAATCATCATCAAGAAGATTACAACCCATTGGTATCGGCGTGGTTTCATACTGCCTTTGTCTGAATTGACCAATTCGTATCATTGCCCTTCTGAATTTCAAGTTAAAAGGACGACTAGATTTGGAACGGTACCTGGACACTGCGACAAACAAAGTTGCATTGTTTCGGAAGGAACGCCGGATTTATCCGGCAGGGCATTCCATCACGCGACCCGCTGCCGCATGAATGCGGCGTTCCGTCGCAGTGTCCAGGTGCGCCCGTTTGAAACCGCCAACCACGCGAAATACTCGAACCCAAAACCGAGGATGATCCGGGACCGATCAACAACCGTTGCTCCCGCCAAATAATTTCCCTTTTCGCGTATTCTGCGTATTTCGCGGTTTGAATTCTTCTCGGCTCTCAACTTTAACCATCAACTCTCAACCAGCCAATCATTGCACGCCGACGCGATAGAAATACGGTCCGCCATTTGTGGCCGTGGTGTCGGTATAACTAGTCGTGCCAGCCTGACCGAAGATGTTGCTTTGGATGGTCGAAAACGCCGCCTCAAGGCTTGACGGGGGTCGCTTTCTTCTTCAACGCAGAACTCAAGTTATGTTTCGCCTCGTCGTAGTCCGGCTTTAACCTGACGGCTTCCTGAAACTGAGTGATTGCTTCGTCCCAACGCCCTTTTTGGCCCAACATGACGCCCAATTCGTTATGGGCCTGGGGGGTGTCAGGCTCCAGCTTCAGTCCTTCCTCGAATTCGCCGATGGCCTCGTCCAGCCGCCCCTTTACTTTCAAGGCCAGACTCAGGCCGAAATGTCCCTTGGCATCGTGAGGATCCAGCCGCACGGCCATCTTAAACTCGGCAAACGCCTGGTTGAGGCGACCCTGGCTTTCCAGCGCCAACCCAAGATTATTGTATGCACTCACGTAGGCAGGATTTATTCTAATGACTTCCTCAAATTGCTGAATGGCCTCGTCCAGGTGGCCGGAATTTTCCAGCAGCACACCCAGACGGTTGCGGGCATCAAGCATCTCAGGATTCAATCTGATCGTCTCCCGATATTCGTTGATGGCATCCGCACCCTGTCCTTTCTGGACCAGGGCGTCAGCCATATCGGAGTGAGGCTGGGCCGTGTCTGGATCCATCTTCACGGCCAGTTGAAGCTCCTGAATCCCTTCCGTCAATCGTCCCGATTTGCACAATGCGGCGCCCAACGGGGAGTAGGCCAGATGGTAGCTGGGCATCAGTCTGGTTGCTTCCCCACACAGTTTGATTGCCTCATCATAGTTCCCTTGTTCAAGTTCATAATCCCCAAGGTTTGAGTAGGCGATAAAATTATTTTTCGTCGCGTCAATGGCATGTTGGAAAAGGGTTCTGGTGTCCTTCCAATAACCGACCTGCCGCCAGGCAAGTCCGGCGCAAAGCGCCATCGCTACGGTCGCCGCGCCGGAAAGGACAATGACCCGGTGACGCCATCCTTTCGTCAACGCCCCGGCGCCCCAACTTAGAAAAATGAACAGCCCGATGGATGGCACATAGCTGTAACGATCCGCCATGGCCTGCAAACCGACCTGCACCAGTCCGATCACCGGCACCAGCGTCCCGACAAACCACAACCAACCCACCAGTAGCCAAGGTTGCTGCCGCCGCATCGTGATCACAAAGATGCTGATGCCCAGGAGCAGGAGGCCGGCCGATATCAAATCCCCTAACGGCCAATGGAATGGATAGGGAAAGGGGTAAATGACCGCAAGGTTCGTCGGGAAAATGAGCTTGCCGAGATAGCCGGCATAAGAAACCAAAGCATTCTCCAAACGGGCGCCCATCGGCAGGGTGGTCGTCGCCGCCATGGCCCCTACTGTCCTCTGCATGACAATAGTGACCACACTTGAAGCTGCCGCCAGCAGGAAAAACGGCAGTTTTTCCCTCACCAAGGGCCATACACGATTGTTTCCAAAACGATTCAATGGCCAGTAATCCAGCAACAGCAAGACGAAAGGCAACGTCACCACCATCGGCTTGGACATCAGTCCGCACGCGAAGAGCAACAGCGCGAGGAAGTAGTCGAGAGTCGAGAGCCGAGAGTCGAGAGCCTGAACTGTAATGTCCGCCCTCGACCCTCGACTCTCGACTCTCGGCCGCTTTTGCGCATATCGCGCATAAGCCCACAACGTCAGCAACCAAAACAGCGTGCTTAATACGTCCTTGCGTTCGGCCACCCAGGCCACCGATTCCACATGCATGGGGTGCAATCCGAAAAGCCCGGCCACAAACCAGCTCCGCCAGAACGCACCGGTCATCCTCCTTAAAACCAGAAAGACCAGGAACGTGTTGGCGGTGTGCAGCAGGAGGTTTGTCAGGTGATGACCCCACGCTTTCAGGCCAAAGAGTTCGCAGTCCAACATATGGGACAGCCAGGTCATCGGATGCCAGTTGGCTGCCGTCGAAGTGCAAAAGGCCCATTTGACGTTGTCCCACGTCAAACCGTGTTGCACGTGGTAATTGCCGGTGACATAAACCTGGTCGTCGTAACTGACAAAATCGCTGGAGAGCGCGTGGAGATACACCAAGAATACCAGCAACAGGAGCAGAAGCAGGGTGCAAACATATAATGGCTTTTTCAGTGGAGACGATTCAGCCCAGGCACTTGATGAAGAGCCATTTTTTATCCCAAGTTCCTGGTGAAGCCTTAAACTTTTGTCGCTGGCTTGCTTCTTATTTTTTATGCGCCTGACCATGCTGATTCACAAAATTGAATACTCTACCGTCAGTAAAAGCAGCACATTTTTCAGATTTTTCCCGCGGTTGCCGGCGCAAAGGTAATGGTGATGCTAAAACGCATGGTGACGGGAGGGGTGACCATTGCCCAATTGCCGGGAAAATGGAGAAATACAAACCGGCATTGATGCTTCCGGCCAACGACACGCGGGAGGTTCCTTTTCAGGATTTGATCAACGCGAATACCGGCTGGTGTATGAGAATGCCGCCTATCGGCTTTCATGCGGAATGAGTCAAACGCCCCTTCCACCGTAGCCGCCGATGCTCGCCGCGCCGGGCAAAATTTATGAAGATTTTGCCCTGCCCGAAGATGTTTTTTACGCCCGCCCTCACCTGTTTCCTCTCCCCCAGGAGAGGACATTGCTGCGAACGATTTTTAAACATTTGGATGCTGGTCGCGCGAACACTGCCGACGGTGAATGGGAAGTGAGATGGAGAACCATTCACCTTCTCCCAGGGGAGAAGGCCGGGATGAGGGCGTATTAAAACCAATCGGCGCACAGCGCCGACACTACACCATCTAATTCCGGTCCTTGCGCGTGCGCGCAAAAAGGTTATAATCAGCATCAATGAAACTGGCTTTGGCGGCTCTGGTTTATTTGGTGATTGCCCTGGTATTGGGCCTCGGAATTCTGCTGCTGGTGGCCGGCAAACCGTGGCCGCTCATCATCGCCTTCCTCCTTTACGTCGTCGCCTTCGGCCGAACCTGCTGGCGACCACAACATTGACCACTGGTAAACGGCTCGCGGGGATGCTCGCCCCACCCATGTCACTTTGGCGGCACGGGAAATTTCTGCTGCATGGCGGACTGAATTTGCGTCCAGGGCAGACAACCCGCTCCCTTTGTTCCCGCCGCCACGCCCGTTGCGTAAGCCGTCGCCGGTGAAGTTCCCTGGATGACATACGCCTGTCCGCCGAGATAGACGACGCTCGCACCCGGCATGGCCAGGGAAACAAAACTGCCGAAGTTCGCATACGGCGCGAGCTGGCTGCCCTGCGTGGCAGTGACCGCGATGACACCTGTGTCCGCCGCCGGATACGTCGGCGTGGACACCGGCTGATTTCCGGCCGCCGCATAGACCGGAATGCCGGCGGCAACGGCCTGCCGGATCACACTGTCCAAAACCGCGCTGTCACCGGGACCGCCCAGGCTCAAGTTGAGCACGGTCGCGCCGTTGTCCACCGCCGCCTGAATGCCAAGCGCCACATTCCAACTGGTCGTCGTTGCATCAGAGCAGCCATAAACGTTCACGGACAAAATCCTGACGGGGCTGTTCCCGCCGGCTGACTGCGATACCGCCCGCAAAATCGTCTCAGCCATTGCCGTCCCATGTGTGATGTCTGACGTGCCGGGACAGGCGTCGCCAGTCACGGAGATGGGCTTCAACATGAACGGGTCGAGCTGACTGCCGAGGGATTGCACCTGCGTGTCAATCAGACCGACGACAGGATTGCAGGGGTCGCCAGTCGTGGCCGGGTCCAGCGTGAGCGAAACAGGGCCGACCGGCGGGTTCGCGAGCAGTTGGGGTGTGGCCGGCGGGTCAAGGACGTAATTGTAATCCACCGCCTCAACGTCCGGGTTGTTTTTCAAACTGGCCAATGCGGCATCGGTGGCGTCAGCGTTGCCGAATTGCAAACGGTAGAGGCCGAGTTTGTCGTTGCGCCCGGTGATTTTAGCGCCGATCAATTTGGCGAGCGCGTCAATGTCAGCGCCCGGCTTGAGTTTCACGAGCAACTCGTTGGGAACGTGCCTGGGCGCCGCCGACGGCGCGAGCACCTGCCGCGTGGCGTTTTTCATCGCGGTGCGAAAAACATAAAGTTGCGGCACGCCATTGGTCCGCGGCACGAGCGCGAAGTTGAGATTACCGAGCAACATCTTCAGCGCGTCGCCGGACGGCAGATCCTTGAACTTTGCGGAAGTCGTGTGGGTGGTGTCCGGTTCCACAAAAATATGCCAGCCGGCCTCCACGGCGATTTTTTCCAGCAACGGCCACAGCGCCATGCCCCGCACGTCGGCGTCCACACGGTCGGTTGCCCGGTGCCAGACGAGCGAGTTGGTGTCCGCCGCGCGCGCACACAGGCAAAACGCGGCTAGCAGCCTGTCGGACTTAGCGCAGGATTTTTTTGTTGGGATTTGAACGGCAACGGAGTTGGCGCGTCTGAAAAGCATGGCTATTCGTTTCGTCCCCATTGACCGGGACACCCCGCTGCTCCTGCC
>Ga0224553_1000300_pt1 | contig 23067 bp, 20 predicted proteins | sample 714S21014metaG_FD_179897 | JGI IMG/M metagenome (GOLD analysis project Ga0224553, IMG submission 179897) | Peat soil microbial communities from Stordalen Mire, Sweden - 717 S2 10-14 | ecosystem: Environmental > Terrestrial > Soil > Wetlands > Peat | place: Sweden: Norrbotten County, Stordalen... | reverse complement strand
GCTCCCCAAACAATTTGAACAGGTGATATCGGCGACGGTTGAACTGGCCGATCCGGCCATAGCTGGTGACGTACGAGGTCAAGCGTGGGACCCTGGGTCAGGAGGGTGGCGATGATCCGGTCCGACACGCTCTGACTCACCGACATCGTTGCCGCCCGCTTCTTCGTCGTTGCCGCGTCGGCGGAACTTCAACATTCGGGCAGCTCGCAAGGCCTTGCGGCCGGGTGATCAACTCGAAGGTCGGCCAGTACTGGCGACCCGTCTTGACTGCTTTGCCGACCGTCAGCGCGCAGTTCTCGCGGCCGTCAGCGCGCGCTTCTCAATGACCGTTGACAGTGAAGACCAAGGGCAAGGCGATGATGATGGCGAAGAAGATGACGGTGAGGCTGACAGGAGCCTAAGGGTTGCGATGTGACCATCGAGGTGTTGTTTAGGTCCTGCGAGAGCCGCCGACTCAGGATGGCTCGGGCAGGCGGAGACGGATACCTGATGCTTCTGCGAGGCCAGGGTCCATGTAGACATCGAGCCGGCGAAGCTGCTCGTCAGCGACTTCGAACGTCGTCCAGTCGATGGCCCCTGTCCACTTTTGAGCGAAGCGCAGAACGGCGATCAGCGACTCGCCACGACCGTTGCCATTGCTGACCCCGGCCAGCCCGGCCAGGTAGTTGTTGCGGTAGACGGTCGGGATGACGATCCGCACCTGGCCGGCGGCCGAGAGCACGCCATTCGACACAATGCGAGCCACACGACCGTTCCCGTCGTCGAACGGATGGCATTCGGTTATGAGCAACATCAAGGCGGTTGCTCGATGCATGGGATCGGTGACCGAGCTGAACATATCGAACCCTCGTCGCAGGGTGCCCACGACGAGATCAGGTTCCACAAACCCATAGCCACCCGCGTAGTTGGGCCGGAGCTTGAACTCGCCGGGTCGTTTCTCGGGCCGCGCCGCCATGAGGACGCGGTGAAGGTCCCGCAGTTCGTCCAGGAGTTCGCCAGCATTCCTTGGCGCGAGTGCACGCGAAGCCGGCTCGGAGACGATTCGGTAGGTGGCACTGACATCGTGCGCATCGGCCGGTCGTTCAGCAGGGATGACACCATTGATGGCGATCTCGCGGGCCTCGTCCACACCGAACTCGGTTCCTTCGATGAAGTTCGAGAAGTACGCCTCGAAGAACGGCTCCCACGTCCACCGCTCAGGCGAGCCGAGGGTGGGACGGGGTTCGGGCGCCGTATCGCCGAGCAGCTTGGCGAGGGAGCCGAACATCGAGAGACGATGCTCGTCATACGGCTCGCCGGACAATCGCGCGGCCAGGCGCTCGGACGTGGGCCTCGATCCGCTAAAGGACCCCAAGACACCGGCGAGGAGGCTCCGGACCACCTCGACCGGACCCGGCGGAAGCTGGCCCGCGAGGGCGTCGAGCTGGCTCAGGACGCTTTGGATCGCGCCGGCACCACCGTGGCGGGCCAGCTTGTCGATCTCGTCTTCCACCGCTTCGGTGCCCGCTCGGCGACTCGGACGCCCGCGGGGTGGTCGTCCGGCGATGCTGACGTTCTCGACGAGTCGACGCGCCGGACCCGAGATATGGAGTCCGTCCGGCATGGGCATATCGCCCGGCAGGGGACCAGGGCCTACCCGCGGTGAGACGGTGACCCCGGGTAGCTCCAGGTCGGAGCGGCGGGCGGGATCCGGGTGGGCGATGAAGATCCACCCCTCGAAGGGCATCCCGCCGGTCAGGGTGGTGCGATCGCTCAAGACTGCGCCTGGCCAGAACACGCTGATGATGGCGGTGCGGTGATGGGCGACGGCCTGCGCCGGTGCCAGGGTGGCACCCACGATGTAGACGTTGGGCGCCACCCGGAAGGCGGTGCCTGCTTTGGCCTGGCGGGACAGGCCGGCCTTGGTCTGCGGGGTGGCGACGGCCAGCCGGCCGGCCGGGTGAGGGAGCGCCCGAGCAACAGACGCACCATTATCGAGCCGATCTGAGGCAGATCCAGCAACTGGAGAAGGGCTATCGGTCACTAAAAGCAACTGTAGGGCATAAATATGACCGTGTGTTGGACCGGGAAGCAACCAGCGAACGGAAATGGGCCTCGGAGTGACCCCTCCGGGCAACCTGGGGAGCCAAATCCCTTATAAAGGGCGGCTGGGCGCGAGGATCGACGCGACGTGCGGCACCAGGGAGTCCATTACGACACGGGAACCATGTTCCGCGGCCCGGGCTATGTCATCTCGACGCGCCGGACGGCACTCGACATGTCGGTGGTGCGGCGCGAGCTCGAGATCGTCGCGGATGACCTGCACGCCAACGCCGTGCGGATCGTAGGCAGTGACCTCGGACCGATGACGGCTGTCGCTGAGATCGCGCTCGAACTCGGACTCGAGGTGTGGTTCTCCCCGGCCTTTTTCGAGCACTCGCTGGAGGAAACCGCGGCCCGACTGGTCGCAGCAGCCGAGGCGGCAACACCGCTTTGCACAGCCCATCCGGGGCGTGTGGTCTTCGTCGCCGGCAGCGAACTCACGCTCTTCGGACCCGGGCTGGTCGTCGGCAAAAGCGTGACCTGATCAACTCGAAGGTCGGCCAGTGCTAGCGATCCGCCTTGACTGCTTTGCTGGCCGTCAGCGCGCGCTTCTCAATGGCCATTGACACTCCAGGGACACCATCTACTAGAAGACGCTGCCCCGAATTGGCCGTTGGAAGCTCGCCGTAGATAGCGGTGATCCGCGATCCGGGCTGATCGCGCCACGTCAGTAGGAACGACTCGATCCGATCCCTTCCAGTCGCCGTGCGCCCGTCGGACGATCGCCGTCGTTCCGACGTCTTCTGTGTGAGTGTCCAGCTTTGTCGAGATCCTGGAATATCGGAAGTACGGGACACCCATCCGCGGCCGGTATGAGACCTCCGCCGATTCGGGTTCGGTCCTTGACACCTTTGGCGACTCTCGTAGTTTCGTTAGCGCCACAGAAAGTGCTGGGGCTTTGGGCGCGACGACCACAGCCGGTGCTGGCGATCATTGAAACCTGCGTTCTGTGATCATCGATCGCGAAATCCGATGATCGTCAATCTCCGTTGATCGTCAACAACTGGAGTCGGGCTTGACTAGCTACGTAAGGATCCCTCTGTTTCCTTGCGCAACGTCAAACCTTACGTAAGGATGGATCCTACGAAGGGATCTGCAGTTACCTTTCGTAATGGCCGTCGGAGCGAAAGGATAGTCGTGCCTGAACTCGTCGATTGTCTATGGGAGGGGGGTGGTTACGGCGCCCGGAAGGACCGGAAACCGTTCCGGTTCAAGGCGTACGTACCCGATCCGATTGCCGAGTGGGACAACCCGCTTGCCGTCCGCGCCGCCGACGCTGTGGCGCAGGCCACAGCGTTCGTCGCGCAACTCCAGGCAGCTGACATCGGTCAAGATCTCGAAGCAATTGCCGGACCGCTGCTTCGTGCCGAGGCGGTCGGCTCGTCGTTCATCGAAGGACTCCGCGCCTCCAACAAGCGCGTGGCACTCGCCGCCTACGAACCGCTTGCCGCAGACGGCACTGCTCGAGCCGTCGCGAACAACGTCACAGCGATGGAACGGGCAATCAGCCACGGGACGAAAGGAGCTGACTTCGATGTGGACGACCTGCTCGACATTCACCGGGTCTTGTTGGAGGGCACGAGTGAGACCCGTTTCGCCGGCGTTATCCGGACCGATCAGAACTGGATCGGCGGAAGAGGCGCAAGCCCTGCCGACGCGGCGTTCGTGCCACCACCGCCGGACCGGGTGCCAGGCCTGCTCGATGATCTCGTGCAGTTCGTGAACCGGTACGACTTACCAGCAGTGGCGCAGGCCGCCATAGGCCACGCTCAGTTCGAGACCATCCATCCCTTCGGGGACGGCAACGGCCGGACTGGCCGTTGTCTTATTCACGTCATCTTGCGTCGCCGCGCCCTGACGCCGCTGTTCGTCCCGCCCGTCAGCGTGGTCCTGGCAGCCTCGGCGCGCTCGTACGTTGCCGGCTTGACCGACTTTAGAGAGGGCCGCGTCGACGACTGGATCGGGGCGTTCGCCGATGCGTTGTCAGCTTCGGCCGGCGCGGCACGATCGCTCTCCGAACACATCGACGTCTTGCTCGCCGAGCTGATTCAGCGGGCAGGCAATCCCCGGGCCGACTCTGTCGCCCGCCGGATCATCACAGGACTGCCGGCCCAGCCGATCGTGAGCGCCGAGATCGCAGCTGACCGCTACCACGTCACGCCGACAGCGGCTCGCGCCGCGCTCAACCGGTTGCAAGAGCAAGCCGTGCTCGTTCCTACCCGGGTCGGGCGCCGGCGGGGCCGTGAGTGGATAAGCGACGAGCTGTTCCAACTCCTCGACGCCTTCGAGTACGACATCGCGCGGACAGGAGATGGACGTACCCATCGGGCGCCGTCAGCGACTCGTCCGCCCCGAAACACGGCGGTACCCAAGCCCGAGTAGGCGGGAGAGATGGATGGATTGAGCCATAGCCAGCGAACAGACCGTTGCCAGTGGGCCTAAGCTAGGTTCTCCGCGCGGCCTCGCGGATCGCCGAGGTGCGCGTCGTCGTGGTCATCGGGAGCCAGTCAGTAAGCTAAGCGTTCCACCGATGACTGCCACACCCCTCCTGTATCGTCGGCGGGGATGCAGTCGCCAGCCAGAGACCTTGTTGATCACACTCAGCGACGTCGGTTCGGAGACGCTTTCAGCGGCGGCGCCGGGCTGACCGACTCCGGGCGCTCGTTCCTTCTCAAGAAGCTCGGGGAAGAAGACGACGCCGGGGGAGGCGGCGACTTGCTGTCGTTAGCGGAGCTGGGCGACGTGAGTGACCCGAAGCGACGCCAGGAGGTTCGGGCCTGGTTCGAGAGCGCGTTCGCACTGGGGTGGGACCGTGCCGTGCTCCGTCCACGCGAATTGGGCGATCTCGCGCCTGCCGCTCGGCTGGTTCCAGATGGTCGCCTTAGCCCGCGAAGCCTCAGTCAACGGGCACGAGCGGCACTGGAGCGAGCGGGGTATTCCCGTTGGTCGGAGCTTCTCGATCTCAGCGTCGCTCACCTGCTAGGGACGCCAGGCCTTGGCCCGACGACCGTCGTCTCAGTGCTGGCCGCCTGCTTTGACAGGAGCTTGAGTGGCCTTGCCATGAGTGTCGAGACTCAGGACGATGGCGACCTCGCCGCGCTGTTAACCGAGGAGCGGCGCGGTCCGAAGCAACCGGTGCTGGAATCGCTGCTCGACGCCGCGACAGCAGACAGCGAAGCTTTCAGGGCCGATTCTCGGCGAAGCGCCGCCGCGCGCCGCCTCCTTACCCACAATGGGCCTTGGGCATTGGAGAACGTCTCAGCACTGTCCGAGCTCCTGAGTGGTATCACAGACGATCAGGACCGGTTGATCTTCACATCGACCGAGCTCCGCTCGGAGCGCCGGAGCCTTGGCGAGCTCGCCGAAGAACTCGGGATTTCACGTTCACGTGCTGCCCAGCGACGCGATCGTGCGGCGGTTCAGGTTCGCGAGGAATTGACGGCGGCGCCTGCGCCTCTCGAATGGCTCGTCAAGCGGGTTCGACACACGCTTGGGCGAGTGACGACGCCAAAGACGGCGCATGAGGTTTTGCGCCGTTTCGGCCTTGACCTATCGACCGGGCACGAGGCGAGGAGGGCGGCGGAGCTGTTGCTTTGGCTCGCGGGTCCATTCGATCCCGTGCCTCGTTGCCCTGGCTGGCTCTGTGTGGAGCCAGACGACCTGCTTTCGCGGACGCGCGAGATGTTGACGCAGGACGGCGGCGTCCGATCTCTCGCCACAACCAAGACGTCGTTGGAAGAGCTAGGTGTCACACCTGCTCAAATCGGTGCCTGGCTTGGCGTGTGCGGTGCTGCCGTGGTTGACGACGATCTGGCTGTTTGGCTGTCAGGACCGTTGGCGGACGTCTTGGAGCGCTTGATAGATGCCAGCGGTCGTGGCCTTACAGCCTCCGAGTGCCGGCACCTTCTCCTCAGCGGAGGGCGCTCGGCCGAACGGTCTGAGCTCGAGCGAGCGCTTCGCGGTCGCCGGTTCAGGCGGGTCACTGGAGAAGTTTACGAACTGACCTGTTGGTTGCAGAGCAGCGCGGGCATGTCCTCATCGAAGCCGCCGAGCACTCGAGCACAACGCCCGGGGCCCGGTGCCACTGACTCGGCCGTGGCCCTCGACCAGGACCGACGACTCACCATCTGGTGGCACGTCGGTCGCTCGAGTGGAGCTTTGCTCGGAGGGCCAGAAGTGACGTGTGACCGAGATCCGAACGAGCAGCTGGGCCTCCCGGGCATTGCCAGGCTTGAGCCCGGGGGCTCTCGCGACGGCGGTGTGCAGATGTCGGGATTCATGGCCGGCTGGACGTTGGCTGAGCCTGATAGGGAGGGCTCAGCCTCACATCGCGCGTGGTTGTTGGCGACCGTCGACGACGATCTGATGCGAGGGGGCGAGTCCGCGGTTCCGGACGGCCTTGTTCGCTGTCTCGGTGTCGGCTGGCGCCAACGCCGCACGTTCTCGAGCCGGTACGGGCCGGTGACGCTGGCCAACGACGGCGCCGAACCCTCGCGCGGACCGCTGCGCCCGATCGCGATGGCGGTAGGCGCCCGTACTGGCGATGTCCTGGCGCTTGGGTTCGCCTCCGAAGGGGACGTTGTCGTCGAGGTGCGCACAGCTGAGCTTGTCGCACGAGCCCTGACGCCCGGCAGCGATCTCTACGAGGGTGGACAATCAATGGGCGGCAGCCAAGCTGACGAAACGACGGACGAGACAAGAGGAGCGACATGAGCGACTTGTCAGATGTGGGCACGGTGTGCCTCGAGCGAGCGCTCGAGGCACTCGAGACCGAAGCGACAGCTTTACTGAGCACGGTTTCGTCCGTGGCCCGGGTTGCAAGAAAGGCCAAGGCAGCCGCTGAGACCGGAAGTGTCCGAGATATCCCGCAAGCCCTCGATGTGGCTGCCCAGCTGGCTGCCGATGTCGCGGCCGCTGCCGAGCGTCTGAAGGCGGGGTGGCACTTCGATGTGGAGGACTGGTTCGCGTCCGGCGAGTATACGAAAGAGCTGCTGGTTTCCGCCGCCGAGGCTGGTGTGAAAGCCTTCGAGTCCGATGACCGCATCCTGTGCTACCCCGTCATCGTGCAGGTGTCGCCGAGCGATGTCTCCGTCGTCATCGACAAGAAGAAGGACCGCCGGATCCGCCCTTCGGTCGTAGCCGCCCACCTCGGCCGTCTTCAGCAAGGCGAGCCGAAGTTCAAGCCGGAGGCGTTCATCGAGTCTCTTGCTGTCGCCTACGACCTTGTAATTGCCTCAAAGTCGATGCGACCAGGCGCTCCTGTCAAGCTCGTCGATATTCATGGCGTACTCACGATCATGCCCGGGACTGCCCGTGAGTACACAAGACCTGAGTTCGCCCGCGACATCTATCTCCTGGATCAAAGTGGGATCGTGAAGACGAGGCGAGGACGCCGGATGAGCCTTCCGGCGAGTTCTCTCACGCGATCAGGCGGTGTGCTGCGCACGGTGACGCGCAGCGGCCAAGCGAAGGACTATGCCGGCATCTGCTTCGAGGAGGTGGGGGAATGATTGGCGCCGACGAGTACGTCGAATTCCTCTCTCGGGAATACCTCCGCGGCTACGTCGACGAGGGCGGATCTGCCGTCAAGTTCGTGGTGGCGGATGACTTTGTCGCGTCGGGATTCCGGGACCGGGTGGCCGACGAAGGGCGACAGTCCGGCTACGTTGTCGCCGCCGTGGATGCGGCGACGACCCGCGTGCACCTGATGGAGCAGATCTTCTTCGAGGTCGCCCGTCAGATCGACTGGGACGAGCTCGCAGTGAGCGCTCTGCGGAGCGCCGTTGCCGCGGCGGGCTTTCCTGCACCGACGGACGACACCCCGACGGTCGACGAACTTGCTTCGCACTACAGAACCGACGCCCGGGAGTTGAAGCGCGATGTCGATCGTGAGCTGCAGCGCCGCATCTTCAAGGATTACGACATGATCCAGGAGTTCCGGATCGCCATGTTGCGGTTGTGCCAGGCGGCGTTTCGGACCGGGCAGGTGAGCGACGCTGAGCACGACGCCATCATCGAATGGCTCCGTGGCGATCTGCGCCAGATGTCGGCGCTCAAGTCCGCGCTCATCTACCGGCGGATCGCCCGCCACAACGCCCGGCAGATGCTGTTCTCTTTGCCGCACTGGCTTGCCACGAACGGCTTCGCGGGCTTGCTGGTCGTCATTGACATCCGCCGACTTGGCGTTGCCCGCCGGCCCCCGTTGGACGAAAGAGCCGGCCAGTATTACACGAGGCTTGGGCTCCTCGACGCCTACGAGGTGCTGCGCCAGCTGATCGACAGTACCGACGAGCTCGCTCGGTGCTGCGTTGTTGTGATCGCAGCACCGGAGCTGTTGACCGACGAGGCCCGGGGTCTCGATGCCTATCAAGCTCTCAAACTCAGGATCTTCGATGAGATTCGCGACCGTCGCCGAGACAACCCGTTCTCGTCGCTAGTCCGTATTGGCTCCGAGGAGGTGGCGGTATGACTACCGAGACTGTCGATCGTGCCGTGCGGGCGCGCCGGGCGCTCGAAGCCTTACGGGCGGGCGTACCGAACCGCGACGCGGTAGTCGAGCTCGGGTCGATGCAGATCGGCGTGGAGGATCGGTTTGCGGGCATTCTCGACGGCGTCGGGTCCCCGGCCGATCAGTCAACGCGCGCGCCTTCAGACGTGACCGCAGCGCTCGTCACCTCACGTCCGGCCTCACGGGCCATGGTCATCGGTGGCGGATTCGGGAGCGGCAAGACCCACCTGCTCGAGCACTTGACAAACATCGCACTGAGCCAGCATTTTGTCGTCTCAAAAGTAACGATCTCCAAAGAGACCCCCCTCCACGACCCGTCCAAGGTTTTCCGCGCCGCGATCGACGCGGCACGGGTTCCGGGTCGCCCGGGGTCGGCGATCGACGAGATAGCTGTGGCGACCGATCTCGACTCGCCCGCGTACCGGGACCTCTATCGCTGGGTGCATGGGGAACAGGCTCCAGTTGACAAGCAGTTCGCGGCCACGCTTTACCTCTACGAGTACGCCCGTGGCGACGAGGAGCTGCGTGATCGCATTGTTCGTTTCTGGGCGGGTGACAAGCTCTCGGTGACCGACATCCGCCGGCGGCTTCGCGAGCACGGCGCAAGCTCGTCCTACCGGATTGTTGGAGTGCGCGAGGCGGAGTTGTCGCGGCAGCGGTTCCGGTTCGTCTCCAGGCTGGCGAAGGCAGCGGGATACCGCGGTTGGATCGTGCTGTTCGACGAAGTGGAGCTCATCGGCCGCTACACGATCGGTCAGCGAGCCAAGTCCTATGCGGAGATCGCCCGCTGGGTACGTGGCGACCGTGACGACCCGAGCGCCCCAATTGGTGCAGTTCTAGCCACAGTCGATGACTACGAGACTCAGGTACTCGTAGGCAAGAACGACCTTGTGCTGATTCCGCAGCGGTTGCGGGCAAGTGGGACCGTAGCCGATGAGATCCTCGCATCACTTGCCGAGACGGGGATGCGCATCATCGGTCACGAGCAGGTGAAGCTCCAGCCTCCCGCGCAGGAGGAGCTCGACCGCACCTACGGGAGGCTACGGGAGATACACGGAGAGGCGTTCGGTTGGGATCCGCCCGCGGTGGCCGGCCTGGAACGCCTGCCCTCGAACCGGATGCGCCAGTACGTGCGCGCCTGGATCAATGAGTGGGATCTCCGGCGTCTCGATCCGTCGTACGAGCCGGAGATCGAGGCTGCCACTCTCGAGGTCGACCTGAGCGAGGATGCCGAGCTCGAAGGCGGCGAAGCCGAGGGTGAGGGGAATCTGCTTGGCGACCGAGACTCCGGGCGCGGCGTTGGCGGTGCTGACGAGACGGACTCGGAGCTCAACGCTTCGAGCGGCTCTTCGCAGGCGCAAGATCAAGGAAGCCGGCTCGACGACCGGACCGGCGACGCCACAGAGTGACGACGTGTTGGCCGATGACATATCGGAGGTTCTGCAGGGGCATGCGGGGCTGACCGCAGCCGAGATAGCTGCCGCGTTGTCCTTGGCGCAGCCGGATCCTCAGCGTCGACAGGACGTTCGGGCGATCACACTGGCCTTGTTCAGTGAGCGCGAGCGCTTCAGGTGCGACCGCAGCCTGCCGGAGAGATGGTCGCTAGCGGCTAACAGCAAAGCCGCCGTCGAGGCCGCATCTCAGGTCACGAGTGGCCGGGCAGCAGCGTTCGATCGTTCGCGTTTGTACGCGTGGCAGCGCGATGCCCTCGTTTGTTGGGAGGCAGCACAGCATTGTGGCGTGGTCGAGGCGGTGACGGGATCCGGCAAGACGATGCTCGGCGTGGCGGCAGCAGCCGATGAACTGGCTCGACGAGGTCAGGTGCTCGTCATCGTGCCCACCGTCGAGCTGATGCACCAATGGCACCGCCACATGGTGCCCGTTCTCCCGCCTGGCTATTTGATCGGTTGCCTCGGCGACGGCGAGACCGGAAGCTTCGCGACCTGCGACATCATCGTCGGTGTAGTAAACAGCCTTCGGGGCAACGACCTGCGGATGACTCGCCGCGGAGGACTGCTCGTGGCCGACGAGTGCCACCGGTACGCCAGCGTCATGAATCGGCTCGCGCTCGACCAACGCTTCGAGCGCCGGCTAGGCCTGAGCGCCACCTACGCCCGTGACGACGACGGACATGTCAACTGGCTTGATCCTTTCTTCCGCGGGACGTGCTTTCGGATGGGATACCGGCGAGCGGTCGACGATGGCGTCACGGCTCATTTCACGGTCGCCTTGGTTGGCGTCGAACTGCCTGCGTCCGAACGGGCGATCTACGAGGAGCTCACTTCGCAGATCGGGCACCGGCACGCTCGGCTGATGCAGCGCTATCAACTGCCGACTGCCTCTTTCGGCCAGTTCATTCAGGCGCTGAACCTGCTCGCCTCAGGTGTCGGCAGCGACGCGGCCGGCGCGAGTGAGGCCCGCGCCTACCTGGCCCTGCTGCTCGAACGCCGCCGCCTCCTGGGTGGCACGTCGGCGAAGACGCGAACCCTGGCGGGACTCGCTCCGGCGATTGCCTCTGCGGACCGCTCGATTGTTTTCACCGGCTCGATCGCAGCAGCTGACGTCGCCGTCTTGACCCTGACCACTCTGGGTCTGCGGGCTGAGTCCGTCCACTCGCGGCTCGCAACGGCGGACCGCCGCGAGGTGCTCCGGCGTTTCGCCGAAGGTGATCTGCAGGTGATCTCGGCGCCCCGCGTACTTGACGAAGGCGTCGACGTCCCGGAGGCGGATCTTGCCGTGATCATCGGCGCCAGTCGTTCCCGCCGCCAGATGATCCAGCGGATGGGTCGCGTGCTCCGAAGGAAGGCCGACCACCGCCGCGCGCGTTTCGCCGTCCTCTACGTTGAATCGACGATCGAGGACCCGGCCCAAGGCGCCCAGGAGACGTTTTTGGAAGAGATCACAGAGGTGGCTGACGAGGTGCGCTCGTTCGGAAGCGCGTCGGGAACGTTCGACACCGCAGTCGAGTTTCTTCGTCGTCTCGGCGGTTAGCGTCGCCACGGGATGCGCCTTCCGCCGAGCGACCTGCTGCGCGACACGCCTCCGCCGGAGGATCTTCTGCTGGTAGTTCCAGGCGGCGAACACAGCCTCAGCGACGTGCTGTTTGAACCGACCACAGGCAATTGTTGGAGCAGGTACCTGTTGTGCGGGGTCTCGGTGTTCGGACCGCCTGGCGACGACCTCGTCGCTATGCACAACCACCTGAAAGCTAAGGGCTCGGCCACACGAGTCTGCGGATGATCCAGTGGACGTAAAGCCACCTCGACCAAACGGATGCGTACGACGCCGTGCTCAAAATGCTGTCCAGAGGGCCTGGTGAGCGCTGGTATTCACTACCAGACAGTTTCACCAAAAAATGAATGTATCTGACAGTGAATACTCTGGCTACGATCTATCTCCCTGAGGATACCCCGGAGCGCATCCGGGAGATCCTGGCCTCACGCCCGGAGATCGACGTCCGAAACGGTTCCGAGGCCAGGCTACGGGTCGACGATCGGACATTCCCGCTCGTCATCGCTCCAGGTGTACACCCCTGGGCTCAAGCGACCACCAAGCTTCTCGCCGAGCTGGTCGGCCCGGACAAGGTTCTCTTGGTGGTGTCGGAACGGCTGCTGCCGAATGTGCGCCGAGAATTGGAATCTGCGGGATTTTCCTACGCCGATGGAACCGGTGGAGTGCACTTGCGAGCACCCGGTCTGATCGTCCACCTGGAGCCGCACCGTGTGCGGGGCGAGAGCACGGCGGTTGCCCCACCCGGACTTGGGGCCGTGGCGGTGAGGGCGATTCAAGAGATCTTGGAGGACCCGGAACGCGAGTGGGCCGTCACCGAGCTTGCGAAGGCGGCGGCCGTCCCGCTGGGCAGGCGCACAACGTGCTCAGTCGCCTTCAACGCGAAGGCTTGATGGGGACGATTGGTAAGGGCCAGGGAGTGCGCCGGAAGGTCCAGAACCCGACAGAACTTCTCGACTGGTTGGCTCGTGTGCCGGCTGCTCGCAAGATCCATGAGCGGCGCGCGGCATATCTGTACGCGCCCGATCCGGACGCTCTGATCACGAGGCTCTCATTTCACGGTGTCCAGTCTGGGCAGCGTTACGCATTGACCGGCACGGCGGCGGCGCGGGTTATGGGAGTCACTGTCGTAACGGCACTTCCCGTTGTGATGGTCCGGGTGCCCCGGAAGCCCGGTCTCGTCGAGGCGGCGAAACTGCTTGGAGCTGAGCCAGTGGACACCGGACCGAATCTGAACCTCATCGCGGACGTCGGCGAGGTCGGAACGCGCAAGATCAACTTCAATGGACCGGTGGCCATGGCGCCACCTGTTCGCGTCTGGCTCGACATGCTTGGTGAGCAACGTGGCGAGGACGCGGCAGCGCTCTTCCGGGAGGCGGCAATTGGCTACTGATGGTGAGAGCTACCGCGAGAGGTGACGAGGTGCCGGTCTGTGTTGTGATTTTTGTGTTTACGAGTACAATCAGACCTGTGACAAGGATCGATGAAGCAGTAACTGATGGAAATATGAAGTTGGTCACCACTGGTCAAGCTGCCTCGATCCTTGGATCATCCCGGCAGCACGTCGTCGACCTCTGCGACAGCGGGCAGCTGGGGTACTCGTCGGTTGGAACGCACCGCCGAGTCCGTCTCGTCGACGTCCTGAGGCTCAAGGAGGGAGAAAAGGCGGTCGGCAAGCTCACCAGGGACCAGGTCCGGAGCGTTTGGCTCCACCAGCCGGTGGCGAGGCGGCTGGTGACCGATCCAGAGCGGACCCTGCGTCGTGCGCGGGTGAACCTCCGCCGCCTCACGGCAGCGCACCCCCGCGGCGTCGCGGCGCGCCGATTGGGCGAGTGGGCGCGACTCCTCGATGGTCCCGTCGACGAGCTGCTCGAGGCCATGACATCGCGGTCGGAGAGAGGATGCGAACTGCGGCAGAACTCACCGTTCGCCGGGGTGCTGACCCAGCGCGAGCGGGCGCGCATTCTTGCGAACCTCCAAGGCCTAGCAGCGTGACCCGCGAACAGCTCGCACACGTTCTCCGACGCGGTCTCGCGGATCGCCGAGGTACGCGACGTCGTAGTCATCGGGAGCCAGTCAGTGCTCGGGACATTCGCCGACGGTCAAGAGCCACGTACGAGCGACCCTGAACGAGCAAGACTTTCCGCACCTGTGCGACCGCCAGACATCTCAGCCGCGGGCGTTTCATCTCGCGAGCGGCCGGTTCTCCCCTCCCCACGCCGTTCTTGACTATCCGCCGCCATATGCACGACCACCTGAAAGTGACGCTTTCAGAAGTTGCGAGTACGCGAATCGCGAGTTACCTACCTTCGATCCGCGTGCTTGCGCCGCCATCTCAGGGGGAGCCTGTTCATGAGGTCGCGCGTCGACCAAGGCCACGCGCTCGGCGACATCGGCGAGAAGGACATCCGATGTGCTTGTATCTTGTTCGGTTCGATTGTCTGCTGGCTGCCGAACAGCTCCGTATCGTTGTTCGGTTCGATTAATATGGCGGCACCGAACAACCTCAGGAGCGCAAGTGGCTGGTCGTCCCAAGAGAGTCGAGATCTATGCACGCCTCGACGAGGCCTTCGTGGAGCTGCGTGAACGCCTCGGTGGTCTCCCCGATCCAACTGAGGCCGACGACATCTGGACGACCATCTGGTACGAGGAGGCGCACAACTCGACCGCCCTCGAAGGCAACACCCTTGTCCTAAGGCAGGTCGAGACGCTACTAGCCGAGGGTAGGGCGGTCGGGAACAAGGAGCTCAGGGAATACATGGAAGTGAAGGGGTATGCCGACGCAGCGAAGTGGGTCTACGGACAGGCGCTCAAGCCGCGGCAGTCTGATGGTTCGCTGCTGATGCTGACCGAGGTCCGCTGGATCCATCAGGCCGCTCTCGGTCCGGTGTGGGAGGTCGCTCCGCATCCGTATGCAACCCCGAAAGAGGCTCCTGGAAGCTTCCGAGAACACGACGTCGCCGAGTTCCCGGGAGGGATGAGACCGCCCTCGTGGACCGAAGTTGCCGGAGCGATGCGGGACTGGGTACGTCATGCAGGCGCGCTCAGGGACGTCGCGTCGCCCTTCGAGGAGATCGCCGCCCTGCACGGTCAGTTCGAGCGGATCCATCCATTCCTCGACGGCAACGGCCGTACGGGACGCCTGCTCGTCAATCTCCTGCTGGTCCGCCTCGGCTACGCCCCGGCGATCGTGTACAAGCGCGATAGGGCGCGGTATCTGCGAGCGCTGCGATCTGCTGACGCCGGCGAGCCCGGGGCGCTCGGCGAACTCCTCGCCCGTGCCGTTCTCGACAACCTCTACCGCTTCATCGTGCCGGCTGTCGCCGGCCCGAAACGGCTCGTGCCCCTCGCTGCGCTCGCCGATCGGGGAGTCTCGGAGGATGCCCTCCGAATGGCCGCGAGTCGCGGTCGTCTCCGCGCGCACAAGGGACGCGACGGACAGTGGCGGAGCAGTCGGGCATCGGTCGACGAGTACAAGGCTGCGCGGCAGTTGCACCCGCGGAGGTCGCCAGCAAAGTGATTCTGGGCTCCGGGTCGTCCACGCACCGAGACCGCCTCTTCCGCATGGAACGGCCCTCTTCGTAGGAGCTTCTTGGCCACTGCGCCCTTACGTCGGAGGTCCCTCCCCGCACGCCGCTCCGGTCGACCCAGCCCGGGCCGCCGTGGCGCTGGGTTCGTCGGGGCTTCTTTCTCGCTCCCTGTTCCTGTCAGGGCCGTCTGTGCCGCCCGGCGGGGAGTCCCAGGCGGGACCGACGCCACGTCAAGAGGACATACCCTGCTTTGGTGTCCACCGAGCCGCAGCGTCCGGCACGCACGGGGCTCCCCGTCGAAGACGTCATACCTGAGCTACGCGCCGCGCTGGCTGGCGACGGCGTCGCTGTGCTGCAGGCGGAGCCTGGCGCAGGCAAGACGACGCTCGTGCCGCTGCGGTTGCTCAACGAGGCCTGGCTTGCCGGCGCCCGCATTGTCGTCATGGAGCCGCGCCGAGTCGCCGCTCGCGCCGCGGCGGCTCGGATGGCGTATCTGCTCGGCGAAGAGGTAGGCGCCACAGTTGGGTACGTGACTCGAGATGACCGGCGAGTTAGCCGGTCGACGCGGATCGAGGTGGTCACCGACGGCATCCTCACCCGTCGACTGCAGCACGAGCCGGATCTGCCGGGAGTGGCGATGGTGATCTTCGACGAGTTCCACGAGCGGCGCCTGGAGGCCGATTTGGGCCTGGCACTCACACTGGATGCGCGGAGCGGACTGCGCCCGGAGCTACGGGTGCTGGTCATGTCCGCGACGCTTGACGTCGAATCGCTCGCGGCCCTGTTGGGAGGAGTGCCTATCGTCTGCAGTCGCGGCCGGACGTACCCGGTCGAGCTTCGCTGGAAGACTCCGCCGCGTCCCGGTCGCCTCGCGACGACTGTCGCCGCCGTGGTTAACGAGGCGTTGCAGCGCGACGTAGGCGACGTGCTGACCTTCCTTCCGGGTGTCGGCGAGATCCGGGCGGTGGCGAGCGCGTTAGGTGACGTCACCGGCGTTCAAGTCTTTCCGTTACATGGAGGTCTCTCCGCCGCGGAACAGGATCGGGTCCTGCGACCGGGGTCGCTTCGGCGTGTCGTGCTCTCGACCGATCTCGCCGAGACCAGCGTGACCGTCGAAGGCGTCGGCGTAGTGGTGGACGCCGGTCTGGCTCGCCGGCCCATGTACGACCCAGCAACAGGGCTCACCAAGCTCCGCACCGTCACCACCTCGCGCGCTTCAGCCGACCAGCGCTCGGGTCGAGCCGGGCGCACCGCGCCAGGCGTCGCGTATCGCCTGTGGTCGGAGGCAGACCACCTCGCTCGAAGCCTGTGGTCCGAGCCGGAGATCCTGAGCGCCGAGCTGGCGGCGCTGGTGTTGGAGCTGTCTGTATGGGGTACGCGCGTCGCGTCGCTGCGATGGTTGGACCCGCCCCCGTCGGCTGCGGTGGCGACCGCCCGACAGCTGCTCGAGGGGCTGGGGGCCCTCGAGGATGGGCGACCGACCGGCCTCGGACGGCGGCTCGTCGAATTACCCGTTCATCCTCGTCTCGGGCGAATGCTTGTGGACGCGCCCCGCCACGATCTCCCGACCGCCGCGCTGCTAGCGGCGCTGCTGTCCGAGCGCGATGTCTTTGGACGCTCCACAGCGGACGGCGCGCTCTCCGCCGACGTGGCGAGCCGTCTCGCGGTCCTCGAACGCGACGACCACAGGGAGCCGGCCCCGGTCGACCGCGCCGCAGTCGCTACCGTCCGGCGGCGCGCCGACGAGCTCATCCGACGCGTCGAGCGAGCGGCGGCGTCGGATCGCGCGTCGATCGAGACGCTGCCGCTGGGCGAGACCGACCACGACCCAGGCCCATTGCTTGCCCTCGCGTATCCCGATCGAATCGCTCAGCGGCGAGGCGGTGGAAGGTACCGGTTGCGCCACGGCGGCGGCGCGGTCCTCCCGGCGCACGATCCGCTGGCGAGCGCCGAGTGGTTAGTGGCTGTCGACGTGGAGGCTGGCGCAGGCGGAACTAGTCGGGCCGACGGTCAGATTCGTCTCGCGGCGGCGCTCGACCGAAGCGACGTCGAGCGGATCGGTGCTGCACACGTCCAGCGTGTGGTGCGTCTGGAATGGGATGAACAGCTCGACGATTTGCGAGCGACCGAGGAACGAACGCTCGACGCCCTCGTGCTTGACGCTGTCCGCGGTCCTGCTCAGCCGGGATCGAGCACAACCGCGGCGTTGGTCGCGCACGCGGCTCGAACGGGCCTGACCGTCCTCGGCTGGACGCCCGCCTCCCGATCGCTGCAGGCGCGCGTGGGGTGGGCCCGTCGGGCCTTGGGTGAGAGCTGGCCGGACGTTTCCGACACAGCGCTCATCGCGAGCGCGCCGGAATGGCTGACGCCTGCGCTGAAGGGGGCACGCGGGCGATCCGAGCTCGCGCGCGTCGATCCGTCCGGAGCAATCCGAGCGGCGCTCGGCGGCCGGAGCGCCGAACTTGCTCGCCTGCTGCCCGCCGCCCTCGAGCTGCCGGGTGGAAGAAGGGCCCCGATTGCTTACGACGGCGATCGGCCGCGCGCCGCGGTTCGGGTGCAGGATCTCTTCGGTGTCGTCGTGCACCCCGCGGTAGCCGGAGATCGCGTACCGATCACGCTTGAGCTGCTCTCCCCGGCGGGGCGTCCGATTCAGATCACCGCCGATCTGCCGGGTTTTTGGAGTGGCTCATGGCGCGAGGTCCGTCGCGAGATGATTGGGCGTTACCCGAAGCATTCCTGGCCGGACAATCCGGCCGCGGCGTCACCTCCGTCGAGGCGAACCGGCGCTCGCCGAGCGAGGTAGGTGAAGAGTCCAAGAGGCTCGCCGCTGAGGGTCGGATTTAGCAGTCAAGTTTGATCCCGCGAATGTCCCGCGGACGGTGCCATGCTCCAGGTGTACACCCCTGGGCTCAAGCCACCACCAAGCTACTCGCCGAGTTGGTCGGTCCGGACAAGATTCTCTTCGTGGTGTCGGGGCGGGGCCTACGGACGAGTCGTTCCGGTGGAAGCAGACGGGGCGGCAAGGTCTGCAGGTGGAATTCTTTTGCCCCGCGGGTGAGGACCGACCGGCGGCCAGGATGTTCCGCCCGCGGGCGGATGAATCCCCTACGGCAAAGCTGAACTTCGGTCCGAAACTGTCTGCGTTCGCTATCGATGCTGGCGAGGTCCTCCCGCCAGGCAACAGGATTCCTTCGAGCTGATATGACCCGTGGCGCTGTGATCTGCCGGCTTGCGGTCGTGATCACCATGGCTCGGACATCAACTGCCTGAGTTGCGCTCTCACCGTCGCACGAACGTCATCTGGGAGCCCATCCGTCTCCACCACTGCAGCCTCAATTGCTTCGGGTGCCCGCGCTAAGAGGTGGTTGACCACTTCTGCAGCATGGTTCCTTGTCATGCCCCAACGTTCGGCTTCGTTAAGGATCCGGGCAACCGTGACCTTGTTGATCCGACGCACGTTGTCGATGTACATCGCCATGCGATCGATGCCGTAGTGGAGTGTGCAGAGCACATCGTATAGAGGGCTCAAGGTCAGGGCACCTGAGTTGTGGTGAAGCAGAGAAAAGTTCTTCCCGTGGGCATCCCCATTGGTCACAAGAGCATTGACGGTCACTGCGCGCAACAGGGCATCGAGGGAATCGGGTGCCGCCGCGGCCTGCAGGATGTCTGCGATCTTCTTCAGTGACGGCCCACCATCCTCTTCGTATTTGTTGTCTGGAAGGACCCCGGTCGCTTGGCAGAAGTCCTCCTGGTGGATCCGAGCGACCGCCCCTGTCTTGTCGACGACGCGGTCAAAGCGCTCGACGACGAGTAACTTCCTGCCGCCAATCATGGTTGTTTCGACGTGAGCCACGGACAGGCCGAGGCGCTTGGCAACGCGCATACAGAAGGCTTCGTTTTCCACGGTTGAGGGAAACCGTTCGATCTGCGGTTTGACGATGTGTGTGGTGGGGGTGCCGTCCACCGGTCGTCCCCACCTGCCGTCAGGCAGGCGCGTGAGGAGAAGCTTTTCTTGAACACCGCCTAATGACAGCCGCACCCGCTCGTCGATGCCAAGGGGGGCGGTGCGGAGGTTGGCGATCAACTCCGAGACTTCCTGTTCCGTCAAGGGCTCTGCCGTCAGCGTCGATGCTGGTGGGGGAGGAGGCTCCTCAGCCGGCTGGATCACCAATGCCCCTGCACAATCCCGACCAATGGCACGGATCAGGCCGAAGGTGTCGCTGGCCCGCAGGTTGAAGTCCCGTGCGACGGTGAGGCGGGACTCCCCTTCCGGGAGCAGTCCGTCCAGGAACGGTCGGACTACCCCCTGGGTGTGGCGCTCCGGCCGGAGCGGGAGGCTGAGCGACAGCAGTGGTGTACCCAAGGCGTAGCGGCTGAGCGCTTCTGACGTGTAAGTGAGCCTCAGCCGCCGTCGTTCCTCCTCGACGATCGCGACCGGTTGGCCGTAGAGCCAGATCGTCAGCCCCTCCGCCACTACCACTCCGCCGTGTCCAAGGTCATCCGCACTCCGAGCTGCTTCAAGACGCGGAGGATCCGCCTTACCTGCTCGGTCTCTTTTCCCCGCTCGATGTCAGACAGGTATGTCCTGTTCAGCCCTGCGCGCTCGGCCAGCTCTTCCTGGGTAAGGCCGGCTTCCTGCCGGTAGTGGCGGATCGCAGAGCCGAGAGCCTCCGGGGTGTAGATGCGATATGGTTGCGATGTCTCCATATCCGGACATTATAGCATGATGGCGTTATATCTGAATATCAGGATATGGCGTCTTAGAGTCCTGATGTCCGAAAATCAAGATACTGGTTGGAGACGCCGGAACGTCCGGAAAACCAGACACCCGTGTCCCTTTCCCCGAGGTTCGGATACTGGCTGACGGCCGCTCGCACGTACGCGCGGGCAAACTCGGGGATTACCTCCGCGACGAACTCAGCCGCGAGGTCCCAGACGTGCACCGGCTCAACAACGCCTCGGGATTTCACATCGGGGCGTTCGAGCGCCGAGGTGAGCTAGCCGTACCGGTGATGCAGTACGTGACCAACATCTATCACCTCGACATGGACACTGGCGTTTACAGCGACCTCCGGGAGTACCGAAGCGAGGAGAATTTCCCGTCGCATCCCAACCCGGGGTCGTCCTGGACGGGGTATCCCGCGAACCAGCTTCGTCATCATTTGCGAGAATTCGAACGTGGACACGGTTTCCCCCACTGGTTCCGGAACGGGGACTTGGCATTCTCGGCACGGCCATGGGAAGGCATGCGGGACGCAGTCAACTCGTTGCGCGGCGATCTCCGACACTGTGGACTGAAGGCACCAGAGGACCTGAGGCTCTGGAACGCGCTCGCAAAGACAATCGTCCGTCAGACCAGGCGGTTGACTGCCACGAGAAGGTCATCGGCGAGAATCGCCACCTGCCGCGCTACGGTTTCTGGCTCGCCGATACCTTCTTCGGCACGTCCTGCCATTACCGAACCGATCGAGTCTGGCCCTGAGGCGAACAAGTTGCCGAGATGGACGAGCGCTTCGGCGGTCACCTCGCCACAGACCTCCTCTCGCAGGAGAGAGCGAAACTTCGAGGCGAGCGCGTTCGTGTCGGTATCAATGAGGAGCCGGTAGAGGTCATGCGCGTCTTTATCCACCAGCCGATCCGGCGAGGATGTCGCGCGCTCCGCGATCTTGTGGAGTTTCGCGATCAGGAGTGCCGCGGGTCCCGCGACTCTCGCATTGAAGCGGCGAGGGTCAGTTGCGTCGAGCGCTCGAATCTCCAGCACGTCGTTGTCGACTACCGCCGCCTCCAGTCCCCGAGCCCTGCGGGTCGCCCGTCGGTCATGTGGAGGGATGCGCGCAGCGCGAGCATTCTTCCCCCCGGGTCCGGCCAGCTGCTCAGGAACCATGAGGTCAACGGGAATGCCTTCGGAGTTGACCCAAGCCCCAGGCTGTTGTGACTCGAGATTGGGCAGGAATCCTCCTATTCTCATCGCTTCTTCTATGAGAGGGTCATCGTGAAGACAACGGGGGTCGACGACAAGGTCGCTGTCCTTTGTCGCTTCCGCCAAGGCAACAGGCGCGCCGGCGGTTCGGAGGTAGATGGCTTGCGCGCCAACGACGATCACTGCATCGCGATGTGCGTCCAGCGCCTGGAGGGCGTCGAGCAAGGCCGAGCGCGACTGGGCAAGGAGATCCTCAGTTCCGCCAGGACCGTTCATTTCGCTTCATCCACTCGAGAAGTTCCTCTGCCTCGTTCGGGCTGCGGCCGGGACCGGTCATGAGATCGACGACGACCTGGGTCGGCGCCGCTAGCACTACTCCCTCCTTGTTCGTGATGCTTCGCTCGAAGACAACGTCGAACACCGGCCCAGCCAGCATCACGTTGGCTCCTGCGTCAACGGGTCGCAGTCCCCATAGATTCGCCATCTTCTCGGCGTCTGCAACGTAGATCATGGCCAGACGCGCAGGAGCATAAGCAGCCCATTCCGCGGCAGCCAAGGTCCCGGAGACCGCGTACGGAGCTTGTCCTTCAAGACCTGCGATCCGTCTTACTAGGTCGGATAGTCCGCGTGGTGCGATCCAGCGTGTGATCTGGTTGTCGCGCACGAATCCGTAGTCATCACCCCATCGCCTGAGGAGTCGTACCCAGTCCTGAACCACTATCTGCCCGTCTGGTTGGCGAGTGGCCATGCCTTCACGTTCGAGATAGTCAACGACGCGATACGCGGCGCCCGTCGAGACCCTTGCGACGTCGACTAGCCCACGGACGGTCCAGGCTCCGGTGAAGTCCGCCAGCGCACGCACGATTCTTGCTGCGGGTTCTCCCTTCAATGTCCCACGGGGACGGCCGGGACCCCGCCAGGGATCGCGGTCAGCTCCGCGGTCTGAGATGAAGAGACCCGGGGAGGACATCTCGATGCTCAGGTTGCCCGTCGCGTCTATGTAAGACAGGTTCTCTTCGGTGAGTCTCGCCCGTACGGGCGGCGACAGATAGCGAGCGGCTACTAAGCCCCGCGCATTGGGCAAGGTTCCGGCGTACCGTGCGAGCTGCTCGCGCAGCGCCTCGATGTCTCGCCCTTCCACGGTCCGCTTCGCCTCGACGACGAAGGTCGCAGACGCGCCGTCCGGTGCCATCACCTCAATCACACCGTCCATTCGCCGGTCGGGGACCGTCGTGACCAGTCGCGCTGCCCACCCAGCCGGCAGGCGTTCGGCCAGTATCGCCGCCCCGCGACGCATGACTTCGGCTTCGTTCTTAGGAGCGTCGGACTCCTCCATGCCTGCCTCCTCTCGGCTGTCCCGGAAATTGGTGGATTCCGCTGGCGACGGAACATGTTATTTTACCGAACATCCAGGAGCACTTGAGACCAGGTCTGTTCAGGAAACAGTATATCTCCGCTGACAGCGGACGAATACTATTTCACGAACATTCGACACGGCGATGCAGCCCGCGCTGGTGGGGGAGAGTGACATGAAGTCATCGGGGATCTCGAACCCGAAGGTCGGGCTCCGATCGATCGGGCGGCGTGCCTGCCGTGGGCGCCGTCGAGAACAGCGAGACGTCGGGTTGGCTCGCTTAGAAGGTAGACATTATAGAAGGCCAGAGTTATACTATGCGAGTGGCTTGGGTCATCGTCCTGCTCGAAGAGGTTGACGCCTGGTACCGGGAGCTGTGCGACCAAGACGAGGAAACGGCTGCACTCGTTGCAGCGGCCATCAACCTGCTCGAGGAGGACGGCCCTAATCTCGCTCGGCCGTTGGCCGATCGAATTGAAGGCTCGAAGCTCCACAACTTGAAGGAGCTACGACCAGGTTCGACGGGCACAAGCGAGGTTCGCATCCTGTTCATCTTCGACCCACAGCGCCAGGCCGTCCTATTGGTGGCAGGCGATAAGAGCGATCAATGGTCCAAGTGGTACGCGCAGAGCATTCCGATCGCTGAAACGAGATACGAGCGGTG
>Ga0224553_1000294_pt1 | contig 23355 bp, 16 predicted proteins | sample 714S21014metaG_FD_179897 | JGI IMG/M metagenome (GOLD analysis project Ga0224553, IMG submission 179897) | Peat soil microbial communities from Stordalen Mire, Sweden - 717 S2 10-14 | ecosystem: Environmental > Terrestrial > Soil > Wetlands > Peat | place: Sweden: Norrbotten County, Stordalen... | reverse complement strand
TGGTGCTGTCTACGTATACTCGATCTCGCCGGGCTGATCGCAGCAGTCACCCGTCACTCGATCCCATCTGCAGATGGCGGCAAAGGTAGAATCCCTCCGGCAGCGGGCGCAGGGGCGCTGGCTGAACAGTCTGAGGGGATTGCAGCTATGGTCGCACGCGAGAAGGGGGATCGTCGACGCGGACAGGGCGAGCAGGAAGTTGGGAAAGGCCGCGTCCCGCCCGCGGTGAGACCAGTCATCTTCGCCGGCGCGGTTGGCGCGGCAGTAGTCGGCGGGTCCTGTCCGTTCGTCGTCTGGCAAGCAGCATCGCTGCTCGGGTGGGCGGCGGCCGCGCTCGCGTACCTGGGCTGGGTGTGGCGGTCGATCGCAGGGCTCGACGCTGGGGCGACGTCGCGCCTGGCCACGCGTGAGGACCCGAGCGTGGCAGTCACGGACCTCATCATTATTGGTGCCGGACTCGCGTGTCTGGGGGCCGTCGGGCTCGTCTTGGTCAAGGCCGCGCACTCCCACGGAGGAACGAAGGCACTCCTAATTGCACTCGGCGTGCTGAGCGTTGCGCTCGCCTTTGCCTGCGTGCACACGGTCTTCACGTTGCGCTATGCGCGGGAGTACTACGGCACGGGCAACGGTGACGGGATCGACTTCCACTCCGACGAGCGGCCAGACTACTTCGACTTCGCCTACGTCGCGTTCACCATCGGGCTGACATTCCAGGTCTCCGACACGGACCTCGTGTCGAGACGAATCCGCAGGGTCGCGCTTCGACACGCCCTCGTGTCGTACCTCTTCGGGGCGATCATCATCGGTCTCACTATCAACGTCGTCGCGAGCCTTTTGCACTGAGGCGGCTCGGCGGTAGCCCGCCGTCTCGCCGGCCAGCAGCCGCGCGCACCTCACGGCGAAACGCCGGGTCGTAGCGAAAGGGCGTGTCCACCTCCTGGCAGGACACGACCAAACTCTCACATGCGCGGTCCACTTTTCGAGGTCAATGTCAATTTTTAGATTCTCTAGCCGCCTAGAGTTACGTCTTGATCTTGGTACCATTCCAATGCCTGATAGAACTGGCCAATCTGAAAATCTGGCCACATTTCTTCTACTACGTAAAAATCCGCGTAAACCGATTGAATTGGCAGAAACCCGCTTAATCTTCGCCCGCCGCCCCAACGGACGATCAAATCAAGTCTCGAGATATCTGCGGAGGCAATTCCGCCGGGCCAATAGACCCTTAATCGTGCCACTGGGGTCGGAACTCGGAGGCCCGACGTGAACCCCAACGCCCGTTGAGTCCTTCTCCAGCAAACTCGTGACCGAGGTCGAGCAGTAAGTATGCGGGTGTCAGACCCCACTGTCGGTTGATTGCGTTACAGATTGGCGGCAATAGGGACGTAAGTCGCGATTCAGCAGATTAGATTGAGCCGCCGAGTGAAGAACGTAAGCGAATGTCCTGAATAAATTCAGCGCTCGGCTAGCACCTTGAGGGTTTCGCGTACAACTGACCGTGCTCCTGGCGCATAGAGATCGAATCAATTCGAGCAAGATTTTGCGAACCCGGTTCAAATTGAGGAAAATTGGTCTGCTCCGAGTTTTAGTTGGAAGCGATTTGATTACGCCCGTTCTTCTTCGCCGCGTAGAGTGCGCTATCAGCGCGACGCATTGCGTCGATGAGGTGTTCACTTGGATCAATCTGCGTGAGCCCGATCGACACAGTGACTTCCGAAGACACCAATGGGGACATCAACGGAGGCATCGCGACACGCAGTCGTTCAGCCACCGATTGGGCCTGCTGTAAGTTTGTCCCCGGCAAAAACATCATGAACTCGTCGCCCCCCAAACGAACCGCGAAATCTTGCTCTCGCGATAGCGACCTAAGAAGATCGGCAAAACGACAGATAACGGCATCTCCGACTTCGTGGCCGTACGTGTCGTTCACAGCTTTGAAGTGATCAAGATCGCAAATCATCAGAGCTGCCGTTGCCGGTCCTTCGCGCGGGATGCTACTGAGAGCTCGACGATTGAGCAGTCCCGTCGACGAATCATGATCAGCAAGATATTCAAGGCGAGTTCGAAGCGTTATTCGTTCAAGTGCGGCGTCGGTCTGTTCGATCAACAGCCGGACGAGTTCGCGTTCAATTTCTGTGGGTCGAAGATGATCGATCGGGTCCTCTATCGCGAAGACCAGTCGAGGCACACCATCTCCGTCGAATACAGGCGCGAGCAGAACGTCATCGGACCAACCAAATCTCCCAGCTCCATTGCGTCTCGACCGAAACTCACCGTGCGCTGATCCGTGAACGGTTTGCGCGGGTACCAACCAACAGCCTCCCACCTCACGAGTGTGATCACGAAATAGTTCGAAGACCGGGAGCTCAAGTGTTTTAGCGATCGCTACCTCGTCGAAGTTCGCTATCGCGAGCGGTAGTGAGCTATCCCCGTCCCCAAAATAGATAGCCGCACGTTCAAAACCGAGACGTGGAACCAGCGCTTCACACGCAGTAACAAGAGCCTCGCGATGAGATTGGCATTCGGATAAACGCTTCGACGCTCCAAGGAGTTGCGTCATTCGGTTTTGAACTCGCTCGGCTTGAGCGCTGTCTTGGGCATTCTCGAGCGACTGTTCGGCGTGCGAACAGATCGCGCGCAACATGCGGAGTTCACTCGAGTCCGGCATTTTGCCCGATCGTGGTTCGTCGATCGACAAGATCCCGAGTGGCTCGCCCTTTGAATTGCGGAGTTGGACGAAAAGCGCGTCCTCCGGATCCCATCCACCTGGAATAGTGGGTCGATTCGGAGATGGAATCACGTAGTTATCAAGATTGCTCCACACCTCGGCTGATCTCGGAACAAAGTAAATCCCTGGGTGTATTTCATACTGGCTACTCACCAGTTGCTCTTCAAACATCTCGCGACTTTCCCTGGTATGCATGAGCGCTTGCGCATCCGGTGGTCCGATCACCAACACGACTTCATAGTCGTCCCACGCGGGTTGGTACTTGTTGAATACCACAATTTCAAAGCCCGCAGCCGAGTGGACTGTTTCGACGACCGTACGAAGAACTTCATCGACATTGTCCTCGCGAGCGCTGCGAGCTAACGAAACCAGAGCATCGATCCGCCCAATCGCGTCGTCCTCCACCTGACGTTCCACGGACGTCAGGTGCTGCTGCGTACTGGGTCAAAGCGCAAGAAACAGCCGCCGAACTGTCGATTTTTACCAGGGTTGATGCCCATGAGGTCATTATTGCACTTCTCATAGGCGTTCGACTACGACGACAACTGGCCCTCCCCTCCAAAAAACTTCCGCACACACTTCCATGTCTCCGGTACCTAATGTCGGGCGAACTGTAACCAGTGCGATTGATGTAGTCCGAAGAAATCGGAGGAGCCGGTTCGCCGACTTCGAGAACCTTTGACCTGCGTTACGCCGGCAAACCCAACTTCAGCCTGCCTGACTCGATCGTCGTGCAATGACAAGCAACGAGACGCTCACCCGCAAATACCGCAAGAGCCCGGCATGGGCGTACAACCATCACCGTGACCCAAAACGTGACCGAGGCCAGACTTAGTGCAGACAAGCCGGTGCTGTCGCACCGGCTTGTCTGCACTTCTCTTCGTGGCGGGGGCAGGATTTGAACCTGCGACCTTCGGGTTATGAGCCCGACGAGCTACCAGACTGCTCCACCCCGCGTTGCGGAACATAAGCATACCAGATGCAAGAATCAACGAACTTGCGCTCCAGCCCTTGCAACCGCGTCGATCATTTTCCCTGACTTGAGTCGCGTCAGCTCTTCAGCATCACACCCGCGTGAGTGTCAAACCTCACTACAAGTTTCGACTGGTTCGTTCGTTGCTACTTGGCGCTCAGTGCAGTCTGAGCCAACTGCAGCTGCTTGTTCATGGCGTTGACGTCGTCCTGATACGTGCCGAGATCGCCAGCCTTCAAAGCCCCTTGGGCCTCGGTGTAATCCGTAGCCGCCTGCTTCAGGTAGTACGTCGCGTTGTGGGCACCAACGGTTGTCCCAGGCTTCGTCGAACTCCCCGTCGTCGTGCCAGCGGTGATGTTGGCGCCGAGCACCTGAGAAAGAGCACCCGACAGCGTGGAGGAAATGCCGACGTCCTGGTTGAAGACCGCGATGACGTAGCGAAGCTGCGGCAGGGGGTTCGAGGAACTCGAAACGTATAGAGGCCGTATGTAGAGCACGCTCTGGTCGAGCGGCACCATCAGGTTGTTGCCCAGCAGAACGTTCGAGCCGTGCTGGTCGAGCAGCGTGTCAACCTGGCTCACGGCCGCGGTCTGTTGGATCTCCGAGTCCGCCTGCACCGGGCCCGTCACCGAGGTACCGCGAGGCGTCACGTAGACGTTCAGATTTCCATAGTCACTGGGATCACTCGTCGCGATAATGAATGCGGTGAGGCCCTGGACCGTCGTGGAGTTGCCCGACGGCACGAAGGCAATTGATTCGAGGAGTTGCTCGTGGTTCGCTTCAGGCAGCGATCCCACCTGGAACACCGGACTCATGGGTGCGAGCGCCGACGACACCACGTTGCCCGCGGCGTCAGTTTTCACGCTGGTCGCGAGTGCCTGGCTGGGCTTTCCCGCGCCGGTGGTGGGCGAGACTTCCCAACGGTCAGACGCCGTGTAGAACGCGTCCGCGCCAGTGATGTGGTAGCGCCCGAGCGTGGCCGCCTGCACGGAGAACAGGTCCGAGGGGTAACGCAGGTGCGCCTTGATTTGCGTAGGCATTTTTGACATGGGCAGGAACATTTTGGGAAACACCGCCTCGTAGGCCTTGATGATTGGGTCCTTGGGGTCGGCGGCGTAGAACTTCATCTTTCCCGAGTAGGCGTTGACGACGACCTTGACCGAGTTGCGCACATAGTTCGTGCCGTACGGGATGCCGCCGGTGTCCACGTTCAAGTTGTCGGTGCTCTGCGAGTAGGGGTACTGGCTGGTCGTGGTGTAGGCGTCAATCACGTACTGCACCTCGCCGTTCGCGATGACGGCGTAGGGCTGGGAGTCGAACGAGAGGAACGGCGCCGCCTTCTCGGCCATCTGCTTCACGTCGCGAACGAAGAGCACCCGGCTCTTCGGGGTGATCTGGTTGGAGATCAGGAAGTTGAAGTCGCCAAGGCGAAGCGCCAGCGCCGCGCGGCTCACGATGCCGCCCACCGCTACCCCGCCGCTACCGGCGTAGTGCGTCTCGACGTTCTGACCCGCGTCGGCGCCGCTGTTGACCTGGTAGTCGAGCTCCGCCTGCTTGGTGTTGGCCACGACCCAGCCGGGGTCGTTGAGGCCGAAGTAGATACCGGGCTGGGTGAGCACGGGCATGCCGTTGGTGGACGCGGGCGGGACGTTGGAGACCACAAAGATCGGGTTACCGGTGGTGGAGTCGACTTCATTCGCCGCAATCACCGCCGCCCCCTCGCCGTGGGTGTACTGCAGGTGGGTGTTGACCCAGCTGGGCGAGGGCAGGTTGGCGGTGTTGAGCTGTCGAGCGCCGATCAGGACCGGTGTCACCTTGCCGTTGATCTTGTAGCGGTCGACGGACAGGGTGGCGAACGAGTAGTACGAGCGGATCGACTGGCGCTTGGTCACGGTCGCCAAGGCGATCGAGGAGGAAGGGTCCCAGAGGCGGATGTTGTTCAACGTCGCCGCGTCATCCTTAATCTGCGCGTCCGAGATGGTCGGCGAGCCCGTGAACGTGTGGACCTTAACCTTGTCGAGATTGAAGGCCGCCCGGGTGGCGATGATGTTGCGCTGGATATAGGGCGCTTCGAGCGAGCCCTGGTTCGGGCTCACCTTCAGCGTCTGCAGGAACGTCGGGTAGAGCACGCCGATAACGAGGGCCACGAAGACCCAGAGGCCGACCGCGACCGCGGGAAGCGACCAACCCCGCGAGCGAACGTTGGCGAGCAGGATAAGGGCGGCGGCGAGCGACAGGTAGAAGAGGATCGTCATGGCCGGCATGCGCGCGTGCACGTCGGTGTAACCGGCGCCCTGCACGTAGCCATTCCCGGAGTTGACGAGCTCCCACTTCGCGATCACGTATCCCGCGGCCTTCATCAAGGCAATGCCGGCGCCGATCAGCGAGAGGTGAGCCTTCACCCGAGGCGCCACTCGCGGCGTCACGCGGGTGGCGCGAATGCCGCCGTTGAGGTAGTGGAACACCGAGGTGATGATGAGGATGATGATCAGCGATACCAGGGTCCAGGTGACAATGAACGAAAGGAACGGCAGGGTGAAGATATAGAAGCTCAGGTCCTTGTGGAACAGGGCGTCCTTGATGTGGAAGGGCTGGCTGTGCGCGAAGAGCAGGTACGTCTGCCACTGACCGGTGGCGTTCAGTCCCGCCACGAGTCCAGTGACGAGAGCAATGGCCGCGTAGATGCGTCCGGCGTAGGGGCGAACGACGTTTTGGAAGCGACGCACCACTTCATCTTCGGGTTCGAACGAGAGGTCGCGTGCGCCGAATCGATCCGTGAGAAAGAGGTTCGCCCACATCAGGGCGAAAAATATCGCGCCAAATCCGACCCCGAGACCCACCTTGGTGACGAAGAGCGTCGAGAAGACGCTCCCGTAGCCGGTCTGGGAGAACCACATCTGGTCGGTCCAGAGCACCGCCAAGCTGCGCAGCGACAGGAAACCGATGAACAGGACAACGACGATCAGTCCGATCCAAAAGCGCCGCGAAAACCGACCGAGTCGACGAGGGCTGACGGGTACATCGGTGGGACTACGCACGAAGGAATCCTAGGTGGTTTTTCAGACGGGCACGACGGCGCATGCGCAGCCCGCGTGCAGCGGGGGGTACTGCGATCCACTGGGGAATTTCTGGCCGGCCGGACGTTCCCCGGACGCGGCGTCGAGCGCGCACGCGTCGCACGGGGCGTCGTTGGGAGCCGCGTAGAAACGCACCGATCGGCGCTGCGAGGCGGTGATCACACCTAGGTGGAACGCCCGACGAGCGGCGTCGGTGCAGAGTCGCTCCACGCGGGCTCCGCGCCATTCCTTGTAGGCCGCATTGACCCGCTCGGCACCGTCACCATTGCCGTCCGCAAGAATCCTCTTGCGCAGGGCCAGCACGATCGTGACCGCGAGGTCGGCCGCGCAGTCGTTCAGGGCCGCTCGATTCACGGGCTCACCATTGGCCCCAGCTTCGTCGAAGGAAAACTGGACCCCCGCGGCGGCGGCGTCGGCGAGCGCTTCTAAGGCGGCGGCGGCGTAACGCCCTCGCTGGGCGTGCTCGTCCTCGAGTTCGGTCGTGATCATGCCTCTCACGTCGCGAAGCCGTTCGAGCATTATGTTCTGGTCGTCCTGCAGGGCGCGCTTTACCTTGCGGGTGAGTATTGCGAGCGACTCGTCAAGGGCGGCGTCGCGGCGGCTGAAGAGTTCACTCGCGGCCGTCTCGGGCTTCGCCGGCGCCGGAGCGGCCCGGCGAGGCACCGGCACCTCGGCGCCGCGCTCTTCGAGGGTGGCCTTGCGCAGTCGGGCGAAAATCTCGTTCACGACGTCGGTGCCCGTGCCGTCATCATCCACCTGCCCCATCTCCGCGTGCGCCTCGTCGCCCGCTGGCTTGGCGGGCTTGCGGGGCTTCGACTTGGCCACTTCGGGCGATTCGGGCGATTCGGGCGACGACTTCAGTTTCGCGTCCGGCACCTGGCGAAGCGGGGTGCCGGCGAGCAGTTCCTCCTCGGTGGGATCAGGGGCCGTGGGACGCTGTCGCAACGCTTCGAGCGCCGCATTCCTCGCGGCGTCGTCCGAAGCGTTGATGCCGTCGAGCAGGACGTCGACCTCTTCGCGCACTGACGTCACGAAGGCGCCGAGCGTGTCACGCGCCGCTCGCAACTGGTCAATCTGCATGTGCAGCGCCTTGCGCTTGACGGCCAGGTCGTTGAGGACGGCCTTGCGTGCTTCGTTGGCCTGCTCGACAATGGCGCGTCCCTGCTCGCGGCCCCGATCGACCAAGGCTTCGCCGTTCACCTTCGCCGAATCGATCAGACGCTCAGCGGCGAGGCGCGCATCGTGGTCGATCTGGACCGCGGTGTTCTCGGCTTCGGAAATCATGACGGCGGCGCGCTCTTGCGCTTCGATCAACTGTGCGGCGCTGCGCTGCTGGGTCTCGGAAAACACCTGGGCGCTGCGCTCTTGCGCCTCGGCGGTCACACGGCCGGCCTCTTCGTGCGCGGAACGAAGAATCATCGCGCTCTGGGCTCCGAGCGCACTCGCGAGCGTGGCCTCGTCAAACGTGGGGTTCGCGGCCCGGCGCTGCGCTTCGGACAGTTGCTCTTGGAGTTCGCGAACCCTGTTCTCCAGGTGGCCCATCTCGCGGGCCACCGCCTCGAGGTGAAGCCGGACCTCCTGAGGGTCGAGACCACCTTTTCGCTGCGTCGAGAAGTTCGTCCGGACAATTTCGGTCGACGACTGACGCGTAGTGGAGAGGATTCGGCGTTCGTCCATTCCCTCAAGACTACGACCTCGAGCTTCGGAAAAATGGCTTAGCGGGGCGGAGTCAGCGCAATCGGCTTCGATCCGCCAATGGCGCGCAGGTCCTTCAGCGCTTGGGCGAGCGTCGTCACGCCAAGGATGCGAAGGCCGGGCGTGGCGTTGGCCCTCGCGGTGGCGACTTCGACCTGGGGAACGATGAAGTACTTGGCTCCGGCGTCCTGGACCGCCACGGTCTTTTCGGCAACGCCGCCCACGTCACCCACGTTGCCGTACTGGTCAATGGTGCCGGTGGCGGCGATCTTGTGGTGGCCCGTCAACGAACCGCTGCTCAATTTGTCAAGGAGCGTGAGGGTCATGGCGAGGCCCGCCGAAGGCCCGCCGATGTATTTCGTATCGATGGATACCCGAGCGGGAAACTCGTAGCGGAACCCGTCCTCGAGCGACAGGCCGAGCCACGAGCGGCTCACGCCCGACACGTTGGCGCATCCCGACGCCCCGAGCGAGCTCGGCGCCGCAGCGGTCTTCAGAGCAATCCGCACCGGCCCCGCCCACGAAATCGCGCCGGCGCCGCTGATGTGGGCGCGCTCGAGACCGAGGGTGACTGGCGTGCCCGGGGCCAACGCGTGCACAGCGCCTTCGAGGGCACACGACGACGAGACGCTCGTGCCGTCAACCGCGACGATCTCGTCGGCGACGTGAATCTTCGCGGCGCTGGCGGGAGAGCCGTCGACGACACCGTTCACAATCGTGCCGGTCGCCGTGACGGGGATCTTCCATCCGAGGGCGGCGAAGGCCGCCGCCTCGGCGTCCTGCTTCGAGTCGCTCATCTCCAAGAAACCTTGCGCCGCCAACTCGCTGCTGGAGACACCCGGATCGAGAAGCTCGGCGCCGCTCAAGAATTGGACATGCTTTTGAAAATGCATGGTGAGGTACTGCCACGCCGAGAGTTGCTGCAGGTAAACATCGGTGAGCATGATGTCGTCGCTGTGCGGGTCGGTCGGCAGTCCTTCGACCTTCACCAGCGGCGCCACCGACGTGGCGTTGCCCGGCGTAATCGCGTACTCGTTCACGTTCCAGTGCTTGAGCACGTCCACGGCCGCGAAGCAGATGACCAGCGCCAGCAGGCCGATCAAGATTCGACGCAGGTACGGTCGAGGTGCTGAGATGTCTTCGTGCAGGATAATGAACCAACGCTACCGGAGTCCCTCGACGAGGTGCTGCTGCGGGCGGGCTTCAAGTCCAACGGAGCGCTGGACGAGCGGATTCTCGAGAGCCTGAGCGCCGAGAACCCTCGCCATCGCGTGCTGGCCCTTCGCGCCGGCGTCCGGCGCGGGCTGCTGACGGCCGACGACATGTCGACCGGTTTGGCCGATTCCAACATCGACGTGCGACGCGAGACGCTGACCCTGCTCGCTCACGAGAAGATCGAATCGGTCGAACTCCTTGAGGCAGTACGCGCGTGCCTCGATGACGAGGATGCATTGGTGGTCGATGGGGCCATCTTCGCCCTCGGCGAGCACCTCTACGTGCCGGCCGTCGAGCGGCTCTGCGAGATAGCCCTGGGTCACGACGACGCGAGGTGCCGCGAGTCGGCGGTGGCCGCACTGGGCGAAATCGGCGACGAGCGAGGTCGCCGCGCGGTGCTCGCCGCCCTGGACGACAAGCCGCCGGTGCGCCGACGCGCCATCGTGGCTCTCACGAACTTCGAGGGTCCCGACATTGACGAAGCGTTGAGAAAGGCGAGCGAAGACCGTGACTGGCAGGTGCGCGCCGCGGTCGATCAGCTCACTCGCGACGAGCCGGACTAACCTTCCGCGCTTCGAAGAAGCGAGTGCAGCGAGGACATCTCTTCGAGGCACATCTGCAAGCCCTCGATGATGACGATGTCGGGACTCGGCGCAACATTCACCTCGACCCCCGTGCTGGTGGCTATCAACTCATCCAAGTCCTTCAACTGCGCGTGGCCCCCGACGAGCGTGAGCCCACGGGCGCTGACGTCTTGGGAGAGGTCGGGTGGCGCATCACCTAGACAGTCCTGGATCATGCGGATGCTCGCCGCGACCACGTCGTGCAGCGCCGCGTTCACCAACTCGGCGCTCACCTCGGCCTCGACGAGTTCGCCCCGGTCGACGGTGCGCGCAGTGACCACCTCGACCATGCCGCGCGTTCTTGCGAGGGCCGACGCGAGGTTGATCTTCAGCATCTCCAAGGTCGCCGGCGCCACCACGACACCCTGGCGCAGTCGAAGCAGCGACGCAATGGCGTTGTCGACGTCGTTGCCGCCCAGGCGCCGGGCGCCGCTGGTCACGATGCCGCCCAACGAGATCAACGCCGCTTCTGACGCTCCCGCGCCGAGCACCGTCACCGCCGAGCCCACGGGGTCCTGCACGGGAAGGCCCAGTCCAATCGCCGCCGCGATCGGGGCTTCGATGAGACTCACCTCGCGTGCGCCCGCTTGAATGGCGGCCTGGCGCAGGGCGCGCCGCTCAATGGGGGTGGCGAGCGACGGAACGCTCATGACCACGCGGGCCCGGCTCAATTTGGAGACGCCGGCCCGGTCGAACAGACTCGAGATGAGACGCGCGGTGACGTCGAAATCAACGGTGGCGCCCTGGGCCAGGGGCCGAAACACGATGACGTGGCGCGGCGTGCGCCCCACCATTTCGAGCGCCTCGTGGCCGATCTCGACCACCTCGCCGGAGTTGGTGTCGATGGCGACGAGGGTCGGCTCGTTGAAAAGCAGTCCGCGTTGGGCCGTGGCGAGACGCGTGTGCGACGTCCCGATGTCAAGTGCGACGTCAGTGGCCATGGCACACGATGTTAGGTCGCCTCGGCGCCCCACCAGAACTGGTGCCAAAAGGCGATTCAACCTCTAAGTTGGTGCCATGAGCGATAACCCATTAGGCGGAATGTTCGGGGATATCTTTAATCTCCTCGGTCAGCAAGGCCCGGACGCGTGGTTTCAGACCGCCACCCAACTCGCCCTCAACATTGCGAGGGGCGAGGACGGCGATCCCAACCCGAAGCCGGTAGAGCGTCAGCGTCTCGAAGAACTCGCCCCGCTCGTGGGGCGCCACGTCGACGCGCTGTTCGGTGTGTCCAGTGAGCCGGTCATCACCGCCGTGAACCGATCGTCGCTCACGATCGCGGCCCTCGCCCAGTGGAAACCGCTCATTCAGCCCATGCTGGCCACGCCACCCTCGACGGGTAGCAACCTCGAACTCGGCGACAATCCAATGATGGCCCAACTCGTCTCGACCCTGGGCCCGCTGTTCACGGGTTTTCAAATGGGATCGGTCGCGGGCCACTTCTCCGAGAGGGCCTGGTCGCTCGCCGTACTGCCGCTGCCCCGTGACGACGCGCAACGCCTGCTCGTCGTGAACAACCTCGCGAACTTCGCCGAAGCCTGGTCGCTCGATCGGGACGAGGTCTACGTCTTCGCACTCGCCCAGGAATTCGTCGCGTCACTCGTGCTCACCCAGCCCGGTACCGGCGACGCCCTTCGCGCGCTGCTCATCGACGCCGTTCGTGAAGCCACCGCCGCCCAGAGTGACCTCCTGGGCAAGCTGCAGACGATGATCAACCCCGAAGACCTCACGTCGCTGATGAGCAATCCCGAGTCGCTGCTCGACAGCATCGAAATGCCCGAAGAGACCGACGCCACCCGCGCGATCAACGCCGCGGCGAGCGTGCTCGGCGCCTTCTTCGACAAGGCCGCCCACGACATCACGGAGGCGATTCTCGGACCACGCCCGGCGCTCGTCGAGGCGTACAGGCGCCATCGACGCAGTGACGCGCGCGGCGAGGATGCGGCGGCGGCGTTGTTCGGGATCTCCACGCAGGGTCCCCATCACGACCAGGCGCGCGACTTCGTCGCGGACTTGAGCGCGGCCCACGGGCTCGGGGTCTTCGACGCGCTGCTACGAGTCGACGGTCTGCCGAGCGCGAAGGAACTGGAGAGTCCCGACCTCTGGTATCAGCGAGTTACCAACTCGCCGCTGGCTTAAGTCTCAGACTCGTCGTAGCCGAGGTTCCACTCAACGAGAAGGTTCTCGCGTTCGGCATCTCGGTTCACGCGTTCGCGGTTGCGGCGGAACTGCGGGTCGTGGGGTGGCAAGAATCGAAGCCGGGCGTCGATCCGGTCCACGAAGGCCTGAATCTGCTCTTCGTCACCAAAGACCATGCGGCACTCCCAGTGGGGGGCGACGGGGCCCAGGTAGATCACCTGGACGTGACCGACGGGCTCGACGACCTCGCTGGACTCTGTGGTCGGGACCTGGCTCACGACACTCCTTCAACTACCTCAAAACTGCTGAACATCCATTGTACTGGTTTGAATGGCGACGTTCCGGAGCGGGCGAACCCGCCACACGGCTCGCCTCGAGGGCTGCGGGGCCTTTACAAGGCCGGATAACTAGTCTTGGAAACTGTGTTCGAGTGCGTGATAAATATCTCCGAGGGCCGCGACCTGGCGCTGCTGGACGTATTTTCGGGTTCGGCGGGAGCCTCCCTGCGCGACCGCCACGCCGACCCCTACCACCACCGTTCGGTGTTCACCTTGATCAACGACCCCGACCAGCTCATCGCGGACGTTCACTCGCTCATTCGACGGGCCTTCGAGCTGCTCGATCTCTCGAGTCACCAGGGGGTGCATCCGCGATTCGGCGTCGTCGACGTCGTTCCCTTCGTGGCGCTCGAGCCCGGCGGGCAGGCCCGGGCCGAGGTCCTTCGCGACGACACCGCTCGATGGATCAGCGCCAACTTCGCGGTGCCCACGTTCCTCTACGGACCGCTCGCCAACGGTACGTTTCGCTCGCTGCCCGACGTTCGAAGAGGGGCCTTTCGCGGCGTGGCGCCGGACTTCGGACCCGCGGAGCCTTCTGCGACCAAGGGCGCGGTTGCGGTGGGGACGCGCCCGGTACTGGTGGCGTGGAACCTGTGGCTCAGCGACACCACCCTCGAAAGGGCCCGGGAGATCGCTCGCACCCTTCGCGGTCCCTGCGTACGCTCGCTGGCCTTTGCGGTGGGTGACCAGGTGCAGGTGAGTTGCAACCTCATCGACGTGTCGACGGTGCGTCCTTCAATGGTCTACGACCAGGTGCTCGCTTCGTTGTCGGCCGAGGAGAGGATCAGCCGAGCCGAGGTGGTGGGCCTCGTTCCCGCGTCGTTGCTCGGATACGAGGACCCTGCTCGATTCGAGCAGCTGGGACTCGATCCCGGCGCCACAATCGAGGCTCGCACCTAGGGGATCAACCCGCCTGCGAGCGGCGCTCGATGGCGCGCGCGCGGCGCAAGCGGCGACGCTCGCGCTCGCTCATGCCACCCCAGATGCCGAACTTCTCACCGTTGTCGAGGGCGTACTCGAGGCAGTCACCTCGAACAACACAGCCACGGCAGACTTCCTTGGCTTCACGAGTCGAGGCACCGCGCTCGGGAAAAAACAGATCGGGGTCGACGCCCATGCAGTTGGCACGAGCCTGCCACCCGCGATCTTCCATGCCGCTCATCAAGTCAACGATTTCCATGTTGTATTCCTCCCCGCCAGCAGCTCCACGCCACCGATGTAATTACAACGGTGTCATTGTGCCGGGGTTTGGGCGAAATTGCAAATTGAAATTTTGAAAGCCCTGATAAGTCCGTCTTTAGGAAACGCGCTAGCCGGCTCGACGGCTGCGGACGAAGTCATCGAGGGCGTAGACGCCCAGTTCATCCACGGACGTGTAGAACGTCCTTCCGCCATTGACGCGACCGATCTGCTCGACGAACGGGAACTGGCTTCGTTCGATGTCGAGGGCGAACGTGTTGATCGTGATGCCCGCCTTCGTGCAGCGAAGCACCTCGGCCATGGTCCTTTCCAATGTCTCGTGCACCGGGGGCCAGGAGAAGAACGGCTCGCCGTTATCCATCAGGTGAGCGGTGGGCTCGCCGTCGGTCACGACCACGATCTGGCGCTCGCCTCGCTCGGTCCGCATCAGGTGGCGGCTCAGGGCGAGCGCGTGCTGCAAGTTGGTGCCGTAGGCGTAATCGATGGTGAGCGCGGGAATATCCTCGATTCGAAGCTCCTGGGCCGTTTCGCCGAATCCCACGACCGCGACGAAATCCCTCGGAAACTTGGAGCGGATGAGTTGGGTGAGCGCGAGGACCATCTTCTTCGCCGGCACCAAATTGCCCCGCATGGCCATGGAGAGCGAAAGGTCGATGGCGAACACCGTCGCCGAGCGGCGGGTGGCCTCGAACTCCTCCACCTCGAAGTCGTCGGGGTGCAGCTTCACCGGAGTACCGGGGCCCTGGCGAAAAATCGCATTTCGTAGGGTGTTTGGCAGATGGAGCGCGAACGGCTCGCCGGGCTCCCAGGGCTTGGACGTCTCCTCGCGGTCGCCCCCGCGAGCCACGGTCGCCTCTCGATGCGAGCCGAGGGTGGGCGAGTTCCTGAGCTGGGCGAACAGGTCCTTCAGCGCCTGCTGACCGATTTGGCGAATCCCCTTCGGGCTCAGGGTCAACTGTCCACCATCTCGATTGACGAAACCCTTGTCCTTCAGACCCTTCAACGCCTTTTGCAGGCGCGCGACGTGCGTGGCGGCATCGTTGCCCAGATTTCGCCGCACGGCGTCGACGTCAACTTCGGGCAGCCCCTGGGCGGCGTTGGCCCGGCCGAGGAAGTCCTCCATGTTCTTCAGTTCGCCCAGTTGCTCCGCCACCGACGTGGCGTCGGCGAACGACGAGCCGTCCTGGCCGCGCATGCGGTGCGCTCGATTCCAATCAATGTCGGGAGTGGCCTGGCGCAGGTTGGAGACCAACCGATTCATCGAGAAGTTGAGCTCCATGTTCTCCATCATCTGGCCGAACAACGCCCGCAGTTCCCCTTGCTGCTCGCTCGAGAGCGAGTTGAACATGGCTTCTGCCGCGGCGGCGCGCTCGGCCATGGCACGAACGACGTCTTCGAGATTCTCGGCGCCGGGAAAGAAGTCGCCGAACTTCTCCATGAAGTCGTCGAAGGATGGATACAGCTCTTCGCCGCGCCGGTCTTGTTCGATCATGTTCGACAGCGCGTCCATCATGTCACGCATCCGGGCCAGTTCTTCGGGATCGGGCTTACCGAGGAACTCCTTGCTCTGCTCGAAGTAAGTGTCGAGGACATCTTGCTGCAGCTCGCTCATCAGCTGCTCGAACTCCTCTCGCGCTTCGGACGAGACGAACTCGTAGTCGCGGTAGCTTCCGAGCCGCTCGCTCAGACGCTCGCTCATGAGGTCGCGCTGCATGTACTTGCTTTCGACCAGGTCCCTCGTTACTTCCTTGCGCCGTTCGTCATCGGACGCCTCGGCTTCGCCCAGGAGTTCGTCGAGCTCGTTGCCCTCCACGGACTCGATGTCCTCGAGCCAGTCGCGGTAACGCTGCATCTCGCCGTCGGGGTCGGCTTGCTGCTCGAGTTCTCGTCGCTTGGCGCGCGTGCGCTCGAGTAGATCGCGCAGGCCCTCGATCCGTTCGCCGTCGGCGGCGGTGTACCCCTCTCGCAAGAGATGATCCATCGCCTCTTCGAGGTCGCCGCTCTCCATGAAGTCGTCCGCCAACAGCCGCAGCATCTCTTCAACGTCGAGATCGTTGAAGTCATCGTCATCACCGAAGCGACGAAAGCCGTAGCGAACGGCCACTAGCGATTCCTGGAGCGATAGAGGGCGCGCGCTCCCGAGGCGTCCTTCGCCAGTCGCTTGGTGAGGTACAGGCCCTCGAGGATGAACTCGGCGGCGGACGCCAGTTCGCCGTTCGAGGCACCGGGACCGGCGATGCGGCGCACCGGCACCTCCAGCGCGGGCATGGCCGCGAGAATCGCCAGGTAGTCCTTGTCGGGCAGATCGTCACCGGTGTGCACGATCGCTTCGGAGCTGAAGGCCTCGACGATGTCGGGCGCTTCTTCGAGCAGCACGTGCTCGGCGAAGCACTGTCGAACCGAGAGCGACACGAGGGCGGCGATCACCTGATCGGAGTCGCTGTCATCCATGGTGTCGAACTCGATCTTGCCCTGCGTTGACTGGACCATGGCACTGAGGTCGCTCACGCGCGGCACCACGGAATCGTCGTTCGTGCGCAGGGTCCGTCGAAGCGCGTTCGCGACGACGGTCTCGTAGTTGGCGATTGAGAGGCGAACCGACACGCCCGAACTCTGGGAGATCACGTGGCTCTTTCGCGCCACGTGGCTGACGCGCGCGACGATGTCGTCGATGAACCAGGGCACCTTGATGGGCTTGGACGACGTCGGCAGTTTCGCCTCTTGGTGAATGATCGCGATCTCTGTGGTGATCTCGTAGGGGTAGTGCGTGCGGATCTGGGATCCGAAGCGGTCCTTCAACGGCGTGATGAGGCGTCCGCGGTTCGTGTAGTCCTCGGGGTTCGCGGTCGCCACGACCAGCACGTCGAGTTCGAGGCGAACGAGGTGCCCGCGAATCTGCACATCGCGCTCCTCGAGTACGTTGAGCAGCCCCACCTGGATGCGCTCGGACAGGTCGGGCAGCTCGTTCATGGCGAAGATGCCCCGGTTGGACTTGGGCACCAGCCCGTAGGAGAGCGCGCGAGGGTCGTCGAGGAAGAGCCCGCCGGCGACCTTGATGGGGTCGACTTCACCAATGAGGTCGGCCATGGACGTGTCGGGAGACGCGAGCTTCTCCGCGAAGCGCCTCGTGCGGTGCACCCAGGCGATGGGCGTGTCGTCGCCCTTTTCGCCAAGCAACGAAATCGCGTACGCCGAGATGGGCGCGTAGGGGTCGTCGCGGACCTCCGAGCCCTCGATGATCGGCAGCCATTCATCGAGCAGCTCGACAAGTGAGCGGATCATTCGAGTCTTCGCCTGTCCTCGCTCGCCCAGCAAGATGATGTCGTGTCCCGCGAGCAGCGCCGTCTCGAGTTGGGGCAGGACGGAGTCCTCGTACCCGAGTACCGCTGAGGTCAGGGGACGGCCTTCGATGAGTCGCTGCTCGAGGTTGGCTCGCAGCTCTTCACGCACGGACTTCGACTCGTAGCCAGACTGGCGAAGGGCGCCAAGTGTGGTTGGTAGCTCAGGGGGGGCAATTGGAATACTCATGTATCCACCTTATGAGCCGCGCTCGTGATTGGACAGACCTGTTGTGCTCAGCGTTGAAACGCCGATCAACCGGGGCCCGGCGTCGTCGTGACTGCGCCGCTGGTGGCACCGGCGGTGATCGACGTCATCGCAGAGCCGCATTGCGCCCCGTGCAGGTGCAGGCGCTGAGGCTGCGCCGTCGTCACCGAGCTGTTCAGCCCCGGACTTGACCAGTTGCACCGCCAGGAGTTCGGTTCGGCCAGCGCGACGAAGAAGTCTCGCGTCCAGCCCGTCTCGAAGATCGAAGGGCTGTGTTCGGACTGGGGTAGTTGCACGTTGAACACGCCCCCCGGGGCGTGTAGCGGCGTGCTCGCGGCACCCAGGACCGGCCAGAACGGATTCATGTCGAGTTCCATGCCAGTTACAGCCCCGGCGCGCAAGAGTGCCACTCCCACTTGCGCCACGCCGACGCGGCCCATGGTGGCGACGAAAATCATGTTGCCGTTGGCGTCGACGCCGAGTCCGGTGCGCGGTGTCAGCGGGTTGTTGTTGAGGGGCGAGCCCCACTGAGCCCAGTCCGGCGAGTTGGCGGCGGGATTCAGCCTGGAGTCCTCCACCAACGGAGCGAGATTCTGGCGGTACGCGATGGCGTGAAAGCCGGTGGCGGGGAACGTCGCGCTGCCCCACACGCCCATGCTCCAGTGGCCCTCGGCGTTGAGAGCGATCGTCATGTCGCCGCGTACCAAGGGTTCGAGGGTGACCCCGTCCACGGCCGCGCCTCCACTGTGCGCGGCCTTCTTGAAGCCACCGTTGAACACCGCCACCACCCCCGCGAGGCCTTCCGAGGGCCAAAAGATCGCGGAACCGGCGTCGACCGGCACCTCACCCGTCGACATCGGCGGATCGAGCGACCCGACGTGCCAACGCAGCAGCGTGGTGCGGGCCCTCAGGCGCAACACCAGAAAGGCACTCCCCCCGACGATTTCGTTGCGATGGTCAACCATGACGCCGCGCGCTGACCTGCTCGCCACCGTCCAGCCCGGCTGTGCGAGTTCCGCGGCAGTCGTGGTGCCGCTCGGCGAAGCTGCCGTCCTCGGGGCGGTTGACGCCGTGCAACTGCTTGACCAGAAGGCCGTGCCGCTCCCCGCCGCCAGCAGCGCCGCCGCGAGCACGTAGTAGTGACGGGCCATTCGTCAAATTCTAGTTCTCCCTACCGCGTAAGGATCTGTCGCGGTAGGGACCCGACCTCTCGGGTGTCCTCAGCGCGCGGCGCGCAGCGTCTCAGCCACCAGCGACGAGCCCGGCCGATAGGCCAGGTGCGCCGCGCGCGGGGCGTCGAGGATGAGCAGGTCGGCGCGCGCGCCCGGCCCCAGGCGTCCAATGTCGTCGCGACGAAGCGCCCGGGCGCCGCCGAGGGTGGCGGCCCAGAGCGCCTCATCAGGGGTCATCGCCATCTCGCGAACGGCGAGGGCGATGATGAAGCCCATGCTCGTCACGTACGAGCTGCCGGGGTTGCAGTCGGTCGCGATCGCCACCGTAACGCCGGCGTCAAGCATCCGACGCGCCGAGGGATACCGGGAACGGGTGCAGAAGTCGGCCCCGGGCAGCAACGTCGCGACCGTCGGGGATCCCGCGAGCAACGCGATATCCGAGTCGCTCACGAACGTGCAGTGATCGACGCTCGCGGCGTCCAGTTCGATCGCGAGGCGGATGCCGCCGGTCTCGCCCAGCTGATTGCCGTGCAGGCGCAGCTCGAGACCCGCGCCGCGAGCCGCGAGCAGCACCTCGCGCGACTCATCCACGCTGAACGCTCCCCGGTCGCAAAACACATCGGCCCACCGTGCGTGGTCCTTGCACGAGCCCAGCATCTCGCCCGCGACAAGCTCGACGTACGCGTCGCGGTCGTGCGCGAACTCCTCGGGAACCACGTGCGCGCCGAGGAAGGTGACCTCGTCGGTGAACTCCGCCGCGAGCTCGACGAGTCGGGCCTCGCCGCTGACGTTCAGCTCGTACCCGGACTTGATCTCCATGGTCGTGACGCCGCTCGCGCGAAGCTCGCGGGCCCGGCGCGACGTGGCCTCTCGAAGCTGCGACGTCGACGCGGCTCTGGTGGCGTTGACCGTGAGTGCGATGCCGCCGCCGCCGTAGCGCTCGCCCGCCATGCGGGCCTCGAACTCGCGTGAGCGTTCGCCGGCGAAGACCAGGTGCGTGTGCGAGTCGACGAATCCCGGCACGACGGCGCGTCCTCGCGCGTCGAGGTAGTCGTCCGCGTCGGGGGCCTCGCGCGAGGGACCAACCCACAGCACCCGCTGCTCGTCGAGCACGATCGCGGCGTCGCTCAAGCGCCCCATCAGCGATTGGTCGCCGAGCGTGGGATCATTGGTGGTGAGCTCGCCGATATTGGAAATGACCCGGGTGCTCATCAGTCCTCGCGCATCGGAATTCGCACCCCACGCTCGCGGGCGGCCTCGTCGGCGAGGTCGTAACCGGCGTCGACGTGACGAATGATGCCCGTGCCGGGGTCGTTGGTGAGGACCCTCGCGAGCTTCTGGCGCGCGAGATCGGTGCCGTCGGCGACGCAGACCTGGCCCGCGTGAATCGAGCGACCGATACCCACGCCGCCGCCGTGGTGGATCGATACCCACGACGCCCCCGAGGCGGTGTTGAGCAGCGCGTTGAGCAGTGGCCAGTCCGCGATCGCGTCGGATCCGTCGAGCATCGCCTCGGTCTCACGGTAGGGCGAGGCGACCGAGCCGCTGTCGAGGTGGTCGCGGCCGATCACGATCGGCGCCGCCACCTCGCCCGACGCCACGAGGTCGTTGAAGGCGAGCCCGGCCTTGTCGCGCTCGCCGTAGCCGAGCCAGCAGATCCTCGCGGGCAGTCCCTGGAACGCGACGCGATCCTGGGCCTTCGTGATCCAGCGGTGCAGACCCTCGTTCTCGGGAAAGAGGTCGAGTACGGCCTGGTCGGTGCGCGCGATGTCCTTGGGATCTCCCGAGAGGGCGACCCACCGGAAGGGACCCTTCCCCTCGCAGAAGAGGGGCCGTATATAGGCGGGAACGAACCCCGGGAAATCGAAGGCCCGCGGGTACCCGCCGAGCAGCGCCTCACCGCGGATCGAGTTGCCGTAGTCGAACACCTCCGAGCCCTGATCCATGAAACCCACCATCGCCTCGACCTGCTTGGCCATTGACTCGCGGGCCCGATCGGTGAACTCCTCGGGCTTCTTGTCGGCGTAGTCGTGCCAGTCGCCCAGCTCAATGCCTTCGGGCAGGTAGCTGAGGGGGTCGTGCGCCGAGGTCTGATCGGTCACGATGTCCACCTCGAGGCCGCGGCGCAGCAACTCGACGAAGATCGTCGCGGCGTTGCCGAGCAGCCCTACGCTGAGCGCCCGTCGCTCCTTCTTCGCCGCCACCACCCGCGCGATCGCCTCTTCGAGGTCGTCGGTCCATTCGTCGAGGTAGCGGTGCTGGACCCGGCGCTCGAGCCTCGTGGGATCGACGTCGACGCAGAGGCACACCCCGTCGTTCATCGTCACCGCGAGCGGCTGGGCGCCCCCCATGCCGCCGGCCCCACCCGTGAGCGTGAGCGTTCCCGCCAGCGTGCCGTTGAACCGTTTCGCCGCGACGGCGGCGAACGTCTCGTAGGTTCCCTGGAGGATTCCCTGGGTTCCGATGTAGATCCACGAGCCGGCGGTCATCTGGCCGTACATGGTGAGCCCGAGCGCTTCGAGGCGACGGAACTCGGGCCAGGTCGCCCAGTCCCCCACCAGGTTGGAGTTGGCGATGAGCACCCGCGGCGCCCATTCGTGGGTCTGGAACACCCCGACCGGGCGGCCCGACTGCACCAGCATCGTCTCGTCGCCCTTCAGGGTCTTGAGCGTTCGAACCAGCGCGTCGAAGCTGCGCCAGTCCCGCGCGGCTCGTCCCGTGCCCCCGTAGACCACGAGGTCGTCGGGACGTTCAGCGACCTCGGGGTCGAGGTTATTCTCCAGCATGCGAAGCGCCGCTTCCTGGGGCCAGCCCAAGGTCGACAGGGCTGTGCCGCGTGCGGCTCGAACGGGACGGGCGCCTTCCATGACTACTCCTCTACGGTTAGACCAGTGTGACGAAGCCTTGCGCGATGGACAGCAGCTCGCCGCTTCGCACGAGCTCGCCCACCGCCGCGATCTCGGGCGAAAGCCAGCGATCGTGGCCCGGACCCCCACTGGCGGCGTTCACGCGGGTGCTGACGGCGCCGGTGCAGGGCGAGGGCATCAGCGGCTCGCGCAGGGCGAGCGCGCGCGCGCCGGCGAGCAGCTCGATCGCGAGAACGTCGCTGAACGCCTCGATTGACGTGCGCAGCTTTCGCGCGGCGTGCCAGCCCATCGAAACGTGGTCCTCCTGCATGCCCGACGAGGGAATAGAGTCGACGCTCGCCGGGGACGCGAGCCGCTTCATCTCCGAGACCAGCGCCGCCTGCGAGTACTGGGCGATCATAAGCCCCGAGTCGACGCCGGCCTGGTGGGCGAGAAATGGCGGAAGCCCGTAGCTGCGGTTGACGTCGAGCAGCCGATCGGTGCGTCGCTCGGACATCGAGGCGACGTCGGCGATGACGATTGCGATGAAGTCGAGCACGTAACCAATGGGCGCGCCGTGGAAGTTACCGTTGGAGACGAGCGTGCCGTCGACGAGCACGGAGGGATTATCGATCGCCGAGGCGAGCTCGACGTCGGCGACCATGGCGGCGTGGGTGAGCGTGTCGCGGGCCGCCCCGTGGACCTGGGGGGCGCAGCGCAGCGAGTAGGCGTCCTGCACCTGGGACGGGTCGTCGAAGTGGGAGTTCACGATCGGCGAGTCGGCGAGCAGCGTCACGAGGTTCGCCGCGCTGTCGCGCTGGCCCCGGTGCGGACGAAGCGCGTGAATCTCGGCGAGGAAGGTGCGGTCGGTGCCCTGCAGCGCCTGGATCGAGAGCGCCGCCGCCACGTCGGCCAAGCTCATCAGCGCCCCAGCGTCCTCGACGGCCATGATCAACTGGCCCAGCATGCCGTCGGTCCCGTTGATGAGCGCCAGCCCCTCCTTCTCGGCGAGCACGACTGGCTCGAGGCCGGCGTCACGCAGAGCTTCGCCGGCGTCCACTCGGCGCCCGGCGACGCGAACGTCACCCTCGCCCATCAGCGCCAACGCCACGTGCGCGAGCGGTGCGAGGTCGCCCGAGCAGCCGAGCGAACCGTACTCGTGCACCACCGGCGTGATGCCAGCGTTCAAGAGTCCGAGGTAGGCCTGGGCGGTGGACGGGCGCACGCCCGACACGCCCGAGCAGAGGTTGGTGAGCCGCGACACCATCATCGCGCGCACGACTTCGGTCTCCACCTCGGGCCCCACGCCGGCGGCGTGCGAACGAATGAGCGAGCGCTGCAGGTCGCGGCGCTGGTCGGGTGAGATGAACGTCGTCGCGAGCGACCCGAATCCGGTGGAGAGTCCGTAGACCGGGGTCCCACTCGACACCATTGCGTCGATGGCCGCACGCTGGGCGACCAGGCGCGCGAGCACCTGGTCGTCGAGGACGAGCGTCTCGAACTTCCTCGCCACGGCCAGCAGCTGGGCCCTCGTCATAGGTTCAACGCCGAGCACCACCGTCATTGAATCCTCCTCGACACACCGCTCAGCGCCTCCAGGACGAGCAGCGCGGCCAAACGAACCGTCCGCTGATCGGCGCTGTCGCGCTCGACGTCGATTTCGGTGATGTCGAGGGCACACACCTGGGTGTGCGACGCGAGCGTACGCACGAAGCGGCGCATCTCATCGGCGCTGAAGCCTCCCGGCGCCGCCGCCGGACACCCGGGAACTACCGATCGGTCACCCGCGTCCATGTCGATGTC